>OCTA010003379.1_pt1 | contig 14154 bp, 14 predicted proteins | sample 1538991 | NCBI WGS metagenome assembly OCTA01 (sample SAMEA3539302, study PRJEB22396) | soil metagenome | biome: tundra; feature: field; material: soil | place: USA | collected 2010-05 | depth 0.15 m
CGCCCCAGGCAACCCAGCGAGAGAACGATAGCCTGATCGCCAGGCGAGATTCCAAAAAGGCAGGCCAGGAGGCCCGCCCCACCGGACTGTGCCGAGTGGGGCGGGCCTCCTGCCTGCCTTCTTGCTGTTGGGCCGTTACAATAAGAGGAGTGCCTCCCCTGTCGTTCCATGAAGCGCGCGAATGCGTTCTTTTTAACGTGCGCGGGGCGCGCCTTGCCTGCGCGGTGGAAGAAGTCGCTTTGCGGGATGTTGCGGGGCGCGTGCTGGCCGAGGATATCGCGGCCGACCGCGATACTCCGGCGCTGGCGCGTTCGGTGCGCGACGGTTACGCCTTGCGGGCAGCGGACGTGCCTGGCGAATTGCAAGTGATCGGCGAAGTGCGCGCGGGGGAGCGTTTTGCGGGCGCGATCGGACCAGGCCAGGCGGTCGAAATCATGACCGGCGCGCCCATTCCCGCCGGCGCCGACGCGGTGGCGATGGTGGAGTACGCGCATCGCGTGGGGGGCTGCGTACGCATCGACCGACAGACGGAACCGTGGCAGTTCATCAACCCGCGAGGCTGCGAGGCGGCCGCGCACGAAATCGTGTTGCGTGCCGGCGCCCGGCTGGATTATAGCGGCGTGGCCGCGCTGGCCGCCTTTGGCCGCGAAAGAGTCAAGGTGTTCCGCAAGCCGGCGGCGGCCATCCTGGCGACGGGCGACGAAATCGTGGAAGCCGGCCAGACGCCCGAGGATTTCCAGATCCGCAATTCGAACGCCTGGTCGCTGGCGGCGCAAGTGGCGCGCGCGGGCGGCGAACCGCTCGTGCTGCCCGTGGCGCGGGACAACGAAGACCACACGCGGGAGATGATCGAGCGCGGCCTCGCCGCGGATCTGCTGCTGCTTTCGGGCGGCGTCTCGGCGGGCAAATACGATGTCGTCGAGCGCGTGCTGGCGGGCCTCGGCGCCGAATTCTATTTCGACCGCGTCCTGATTCAGCCCGGGCAGCCCCTGGTTTTCGGCCGCGCGCGGGGGAAGTTCTTTTTCGGTTTGCCGGGCAACCCCGCGTCGACCATGGTGACTTTCGAGCTCTTCGCGCGCGCCGCCTTGGAGCTGCTGGGCGGGCAGGAGGAGATCGCGCTGCACATGCCTTATGCGCGGCTCACGCGGGAATTTCGCCACCGCGCGGGCATCGAGCGGTTCCTGCCGGCGCGCCTGAGCGCCGACGGCGCCGAGGTGACGCCCGTGGCGTGGAGCGGCTCCGGGGACATTCCCGCGCTGACGCGCGCCAACGCCTATCTGGTGGCCGATGCTGGCCGCGCCGAGTATCCGCGCGGCGAGTTCATCCGGGTACTGCTCAAATGAAAAAACTGTCGCATTTCGATTCCGCCGGAAGTCCGCGCATGGTGGACATCTCCGCGAAACCGGCGACGCGACGCGCGGCGCGCGCTCACGCTTTCGTGCGCATCGCTCCGGCGGCGCTGAAGAAGCTGCCCGGAAATCCCAAGGGGAATCCGCTCGAAATCGCGCGCATCGCGGGGATCGCCGCCGCCAAGCGCACCGCGGAGCTGATCCCGCTCTGCCACCCGCTGATGCTTTCACACGCGGACGTGGAGGTTGCCGTGGAAAAAGGAGGCGTGCGCATCGTGGCCAGCGCCGCCACCACCGGCCAGACCGGCGTGGAAATGGAGGCGATGACCGCGGCCTCCGTAGCCGCGCTGACGATTTACGATATGATCAAAGCGCTCGATAAGTCGATCGAAATCCAGGATCTTTACTTGCTTGAGAAAACCGGGGGGAAGAGCGGCGACTTTCGGCGCGCGGGGATCGGCGGCGCAACCGCATCCGGAGGGAAACATGATTAACGCCGCGGTCTTGACCATCAGCGATTCCGTCACCGCCGGCACGCGCACGGACCGCTCGGGTCCCGCCGTGCGTGACCGGCTGGAACAACTGGGCTGGAAAGTCTCGGTGCTGGAGATCGTCCCCGACGAAGCCGCCGAGATCGCCAAGCGCTTGGCCACCCTGGCCGATGGCGGGCGGATCTCGGCGATCTTCACCACCGGCGGCACTGGCGTGGCCCCCCGCGACGTCACGCCGGAAGCCACCCGGGCGGTCCTCGATCGCGAGATCCCCGGCATGGCGGAGTTGATGCGCGCACGCGGGCGCGAAGCCACGCCGCTAGCGGCGCTTTCCCGTTCCGTGGTGGGTACGCGGGGCCTCGTCTTGATTGTCAATCTGCCGGGCTCGCCCAAGGGCGCGGTGGAATCATTAGATGCTATTGTGGAATTGGCCCCGCACGTGCTGGAATTACTTCGGGGCCAGAGCGCGCACACAGCCGCCCGGCAGGAGTAGCATGCGAGTTTTCTTACCGACGCTTGTCTGCGGACTGTTGGCAGCTCAACAGACCGTCCGCCCGCCTCAAACACAACAACCGCCTCCGGTGGAGTCGACGGGGCTCACGATTCCGATCACGGTGGAACACGTCCAGGCGCCCGTGACAGTGTTCGACCGGGAGGGCGGGTACGTCAACAACGTACGTCCGGAGCAGTTCCACCTCTTCGATAACGACCAGGAACAGAACATCAAGGTGGACGTGACGTACACGCCCATTTCGCTGGCGATCCTGATTCAATCGAGCGCGCACGTGGAAGGGCTGTTGCCGCAGGTCAACAAGATCGGCAACCTGATCGGACCGCAGGTGATCGGCGACGCCGGCGAGGCGGCGGTGATCGCGTACGACTCGCGCATCCGCATTTTGCAGGAGTTTACGTCGGATACAAGCAAGATTACGGAGGCCGTTAAGAAGATCCAGCCCGGCAGCGAAAGCAACCGCATGGTGGACGCCGTGATGGACGGCACGCGGCTGCTGCGTTCCCGCCCCATCAACCGCCGGCGGATCATGCTGCTGATCGGCGAGACGCGCGACTTGGGTAGCGAGGGCCGAGCGCGTGAGGCCCTGATAGGCCTGCAAATGAATAACATCGTCTTCTATCCGGTGGACATGTCGCGTTTCATCACCACCCTGACGGCGCCCCCCAAGCTGTCGCGGCCCGATCCGCTGCCGCCGGCCATGCATCCCCTGCCTCCGAACGTACCCGCGACTCCCAACAACGTGGAGCAAATGTATGGGACCAACTCGCGAGCCGAGTTCATTCCGGCGCTGCTCGAGATATACCGGGACGTGAAGGCGATTTTCATAAACAACCCCGTGGAGGTCTTCACAAGGGGGACCGGCGGCACGGAATTCGGCTTCCACAGCCAGCGTACGCTGGAAAACGCGCTCACCACGATGGGGGAGCAGTTGCACAGCGAGTACACGCTCTCCTACGCCCCCAACAATCGGGAGGAGGCCGGGTTCCATCAGATCCGCGTGGAGGTCACGGGCCATCCCGAGGCGAGCAAGATCGTCACGCGCCCCGGCTACTATCTGGGGCCGAAATAGCAGTCTTCGCCGGGGTGGAAAGCGCAAACGCTACTTCTTGGCGGGAGCGCGAACGATGACCACGACCGCGCGGTCGCCCTCTTCGGTGGCGATATAGCGGATCGTCACGCGCGAGTTCACCTTCGGCTTCCCCTCGAACCGCGTCTCGGGCGTAATGGCGAAGGTCTTGGAGTCTTTCGACCCGGTACGGGTCGCGGTCAGGCTGGAATCGCCGATCGCCGTGACGTTCCCGGAGAACATCTGATCTTTCGGCGTACTCTGTTGCCCCTTCTGCTGCGCCGCACACCAAGGAAGAGTCGCGCCGAAGGACAGCGCCGCCATCAGGATTCCGGATCGGATAAACCGCACTATATAAGGGTATGGGACAGCCATGAAGCGAAGGTAAAGACGGAATTAAAGTTCATTCATGATTGGCTCGCGGGCTGGCCCGCAAGTTCCATTGTAGCGGAGCCGATGCCGGGCGCAGGCAGCTTGACGGTGAAGCGGGTCCCTTTCCCCGGAATGCTTTCGACGTCGATCTTGCCATGGTGGGCCTTCGCAATCCATGCCACGAAACTCAGCCCGAGACCCAATCCCTGTTCGGGCGCTGGCGCGGCCCCCGTGCTTGGTACGCGATAGAAACGGTCGAAAATGTGCGGCAGGTGCTCGGTGGCGATACCGCGGCCGGTATCCTCGACGACGATTTCGATGTGCTCGGGCCCTTGTTCCACGGTCTGGCCGGGCGCGTGGCGCAGCGTCACCAGCACCTGGCCGCCTTCGGGCGTGAACTTGAGGGCGTTGGAAAGCAGGTTGGATATCAAACGCTCGATCTGAACGCGATCCACCTCCGCGGGACATTCGGCCGGCAGGTCGGCCGACAGGTTGACAGCCGCCGCTTCGGCGGGAATCTGGAATTCCTCCACCTGATCTCGCACTATCTCGCACAGATCCAGGCGCGACTTCTGCAAGACCAGTTGCCCCGATTCGGCCTGTGAAAGCAGAAACAGGGCGCGCACGATTTGCGACAACCGGTCGATATCCTGCAGCGCGTTGAACATGGCCTCGCGGTATTGTTCGGTGGTCTGCGCGGTGAACAGCGCCACTTCGATCTGCCCGCGGATGGCGGTAATGGGCGTGCGCAACTCGTGCGAAACGTCGGCGGAGAACTGCTTCATCTGCTGGAACGACCCTTCCAGGCGGTCGATCATGCGGTTGAAAGTGGTGATCAGGTAGTCCAGTTCGTCGCCGGCGTTGCGCGTCGGGATGCGGAGGCTGAGGTTGGAGCTGGAAATGCGTTGCGCGGCCTGGGCCGCGGCGCGCACCGGCGTGAGCGCGCGCCCGGCCATGACCCAGCCGAGGAACGACCCCAGAATCAGAGACCCCGGTATGACCGCGATGTAGATCAGCGAAAACTCGCGCAGGGTCTTCTGGCTGGCCGCGAGCGAATAACCCAGCGCGACAAAGTACGGCGAGCCGTGGCCTCCGCTGCGGTGCCCTTCGTCGAAAACGACCCCCGACCGGATCAGGTAGTCTACTCCCTGCCGGTTGCGCCTCGTCGTCCACAGCGGTCTCAAAGTCGCCAGAGTCTGGCGCACGTCCGCCTTGATGCTCGCCGGGGAGTCGACGCCGAGGTCCTCGTACGCCTGGGATACGGCCGGCTGGCCGTCGAAGTCCGGGATGACGTTGCCGTTCTCGTCCGTAACCAGATAGACCGTTCTGGCGCCGAGCACGATGCGGCTTTCGTCCGGGTCTTTAGGGTCGTAGTACCAGATGGCTTCGATCTTGCCCGTGTCGTCGTTCCGCTCGATCCGCAAATAGCCCTTCATGGCGGCCCATCGCTGCTCCAGAACGTCGTGGACCTGCGTATTCAGCGTGCTCGACAGGCGTACGTGGAATGCGCCGGTCACGACGATCAAGAGCAAGGCGAAAAAGACCGCGTACGTGGCCGTGAGGCGGAAACGCAGCCCGCGGGTGAGACGGCGAAAATCGCGCGTGCGAATCACTTCAGACCTGCCGTTCGGTGGATTGATCGGCTGGCTTATCGGGCGCTTCGATCATGTAGCCGATGCCGCGCACGGTCTGGATGAGCTTCTGCGGAAAGCGGTCGTCGATCTTGCTGCGAAGGTGGCGGATGTAAACGTCCACGATGTTGGTCAGTCCGTCGTAATCCATGTCCCAGACGTGCTCCACGATCATGGTGCGGCTCAGCGGGCGGCCCTTGTTCCGCATCATGTATTCGAGAATGCCGAATTCCTTGGGGGCCAGGTCAATGGTCTCGGCGGCTCGGATCACTTTGCGGCGGCTGCAATCGAGCGTGAGATCGGCCACCTGCAGCTTCTCCGGAGCCGGCTGGCCGCGCCGCAGCAGCGCACGCACGCGCGCCAGCAGCTCGACGAAGGCGAACGGCTTGACCAGGTAATCGTCGGCGCCTTGTTCGAGGCCCTTGACGCGATCCTCCAGCGCGCCGCGCGCGCTCAGGATCAGGACCGGCGGGCCGACCTTCCGATTACGAATCCTCTGCAGTACCTTCATGCCATCCATGTCGGGCAGCATGAGGTCCAGGACAACCATGTCGTAATCGGCGGAGTGGATGTGATCCAGCGCGGAGGCGCCGTCGAGCGCCGCGTCCACGGCGTAACCCGCTCCTTGCAGGCCGCGGCACAGGAAATCGGCGATTCGTTTTTCGTCCTCGACCACCAGGATTCTCATTTGCTTCCAGCTTAGCGCAACCCCCTACTTGAACCTCAGGGTGATTCGGTTCTCCTTGCCGCCGTAGGTCAGTTCCAGGTCCTTCAGTTTTTGCTTTTCCATGACGAAGTAGAGCAGGCCGGAAACCGGCTGGTCGGTTTTCTTCTCGGGCAGCAGCTTGTCCTTCAGCGTCTGTTCGAGCGGGTTTTCCTTGCCCCCGGCCCCATTCTGCACGGTCGCCGCGGTTGTGCCTGCATCGCCTTCACTGCCCACGCCCGCCATCGAGCCGCCACCGTTCGGGTACGGGTAGCCGCCGGGTGGGTAACCGCCGGGTGGGTAGCCGCCCCCCGGGTAGTTGCCGGGGTAGGAACTCGGGGAACCCGCACCCACCGCTCCTCCGGTGCGGCCCTGTTGCTCCTGGTGAACGATCATCGCGCCGCGGCCGGCGATCTGGCTGGGCTCGAAGGGCTTGGCTTTCTCGCCATCCTTGTCCGTGCGAAGCTGAAAATCGTCGCGATCGATGGCCACCTCTTTGCCGTACTTCGGCTCGACTTTTACGTCGGCCACGATGTAATGTCCGTCCAGGCCGTTGCCGATTAACTCTTTGACGTCGGCGGGGTCGATGTACAGCGTGACCGTCAGCGCCAAATCCTGGTTTTCGCCCTTCGCCGTGGCCACGGTCTTCTGAGCGGCGGGAAGCAGGCAAACGACGAACAACAGACACGCGAACAGACGCCCGGGCATAAGAGAACCTCTGCCCAGATTATATGCCTATCGGAACGGAGGAAGCGCTCCGAGGCCGGGGCCGCTGATACAATGAGAGTCGCAGTCCGGCTGAGGAGACAACCACTACATGGATGAGAAGGAGCGCGCGCGCGCTTTAGATTTGGCCCTGAACCAGATTGAGAAGCAGTTTGGGAAGGGATCGATCCTGCGTCTCGGGTCGAAGGACGCCATCGTACCGGTCTCGGTGATTTCGACGGGTTCGATTTCCCTGGACGCTGCGCTGGGGGTCGGCGGCCTCCCTCGCGGCCGTGTTAACGAGATCTTCGGGCCGGAATCGTCCGGCAAGACCACCATCGCGCTGCAGGTGATCGCGGAGGCGCAGAAGGCGGGCGGCATCGCCGCCTTCATCGACGTGGAGCACGCGCTCGACCCGAACTACGCCAGGAAGCTCGGGGTGGACATCGACAATCTCCTCGTTTCGCAGCCGGATTATGGAGAGCAGGCGCTGGAAATCACCAATCACCTGACCAGTTCGGGACAGATCGACGTGCTGGTGGTCGATTCGGTGGCGGCCCTGGTTCCGAAGGCCGAGTTGGACGGTGAGATGGGCGACAGCCACATGGGCTTGCAGGCGCGGCTGATGTCGCAGGCATTGCGCAAGCTCACCGGCGTGGTCTCGAAGTCCCGAACCTGCCTGATTTTCATCAACCAGATCCGCGAGAAGATCGGCGTGATGTTCGGCAATCCGGAGACCACCACCGGCGGGCGCGCCCTGAAGTTCTACGCATCGGTGCGGCTGGACATCCGGCGAATCGCGGCTATTAAGGACGGCGACACCGTCGTGGGCAACCGTACCAAGGTGAAGGTGGTGAAGAACAAGGTGGCCTCGCCGTTCCGGGAAGCCGAGTTCGATATCATCTACGGAGAGGGAATTTCGAAGGAAGGCGATCTGCTCGATCTGGGCGCGGCGCAGAACGTGATCGAGAAGAGCGGGTCCTGGTTCAGTTACAAAGGCGAGAGAATCGGGCAGGGACGCGAGAATGCGCGTCAGTTCCTGAAGGACAACCCGGACATCCGGAAAGCGATTGACACGGAATTGCGCAAGGCGCTGGGGCTGATCAAGCCCGATCCGCCGGTTTTGGCGGAGGAGCCCGGGTCGCGTTCGTCGCCGCCCTCGCCCGCGGCCGCCTCGGCCAAGCCGGTTCCGGCGCGAAGGTAAGGATCGAGTTGTGGGGCGGGCCCCGGTCCGCCCCACCTGCCATGACCGAGCAAGACCGGCAGCGCGCCATTCGGTTGAGGCTCTGCCGCACGCAGGGCGCGCCGGGCCGGCTTGCCGATTCCGCCATGCCCACAGGTTTCGCCGCGCTGGATGCCGCCCTGGGAGGCGGCTTTCCCCGTGGCCGCATCCTGGAGTTGTTCGGGCCGCCGTCGTGCGGCAAGACCACGCTTGCGCTCCAGGCCGCGGCTCATCTGCAAGGCGGCGGCTTGACGGTTGGCTGGATCGACGCGGACCATACCTTTGATCCGGGCTACGCTGGCGCTCTGGGAGTCTCCCTCGATCGCCTGGTAGTGCTGCAGCCCGCATACGCGGAAGAGGCGCTGGAGATGGCGCGCGGCCTGGCCGCTTCGGCGGCAGTGGATTTGCTGGTGGTCGATTCCGCCGCGGCGCTGGTTCCCAGGCTGGAATTGGAGACGGGGATCGGAGAGAGCGGACTTGGGTTGCAGTCCCGCGTCCTGGCCTCGGGGCTGCGGAGACTCGCGACGGAGGCGGCCAGGGCCGGCGCGGCGGCGTTGTTTCTGAATCAGATGCGCGGCCGCTGGGAAGCGGGCGAAGAGGAAACCACGGCCGGCGGCCCTGCGCTCAAGCTTTACGCCGCGGCGCGCATTGCGCTACGGCCCGCGCCGGGCGCGCGAGTCCGCTTCCGGATATTGAAAAACAAGGCTGCCGCGGCCTTCGCCTGGGGCGAATTGGAGTGGACCGGGGCAAGGGGATTCGCGGAAAGCCCATAAAACGGGCCTCCGGGAGAAGTCGGATCGAGAAAAACGTCGAAATACGGGACTTTTTGCGCATTTCTCTCTTTACATCACCGCGCCCTTCCCTTATGATTGATATCGATCGAGACGTGCGTTCGCGAAGAGCGCGGCGGCTTTCATATTCGACGACGATATGGCGTGGGATCGCGCGCCGAGCCGGTCCGCTTCATATCGAGTGACACGAAGGGAGAATCGAAGGAGACTTATGGCCAATCAGAGAATGACCCAGACGCAACTGGTGAGATCGCTTGCGGAAAGCTGCGAAGTCAGCAACACCATGGCCCGCGACTTCCTGGATAGCCTGGCAAGCCTGGCGATCGGCGAAGTGAAGAAGAACGGTTTATTCGTGCTGCCCGGCATCGGCCGGCTGGTGCGAGTGGACCGCAAGGCCCGCACGGGGCGCAACCCGGCCACGGGCGAGAGCATCAAGATCCCGGCCAAGAAGGTCGTGAAGTTTCGTGTGGCGAAGGCCGCGAAAGACGCGATCGTTCCGCCGAAGAAGGCGAAGTAGCGGGCGCAGCCCGCAAGAAAAGCGAAACCCCGCGAACTCCAATCGGGTTCGCGGGGTTTTTTGTTTGACGGAATTTTCTGAAGCCGAGATGAAACCAACCCAAGTTGCGGGCGTTCCACGAAGCGTACGTTCTACTTCTTCTCTCCGACCTTCTCTTCTTCGCGCTTCTTTTCGTCTTTCTCTTCGTCGCTCTTCAAAGCAGTCTTGAAGTTGCGAATGCCTTCGCCCAAGCCTTTCCCTAAGTCCCCGACCTTCTTGCCGCCGAACAACAGAATCGCGACAATAGCGATGACGGCGATTTCAGGAAAGCCCAGACCGCCGAGAGCCCCGGCGATCTGAATACCAGTGGGTTCCATACGGCCTCCTTAACACATTCTTATTGTAGGGGCGCGCGCGGGTGTCGTCAACTTGCCCCTGCCTTCCCCCGCGCGGGCCCCCGGGCCGCGGAGCGTGGGGAGGCCGCCGGGATCGGGGCTTCCCCGCGTTTTGCCCCGCGTCGCCGCGTGGTACCTTCGGGAGAGCGGGAACGGGGCGATGGACTTCAAGGATCAGCTAAAGTCCTCAGTGGATCTTGTCAACGTGGTCGGGGAGTACGTGCGCTTGAAGAAGTCCGGCGCGCAGCGCTACCTGGGGCTGTGCCCGTTTCACAACGAGAAGACGCCATCGTTCACCGTTCACGCCGCGCGCCAGTTCTACAAGTGCTTCGGCTGCGGGGAGGGCGGCGACGTCTTCAACTTCGTCCAGAAGATCGAGGGAATTAGTTTCTACGAGGCGCTGAAGTTGCTCGCCGAGCGGCACGGGGTTCCGATGCCGAAGCGGTCGCTGGTGGCCGACGAGGACTCGAAGCTGCGCGAGGCCGTTTTCCGGATGCACGAGCTGGCCCTAGAGAACTTTTGCGCCAACCTGCGCGGGCCGTCCGGCGAGGAGGCGCGCGCGTATCTGGCGCGGCGCGGCGTGGCTGCCGGGACCGTCGAGCAATTCGGACTGGGCTATTCCGAACGCTCCGGCCGCGCCTTCCCACGCCTCTTCGAGCAGCGCGGTTTTACGCCGGCCCAGATCGAGCGATCAGGGCTGGTACGCAGGCGCGACGACGGCAGCTTCTACGACTACTTCCGCAACCGGTTGATGTTTCCGATTCACAGCGAGTCGGGAAAGATCGTCGGATTCGGCGGGCGCGCGCTGGCGGCGGACGATAACCCGAAGTACTTGAATTCGCCGGAAACGCCGATATACGCCAAGAGCCACGTGCTTTACAATCTGCACCGCGCAAAGGAGGCGATCCGCAAAGAAGACCGCGCGATCCTGGTGGAAGGGTACATGGATGCGATCGGCGTCTCGGCGGCGGGATTCGGCCCGGTTGTGGCGAGTTGTGGAACGTCGCTGACCGAACAGCAGGTCAAGGCGCTCAAGCGGCACACCGACAAGGTCCTGGTCAATTTCGATCCCGACGCCGCGGGCGAGAACGCCGCCGCGAGGAACGCCGAACTAGTCGTGAAATCTCCCGGGCGCGATCTGGCGCATGTAAGCGTCCAACCAGGCGCCGCCTCGCCCGTCGGCCGCTATTCGAGCGAGGGCATGTTCTTCCGCATTGTGGACCTGGACGACCTCGATCCGGACGAATTCTGTAAGCAGCGCGGCGCGGAAGCCTATGGGGATCGTCTGGACCGCGCCAAAGGGTATTTCTACTGGCTCGCCGACCGCGCTCGCGCCAAGCACGATGTTCGGACCACCGAGGGCGTCGTCGCCGTGCTGAAGTCCCTCATGCCCATCGTCGAACGCATTCCGGACCGGGTAGAGCGGATGGCGGTAGCCAACGACTTGGCGGCATACATCGGCGTGGCCCCTGGCGTCGTTCTGGACAGCTTCCGCAAGGCGGCCGTGGATCGCAAGGAGAGCCGCATCGAACGTCCCAAGGAGACCGTCCGCGCGGATGAAAAAGGGCTGCTGAACGTGCTGCTCTCGGATGTGAGCGGCCGGGAGGATCTCATTCCTGCGCTGGGAGAGGTCGAGATCCTCGACCGCATCGCGACGGCTCGTATCTATCGCGCCTTAATGGCCGCGCACGCCAGCGGCGCGGCGACGGCCTTCGACGCCATTAGCGCGCGGCTGGAGCCGGCGGACCAGAACCTGCTGGCCGAGCTGACGCTCTCCGAGGACGCGGATGCGCATGAGAACACGCTCGAATACGGAAGACAGTGCCTGGAAAGCTTGCTGCGCTCGGGCGAGCGCGATCGCCGGGCGCAAATGAAAGCGCGCGTCAAGGATGCGGAGCGGACCGGCAATCTTGCGGAGGCGTTGCGCCTGGCGCGGGAATTGCAGGAGTTCGAACGGGCGGGAGAGGCGCGAAGATGACAGTTGCGTTTCCAATTGCGAACCGCGCCGTGATGTACAATGTCTTGGATTCTTCTCCGCGGGGAGAGCGGGGCTTCAGTGGCGACTGACGAAAAGTTCGAGGGCCTGGAACGGCTCGTGCAGATGGGCAAGGGGAAGGGCTACGTTCTGTACGAAGAGGTCAGCGGAATTCTGCCCGCCAGCGAACTCCCGGGCGGTGCGGAGCTCGAAGACGTCCTCGCGGGCCTCGATGGCGCCGGAATCGAGATTCTCGAAGAGGCGAAGGATTTCGAGAAAAAGCTCGAGGAGGGCGAGGATCTTCTCGATTTGGATCTGCCCACCGGCGCCGGCGAGAAGGTCAACGACCCGGTGCGCATGTACCTGCGCGAGATGGGCACGGTCCCGTTGCTCACGCGCGATGGCGAGGTGGAGATCGCGCGCCGCATAGAGCGCGGCCAGTATATAGTCCTGAAATCGCTTGCCCGCACGCCTCTGGTGATTCAGGAGATCATCGCCATGGGGGAGGAGGTCGCCGCCGATGTCCTGTCCGCGCGCGACCTCATCCAAATCCCGGACCCGATCCTTACCGACGAGCTGGTAGAGGAGAAGCGGCGCGAGTTTACCCGCTGCGCGAGCGAGACCGCCCGCCTGCACAGGAAGATCCTCCAATGCCGGCAGAAGCTGCAGGCCATCCCGCGCGGCATGAAGCCGAAGCAGTACCGGCGGCAGCTTTGGGAACTGGGGCGGCTGGTGATCAAGACCTCGCGCGTGGTGCGCTCCGTGCGGCTTCAGAGCCCGGTGATCCAGCATTTGATCGAGCGAATGCGGCAGGCCGTGGAGCAGATCAAGCCCGTCGAGCGGGAGGTTGCGCGGGTACAAAAGAAGCTGGAAACAGGGCTGGGATCGCGGGCGGATGGCGTGAAGGAGTTGCGCAAGGAGCAGCGCGCGTTCGGACAGCGCTTGTTGCATCTCGAGGAAGCGTACGGGACGCGGGCGCCGGAGTTGCGCCGCACCCTCCAGATCATCACCAAGGCGCATGGCGAAGCTGAAACCGCCAAGAAGGAGCTGATCGAAGCCAACCTCCGCCTGGTGGTGAGCATCGCCAAGCGTTATACCAACCGCGGCCTGCAATTCCTGGACCTGATCCAGGAAGGCAACATCGGGCTCATGAAGGCCGTCGACAAGTTCGAGTACCGCCGCGGGTATAAGTTTTCGACCTATGCCACGTGGTGGGTGCGCCAGGCGATCACGCGGGCCATCGCAGACCAGGCGCGGACGATCCGCATTCCGGTCCACATGATCGAGACCATCAACAAGCTGATCCGGACTTCGCGCCAGATGGTGCAGGAGCTCGGCCGTGAACCCACCAACGAAGAGCTGGCCAAACGGATGCAGTTGCCGGTTTCAAAAGTGCGGAAAGTGCTGCGCGTGGCGCAGGAGCCGATTTCGCTCGAAACGCCGATTGGGGAAGAGGACGAGTCGCACCTCGGCGATTTCATCGTGGACCAAGCCGGCATCTCGCCTTCCGACGCCGTGATCAACTTGAATCTGCGCGAGCAGACCGCCCAGGTATTGAAGACGCTCACGCCGCGCGAGGAGAAGATCATCAAGATGCGATTCGGGCTGGAGGACGGCAGCGAGCACACGCTGGAAGAGGTGGGGCAAAACTTCGCCGTGACGCGCGAGCGCATCCGGCAGATCGAAGCCAAGGCGTTGCGCAAACTGCGGCACCCCAGCCGTAGCCACCGCCTGCGGGCGTTTCTGGAAAACGGCACGCGCGGCGCCTGATTACGAGACGGGGGCCGGACACGCCGGCCCCCACGAGATTACCAGCGGGGCTCGCGCCGGCCGCCGCCGGGACGTCCACCGCCACCACCGCCACCGCCAGGACGCCCACCGCCGCCAGGACGCCCACCGCCACCGCCGCCGCCAAATCCGCGGCCGCCGCCACCACCACCGCCGCCGAATCCACGATCGGGCTTCGGACGCGCCTCGTTGACGTTCAGTGCCCGGCCGTCCAGCGTATAGCCGTTCAGCGCGGTGATGGCCTGATCCGCTTCGGATTCGTTCTCCATTTCGACGAACGCGAACCCGCGGGACCGGCCGGTATCGCGGTCGGTCATGATACGGGCGCTGTTCACAGCCCCGTGTCGTTCAAACAGGCTGCGCACAGCCTCTTCAGTGGCGTTGAAATCCAGGTTGCCGACGAAAATATTCTTCACACAATTCTCCTGACGATTTGAAAGCGGGCTCATCGGGGAGGGAACTGAAGCAGGACGACGGCGCCGTCGCTCGGAAACACTCGGCCGGACTCGCGGAAGCTATTCAAACGCGCTTAGACTATAGCACGCCCGGCGCCCCGGTGGGAAGCGGGCAAAACGGCCAAACGTAGAGGACCGGACAAAAATCACTAGTGTCCGGTAAAGTACTTTACGAAAAGTCGCAAGTCCTTTCCCAAGGGT
>OCTA010003380.1_pt1 | contig 14152 bp, 13 predicted proteins | sample 1538991 | NCBI WGS metagenome assembly OCTA01 (sample SAMEA3539302, study PRJEB22396) | soil metagenome | biome: tundra; feature: field; material: soil | place: USA | collected 2010-05 | depth 0.15 m
GGCGGCCCGCCGCGCCGGACGGGGGCGGGCTGACGGGGGCGGGCTGACGGGGGCGGGCTGAGCGCTCACCTGTGACCCGCCGCAGCCATCCGCCGGGCGGGCGCACCGGGCCGGGAAGGGTGGCACCCTGGAACGGTGGATACCGCGCGCGCCGAGACGTACCTGCGGTTGCTGGCCGAGGCCGAGCTGCGCAGGTCTTCTGCCTCTCCCGGATCCGGGCCTTACCCGCACCGGGTATTGCTGGCCGCTACCACCTTGCTGGCCGCGGGCGTGATTGACCTCGACGTGGCGTGGCGGGCGGTGGGCGATTTCGAGGCGGCCGCGCGGCTCCGGTCAGCTGATGGCGACCACGTGCTTGGCGGCGTGCGCCGGCCCTGGACCGCGAGCCTTCCGCGGGCTCCGGCCTGGACCGCCGCGAGCGCCACCATGCGTGCCGTGCCTGCCTGCTCGACGCTCAGGCTGCCGCCGGAGCGCGAGGGCTGGTATGGCGAACTCCGGCTGATAGCCCTGGTCATGACCGACTCTCAGACCAGCCTGACGGCCGCCATTCGATGGGCGGGGCAGACCCGCAGATCGGCCCGGCCGAGGCCGGGCCGGGCGCCCTTGCACGTGGTCGGTGCCCTCGACGACCGCGGTAATTCTTACCACGCCTCCCCCTGGGACCTGGGCATTGAGGGCGACGGCCAGGGCTGGTGGGATTGCCACCTCAGGCTGTCTCCCGCGCCCGACCCGGCAACCCGCTGGCTGGACATAGGCCCGGGAGCGGGCGGCGGATATGCGCGGATCGATCTCACGGCCCTGCCGACGCCTGCCGAGATGACAGTGGAGCCGGAGCCGGAGCCGGCCAGCGGGCCGGCCCGGCTGCTCGAGAACGCGGGCGATGACCTGCTCGGACAGGGGCCGTCGGCCGTCGCGGCCGGCGAGACATCAGGCTCCCGGATCACCCGGATGCTCGGGGATCTGACCGGGTCCGGCGCGGTCGAGCCCGACGATCCAGCGGTGCTGCGCCTGGTCACGGTGGCCCGGTGGGTCGGGCTTGATCTCGGCACGCCCTCCGGCACCGCGGCCGGCGGGCGCCTGCCGGAGGTGTGGACCAGCCTGCTCGCTGACGGCGACGCACGGGACGGGCCGGAGGGCATCGCCGCGTTCGCCCGCGTGCTGCCCGAGATCGACGGGGTCAGCTTGGCGCTGGCCGGGTTGCGGTCATCGCCGGAGCGAGTGTCGCTGCACGTGATGGCGAGCGGCTGGGAAGCACGCGGCGGCGGCGGACTGGTGCGGGGCCAGGGGGCGCACGACGATCCGCTAGATCCGGCCCTGTCCTGGCGAGCACGTGATGACGCCGGGCGCTGGCACCTGGTGCGCGGCGTGCACAGGGGCGACAGGCACGGAATGCTCCAGCTGCACCTGACACCACCGCTGCACCCCGCGGCCACCTCGCTCGAGGTGATCGTGACTGGCGCATCCAGCCGGGTGCGGGCGACCGTGCCGCTGGACTGGCGGGCGGCCAGTTGAGCCCGCCGTGGTGGGCCGCGTTCCGGCCGGCCGAGGCCCAGATCCGCTGCGGGACCAGCGACCACCGGCTGCGCTGGGCCGAGGGCACGCTGATCGCCGCGGATCACCCTGACGCCGAAGGTGAGCTCGTCCTCGCCGCGCTGGGCGGCGACCAGGCCGAGTGCGTGACCATGGCCGAGGCCTGGCGCGCGCACCGCGACGACCTGGAGGTGCTCGTGCTCGGCCCGCGGTCGGCGACCGACGTCCTGACGGTGACCTGGGAGTCCCTGGCGGAACCGGGCTCCAGGCCGCGGCCGGGCGGCCCGGCCGGGTCCGTTCCCATGGTGCGGCCGCTGCCGCGTGCCGTCACCAGGCGCCGGAGCGCCACGGCCGCGGGCCGTTTCTTCCGGTGGCCCGGATACGACGAGTCGCAGCGGGCACACGCCCGCCGGGCCGAACTGCTGTCGGTGTTCGCCCTGGGCCCGGACTTCCAGCAGCGGCTGTCCGGCACGGTGGCCGCCGCCTGGTCACCGGGTGGCTCCCGGGCCGACGACGCGGGCAGCGCCCAGCCGGCCCTGGTCGCCGCCCTGACCGGACGTCTGGCCCCGGCGGCGAGTTCCTGGCTCGGCATTGACGCTGACCAGGTCAGCGCGTCGCTGCACGAGGACCCAGGCTGGGGCACCATCCATCTCAACGGAACCAGCCCCGGCTCCCGCCTGCACGTGTCGCTGCCGTGCGGCTGGCTGGCCCGGGTGTGGGCGCCCGGGCTGGCGGTGCTCAAAAATCATCTGGTCGTTGACGTGCTGGACGTGACCTGGCCACAGGCGCTGCTCCTCGGCCTGCCGCGGCCCGGAGCCGCGCCGGTCGTCCTGAGTGCTCGCCACGACGGGGAACACTGGTCAGTGGAACATAAGGAGCAGGTGTGAGCGACGACGGCCGGCGGTTCGCCGGGGCAGGCGCCGAGCGTCAGGCCGCGACGGTCGAGGCCCTCGGCGTCGCGGTCGCGGCCCGGGTGCCTGTCCTGCTGTGGGGCGCACCGGGCACCGGGAAGACGTCCGTCATCCGCGCCATGGCCAGTGGCCTGGGCTGGCCATGCGAGACAGTGATCGCATCGATCCGCGAACCGTCCGACTTCGCCGGGCTGCCGGTGGTCGTTGGGGAAGGTGTGCGGTTTGCGCCGCCGACGTGGGCCCGCCGCCTGGCCGAGGCCGGGCGCGGCCTGCTGTTCCTCGATGAGCTGTCCACGGCGCCGCCGGCTGTGCAGGCCGCCCTGCTCCGGGTGGTCCTGGAGCGGGTGGTCGGCGACCTGGAACTGCCGCCGGCGGTCGCCGTGGTGGCGGCGGCCAACCCGCCCGAGCAGGCGGCCGACGGCTGGGATCTGTCGGCTCCGCTGGCCAACCGCCTCTGCCACCTGGCCTGGGACGTCGATCCCCGGGCCGTGGCCGACGGGCTGGCCGGCGGCTGGGCCGCACCCGTGGTCCCGGTCCTGCCGGAGGGCTGGGCGGCGGAACTTGGTCTCGCTCTCGCCCTGGTGGCCGCGTTCCTGCACGTCCGCCCGGCACTGGCCTGCGCCCCGCCGTCCGACGCGGCCTCGGCCGGGCGCGGCTGGCCAAGCCCGCGCACCTGGGAGATGGCCGCCCGGCTGTGGGCGGCCAGCGGGGCGGCGGGGGCGGGCGATGAGGCGCGGTCAGCCCTGGTCCGCGGAGCGGTCGGGGACGGGGCGGGCGTCGAGTTCCTCGCCTGGCTGGCCGAAATGGACCTGCCTGACCCCGAGGCGGTGCTCGCCGACCCCTCATCTTTCGTCCTGCCCGCGCGCGGCGACCGTGCCTACGCCGCGGTCGCCGCGGTGGCAGCGGTGGTGGCCGCCAACCCCACCCCGGAGCGCTGGACAGCGGGCTGGCAGGTGCTGGGACAGGCGGCAGGCACGGCACCGGACGTAGCCGCGGTCGCGGCCCGCGTGCTGGCCCGCTGCCGTCCGGACGGGGTCCCGCTGCCGGCCGAGGTGCATCTGTTCGCGCCGGTGCTCCGCGACGCAGGGCTGCTCCAGGCGTGAGCGTCCCGCGGGCGGAGGGGGTGCCAGGCCTGGCCGCGGGCCGGCTCTGGGCGGCGTCCCGCTTCCCCTACCTGGCCAGCGGCCTGTTCGGGGCCCAGGTCAACGCGGCGCCCGGCATCGGCACGGTGGCTGTGGACGACGGCTGGCGGCTGCATGCCGATCCCAGCCTCACGGGCACCTGGACACCCGCCCAATTCGGCAGCGTGCTGGTGCATCACGTGTCCCATCTGCTGCGCGCGCACGGAGAGCGGGCACAGGCGGCCGGGGTAACGGCTGATAACGCCAAGGCCTGGGTGCGCGGCGCCGACGCCGAGATCAACGATGATCTGGTGCCCGCCGGGTTCGACCTGCCTGGCCGGCCGGTACTCCCCCGCCACCTGGGAGCTGAAGAAGGTCTGCTGGCCGAACAGTACTTCCGGCCCGGTCCGGAAGCGCCTGCCCGTCCGGAAGCGCCGCCCGGGCCGGAAGCGCCGGGCTGGGACCTCGACTGCGGGAGTGGCGCTGACGGCTGCCAGCGCCCGTGGGACCGGTCCGGGCCGCCCGCCCTGTCCCCCTTCCAGGCCCGGCTGCTATGCCGGCAGGTAGCCCAGGATTGCGTCCGCCACGGACGGGAGCCGGGCACCGTGCCCGCCGGCCTGCTGCGCTGGGCGCAGGATGTGCTGGAGCCAGTGGTCGACTGGCGGCGGGTGCTCGCGGCGGAGCTGCGCCGGGCCGTCGCGGACACGTCGGGCGCGGTCGACTACTCCTACCGCCGGCCGTCCAGGCGCGCATCCGTCGCGGGCGATGTGGTCCTGCCGGCGCTGCGACGGCCGGTGCCAGAAGTGGCCGTGGTCTGCGACACCTCCGGCAGCATGACGGAAGACCTGCTCGCCGCATCGCTAGCCGAGGTAGAGGGACTGCTGCGCTCGCTGGGCCTGGCCCGCCAGGTGCGGGTGCTGGCCTGCGACACCGCCGTCGGGGCGGCCCGCCGGGTGACCTCGGCCCGGCAGGTGGAACTGGTCGGCGGTGGCGGGACCGACATGGGCGCCGGGATCGCCGCCGCGGCGGCGCTGCGGCCTCGTCCCGCGGTCACGGTGGTCCTCACGGACGGGTTCACGCCGTGGCCGGACGAGCCTCCCCCGGGGATCCGGGTCGTGGTCGGGCTGCTCGGCGACGCGGCGCCGGAGGCACCCGCCTGGGCCCGGACTGTCCGGGTGCCGTCCGCGCCGTAGCCGGGCTGGCCGGGGCGGCCCTGGCCGTAGCCGTGCTGGCCGCCGCCACCCTGGCCGTAGCCGGGCTGGCCGGGGTGGCGGGCGGTGTCAGCGCGGTGAGGAGTCCGGTCACCGCCAGCGCGACGGCCAGCAGGCCGCACTCCAGCTTGGTCACCAGCGCGGGCCCCGCTCCGGCGGGCGGGAGACGCCGCAGCCACAGCCGTCCGGCGACGGCCAGGGCCGCGACGACCACGACGATCGCGGCCTTGACGATGACGACTATTCCGTACGACGTCGTGAGCAGGGATCCCAGCGGGACGAGCACCAGGGCGGAGACCACCCCGGTGGCCACCACCAGTGCGAAGAGCCACGCAGCCGCGTTCCCGTAGAGCCGGACCAGGCCCCTCATGGCCGACGGGTCCGACCGCCAGGCGATGGCGGCCCGGAGCACGTACAGCAGCATCCCCGCCCACAGCGCCGCGGGCAGCAGGTGCGCGCAGGTGAGCAGGGCACCGCCTACCGGGACGATGCCCTCCGGATGGGCGCGCACCCCCTCGGCCGCCACCACCGCGAGCAGCGGCAGCACGCTCAAGCCCGCCAGCCGCACGCGCAGCAGAGCGGCTGCGGCCGCGAACGCCGCGACCTCGGTAATGGCGATCACGCCAGCGGTGCTGGATGACAAGCGGTGCGCCAGTGGGTGCGCCAGGCCGGCCGCCAAGCTCCCGCCGCCCGCCGTGACAAGGGCCAGGCCAACCGCCGCAACCAGGCCAACCAGTGCTGACCGCAACGCCCACGGCGATGGAAGCGGGCCCGGGGGGCTCCCTTTGTATTGCCTGGACAGGCCGCGGCCGGCCAGCCCGCCGAGGGCGCCGGACAACCCCGCGAACAGCAGCCAGCGCAAGACGGCCAGGACCCAGACGCTGACTTCAGCCACGGTCAGGTATGTTACGGGACCGGCGGCACGAACCCGGTGCCGCCGGCGGCTGAGCGGCTGGGCGCCAGCGATAGCCTCGCTCATGGCAGCGCCGAGTACGAGGAGGCACCGGGTGCGTTTCGCGATCAAGACGCGGCCTGAGCACACGACGTGGGCTGAGATCCGTGATGTCTGGCTGGCGGCCGACGAGATCACGGTCTTCGAGTCGGCCTGGAACTGGGATCACTTCTACCCGCTCACCGGCGATCTCTCCGGGCCGAACCTCGAAGGCTGGACCATGCTCGCCGCGCTGGCCCAGGCCACCAGCCGGATCCGGCTCGGCTGCCAGGTGACCGGCATGATCTACCGCCATCCCGCGGTCCTGGCCAACATGGCGGCGACGGTCGACATCATCTCCGGCGGCCGGCTCGAACTCGGGCTCGGGGCGGGCTGGAACTCCTACGAATGCGACGCCTACGGCATCGACCTGCCGCCCCTCCGCGAGCGCTTCGACCGCTTCGACGAGGGCGTAGAAGCCATCGTCCGGTTGCTCACCCAGGAGACGACGACGTTCCCGGGCCGGTTCGTGCGGCTCACCGAGGCGCGCTGCGAGCCGAAGCCGGTCCAGCGGCCGCATCCTCCGGTCACCATCGGCGGCCGCGGCCGTACCCGCACGCTGCGGACCGCCGCGCAATGGGCACAGCAGTGGAACGCGATCACCGGCAGCGTGGACGAGTGGCTCAGCCTCAAGGAGACACTGTCGGAACACTGCGGTCGGATCGGCCGCGACCCCGCTGAGATCACCTGCTCGGTCAACATCCGGGTCGAGGGCCCCAACGGCCTCCTGGCGGCCGCTGAACTGGCCGCCGCCTACGACGCGGCCGGCGCGGACCTGGCCATCATGAACCTTCCGCTGCGGGCCGACCCGGGCATCCTTGGTCCCCTCGCCGACGCGCTGACGTCCCTGGCCTGAGACAGCGGGCCCAGCCCGGGCCGCGCCCGTTGGTCAGGACCGCTGGAAGGCCAGCAGGAACTCGAGCAGGCCGTGATTCTGCGTGGTGACGAAGCCGGAGAAGCTCGGGTTCGGGATGTCCCAGTCCGCGAAGGCGACCGGGATCGACCCGGAGATCTTGATCGCGGTCCCGGTGCGCTCCGCCGTCAGCGGGAACGTCACCGACCGGGTGTGACCATGCAGGGTCAGGGTGCCGGTCGCGCTGTAGGTCTTGATCGCTCCAGCGGCGGGCAGCGGCGACAGCTGGATCGGGCTGGTCAGCGTGAACGTGCCCGTCGGATACGACGAGACATCCATGATCCGGCCGTCGAACTGCACGTCCCGCTGGCTCTGGTCGCTCTTGATCGTATTCATCGGGACGGTGAAGGTGGCCGCCGTCACACTGGTGCCGGCGATTGCCAGGTGGCCGGTGACGGACTTCGTGCGGCCCACGGCCGTCTGGCTCTGCCCGGCCAGCACTTCTCCTACCCGGTACCCCACCTCGGAACCGCTCGCGACCGTCCAGGTGCCAGCGACCGGCACAGCAGCGCCGGTCTGGCTTCCCGCTGAACCCGACGCACTCGCGCTTGCGCTTGCGCTTGCGCTGCTCTTCAGGCTGAGCGGCGCCGGGGGCTTGCCCTCTATGAAGTGGATGAAAACAAAGGGGCCACCCACGGCGAGGACAACGACCACCACCACGCCAGTAATAATCCACCGCAGCCACGACATGTGAGGCACTCCTTATTTCTGACAAAGTGGCACGCGTGCAATCCGGGCGGCCACTGATGAGCCGAGCATGTCGGAATGAGAATCCTCTCGCATCCTGCTCACTCGCTTGATGTTTTTTCTGAAAAACCTCTGAATAAGTGGTGGAGATGGCCTCTGAATGGGTTCGGCGTCGTCGCGGGTGCGGTGACCTGCGGCCGGCCGGGCCGGGCCAGCCGGCCCGCCGCCCGGAATGCGAAAAATGACCTGCGCGGCGCGCCTGCGCGGGTAGGAATATGCACCATGCCGGATCTGGTCGCGCCCACCTCCCGCCTGCGGGTCTCGTTCATCGCCGCCATGGACGAACTGCGGGCCGAGGGCCGCGGCGCACCCGGAGACAACAGCACGGCCGGGCGTGAGATCCGCGACTACGGCCCGCGGTGGGCCGACCCGGAGCTTTTCGAGGAGTATGCCCGGCACCTGCGCGACCAGGCGGTGGAGGACTCGCCACGGCCTGAGGGCCTCGTCCCCTCGACCACTCTGTGGTGGGCCGACGGCGACGAGTACCTCGGGCGAATCGACATCCGGCACCGGCTCACCCAGCACCTGCTGGACTACGGCGGCCACATCGGCTACGACGTCAGGCCCTCCGCCCGGCGACGGGGGCACGCCACCGCCATGCTCGCGCGAGCTCTCCCGGTCGCTGCCGGACTGGGCATCGACCCAGCCCTGATCACCTGCGACGAGGACAACATCGCCTCACGGAAGGTAATCGAGCGCAGCGGCGGGCAGTTCGACGACCAACGGGGCATCAAGCTGCGCTTCTGGGTCCCGGTATGAGGGCCATGCCTGCCTCTATGAGGACGTTGGGCCGTGCCTGGAGCCGCCGTGTGCTCTGGGTCTGGGGGTGTTGTGGTGGCGGGGGTGACGTGCTCGTCGGGGGTGAAGTAGGCGATGACGGCTTGGACGTTCTGGAGGGCTTTTTCGAGGACCTGGCCGATGTAGGGGCTGGCGTTGCCGCTGGCGTGGATGAGTTGGCTCCATTCCTGGGGTTGGAGGCCGATGGCGCGGAGCCAGTCGAAGAGCGCGATGTTGGCCTGGGTGTCGTGGCCGTAGATGACCATGACGGCTTTGCGGTTGGCGGCGAAGGTGGCGGTCTGGCTGGTGTCGGCGCATGTGGGGAAACGCAGCCGTTTGTCGGATGGGGCGATCAGGAAGTGTTCGCCGCATCGCGACGCTGCTGTCGAGATGCGACGAACGTTGACATTCCTTTGTTGTTCGGGTGACTCGGACTCGGCGTCCAGAAGCCACCGCACCCGGTCAGCTAGTGAAAGGACTCGGGGCCGAAGCGCCCCCACGCCACGAAGGCGAGCAAGGCGAGATAGGTCAGGTTCCCCAGCACGTGCTTGAACTCTCGACGGCGGAACTCCACGATCGCCGCGCCGATCATGATCAGGCCCAGACCGAGGGCCGCCAGCGGAACCAGCACCGGCGCGATGTCGAGCAGGGCGGGCAGGATCAGGCCGACGGCGCCCAGGATCTCGACTGCTCCGAGGGCCTTGACGAAGCCGGCGCTGAAATCCAGGACCCATCCCCCGCCAGGTGCCTTGGCCAGTTTCTCCTGAGGGATGAGCAGCTTGCTGGCGCCGGCGGCCAGGAAGACAGTGGCCATGAATCCGGGATGCTCGGATCGCGGGCGGACGCCGAGGACGCGGTGCAAGAGGCATGGCTGCGGCTTGCGCGCCAAGACGCGGCCGCGATCGACAACCTCGCCGGCTGGCTGACCACCGTGGTGGGCCGGGTCTGCATTGACGTGCTGCGATCGCGCAAGGCCCGGCCCGAGAGGTCGCACGACGACCGGCTGCCCGAGCTGATCGTAACCGAGGACGGCGGCGGAGCGCCCGAGGACGACGCGCTGCTCGCCGAATCGGTCGGGCTGGCACTGCTGGTGGTGCTCGATACCCTCCGCCCCACCGAGCGGCTGGCGTTCGTGCTGCACGACATGTTCGCGGTGCCGTTCGAGGAGATCGGTCAGATCATCGGCAGGTCCACCGACGCTACCAAGATGCTCGCCAGCCGGGCCCGCCGGAAGGTACAGGACACGCATCGTCCAACCGACGAACGGCAGCAGCAGCGCGCAGTGGTCGATGCGTTTCTCGCGGCAGCGCGGGACGGAGACTTCGCAGGGCTGCTGCAGGTGCTCGACCCGGACCAACTCGATCATGGCGCCGGGCCGGACGGTGTAGTGGTCCTTGCGGTCGCCTGGTTTGAAACGCTTGGTGATCCATCCCGCGGTGGTCAGGAACTTCAGGGCGGTCGAGATCGAGCCTTCGGACGCCTGGGTGACCTCGACGATCTGTCCGAAGGTCTGCTCGGGCGGGTCGCACACCAGGAGCCAGCCGATCACCCGGCCGGTCGCGGACGAGCCCGAGTCGCTCCATGGCAAGTGGATCGGCGTGTCACGCGGCTTGAGCGTCGCTTCCTGATTCGTCGGGTCGTTCGATGAGTTTGCCGTTCTCGAACCGCGCGCCGAACCGGCGCGCCAACGCCGGCGCTGATCAGAGTGCTGATGACTTCCAGATCTTCCTCGCGAAAGTGCGGCCCCTTCACGTCACCCCGCCGAGGGCCATCCACAGGTTCTGATCATTGCTCTGATGCGGATCTTGTCGATGTCAGCCCAGGAGAAGTCATTGCCGCCGATGAAGATGTCGCGTCCCTGGCGTAGCGGCGTGGCAATGTGTTCCTCGATCCAGTGCGCGTCCTTGTTGAACGCGTAAGTATGGGTCGGCACGATAGGCGTGACCCTGACGTGGTAGAGCACAGGGAAATTCTAGGCGCGGTCCGCTGGCCTTGTAGGTCTGGTCACGGCCCCAGGGCCTTGCTTCGCAGGCGGGCGCGGGGCGGTGGGGTGCCGCGCCGCGTGAGCGGCGTTGGAAGGACTGCGCGCCCGGAGGGCGCGCGCCTTGGGCTTGGGGGCCTGGGCCGGCGGCCGGGTGGCGTGTCAAGAGACGCGGGGAGAGCGCACAATGCACCGCGCTGCCGTTTCAGTTCCGGGTCAGCGGACCTGTGGCAGTACCTCGGAGGCGATCAGCTCCAGGTGGTCGAGATCGTGCAGGTCGAGGACCTGCAGGTACATCCGGTCGATGCCCTCACTAGCGAAACGCCCGATCTTGTCCACGACCTCGGCAGGCGTTCCGGCCAGCGCGTTAGCCCGGAGGTCGGCCACGTCGCGGCCAATCGCCGCGGCGCGCCGGGCCAGCTCAGCGGCGTCCCGTCCGCAGCACGCAAGCTGCGCGGCCGAGTAGGCGAGCGAGCCGGCCTCGCGGCCCGCGGCCCGGCACGCCTCCCGGACGCGGTCGCAGGCGGCCGCGGTCTGCGCGACGTCCTCGAACGCGACGTTGTACTCGTCGGCGTACGTCGCGGCGAGCCGCGGGGTGCGCCGGGGCCCTTTGCCGCCGATCAGAATGGGCGGGCGGGGCCGCTGGGCCGGCTTGGGCAGCGCGGGCGACTCAGTCAGCGTGTAGTACGAGCCCGCGAACGAGAACGTCTTGCCCTCGGGAGTCGTCCACAGGCCGGTGATGATGGCCAGTTGCTCCTCGAACCGGTCGAAACGCTCGCCGACACCGGGGAACGGGATGCCGTATGCCGCGTGCTCCTCAGCGAACCAGCCGGCCCCCAGCCCGAGTTCCACCCGGCCGCGGCTCATGTCATCAACCTGGGCCACCGAGATCGCCAACGACCCTGGATAGCGGAACGTGGCCGGGCTCATCAGCGTGCCAAGACGGATCCGGGACGTCTCACGGGCCAGGCCAGCCAGAGTCACCCAGGCATCCGTCGGCCCGGGCAGCCCGCTGACGTCCCCCATCTTGAGGTAGTGATCGGACCGGAAGAACGCATCGAAACCCAGGTTCTCGGCGGCCTGCGCGACCGCGAGCAGCCTGCGGTAGTCGGCGCCCTGCTGTGGTTCAGTGAAGATCCTCAGTTGCATGCGTCTCATCCTGGCGCACCGGTGATCCTGAAACACCGTGTATGAGCCTGGCACCAGTGTTCAGCCAGTGAGCCCCGGCCAACTGCGCGTGTCCGACAACCCCGGTGTCAGTTCACCGTGGAGTGCCGCCGTCAGCCAGGCAGTCCCCGTCAGCCGGGCAGCAGGGTGGCCACGCACTCGACATGGTGGGTCATGGGGAAGGCGTCGAAGGCACGCAGCGCGTCAAGCTGCCAGCCGGATTCGGCGAACACCCCGAGATCACGAGCGAGCGTCGCCGGGTCGCACGACACGTAGGCGACCCGGCGCAGCCCTCCCGACGAGGTACCCCCGGCAGGCCGGGCCAGCAGGCGCTCAATCACTGGCCGCGCGGCTCCCGTCCGGGGCGGGTCGAGGACGGCCAGGTCAGCCTCTGGCCAGCCGCCGCGGGCCAGCACCTCAGCGGCGTCGCCGCGGTAGACACGGGCCCAGGGCGTGCCACGCAGGTTGTGCTTGGCATCGCGGACGGCGGCGGGATCGGATTCCACGCACGCCACCGTGCCCGCCGGGCCGACCGCGGCCGCGAGCACGCCGGCGAACAGCCCCGCGCCGCCGTACAGGTCGAGCGCCACGTCCCCGGGTTCCGGGCGCAGCGCGTCCAGCACGGCATCACTCAGCGCGTCGGCCGCGCCCGGGTGTACCTGCCAGAAGGCGCCCGCGCTGACCCGCCACGTCCGCCCCGCCGCCGTCTGCCGCAGCCAGCCGTGGCCGCGCAGAGGCGTGAGCCTGCCGCCGCTGCCGGCCGAGAGGACCGAGTCCGCCCCCCGTTCCAGCCACGACGATGCACAACGATTCGCGCCACGTTCCTGCCGATCTCCCGCCTGGGCCGCAGGCGCACGGCTCGGCGGAAGGCGGGCGGGCGGATGGGCCGGGGATCCGGCCGGAGTCTTGGCCGCGCGGCGCGCGGGGCGGCGGCCCGTCGTGGGCGAGACGATCAGCGCCCGCTCACCTGATCCCGGAGCGGCCACTACCTCGACTGACCTGGCGCCCGCCCAGCGCTGGCCGGTGGCGCCCGCTTGCGCCGCGAGAGGATGCGCGATGGGGCACTCGCCGACGTCCATCACCTCGTGGGAGCGGTGCTTGCGCAGCCCGGCCACGCCGTCGGGCCGGACCGCGAACCGGACCCGGGTCCGCCAGTGCAGCCCACCGTCGTCACCTGGCAGCGGCTCGACCGTCACGTCACGCTCGATGCCCGCGATGCGCCGGAGTTGCTGGCGGATCACGGCCGCCTTGAGACGGCGCTGCGCGTCGAGGCTGGCGTGCTGCCAGTCGCAGCCACCGCAGCCGTCAGGCCGGGCGTGCGGGCAGCCGGGTTCGACGCGGTCCGCGGAGGCGTCCAGAATCTGTACCGCGTCAGCCCGGGCGAACCGGGCGGTCGCGTCGGTGATCCTGGCCAGCACTCGCTCGCCCGGCAGCGCGTGCCTGACGAACACCACGCGCCCGCCGCCCTCGGCGGCGAAGTCGGGGGCGGCCGGATGGGGTTCCCTGGCCACGCACCAGCCGCCGTGCGCGACCTCGCCGACCACCAGGTCGAGGAGGTCCGGCCCACGGGCAGCCTCAGCACGGGCAGCCACATCCGGCGGCCCGGCGGCCCCGGGCACAGATTCCACGCCGCTCTTCCTCCGCCCGGATCAAGGGAGTACCCGCGAAACTCCACGCCCGCGGGACTCCCCCAGTATGGGGGCCGGCCGGCCGTCTCAGAACACGGCGGAGGGGAATACCGTGGGCGGGCACCATACTGACCAGAGAGGCCGCCGTGCACATCGTGATCATGGGATGCGGGCGAGTCGGATCCACACTCGCGCACATCCTTGAGGACCAAGGCCATTCGGTCGCGATCATCGACCAGGACCGGGATGCGTTCCGCAAACTGCGTTCCTCGTTCAAGGGCCGGAAGGTCTGCGGGGTCGGTTTCGACCAGCATGTCCTGATGCAGGCCGGGATCGAGGAAGCTGACGCGTTCGCCGCCGTCAGCAGCGGCGACAACTCCAACGTGATCGCCGCCCGGGTGGCCCGTGAATCGTTCGGCGTGCGGCGGGTCGCCGCCCGCATCTACGATCCCCGGCGCGCCGAGGTGTACCAGCGGCTGGGCATCCCGACCGTGGCCACCGTCCGCTGGACCGCCGACCAGATGCTGCGCAGGCTCCTGCCCGAGGGTACGGAACCCCTGTGGCGTGATCCGACCGGCGCGGTGGTGCTGGCCGAGATCGCGTACTCCCCGGACTGGGTCGGCGAGAAGACCAGTGCGCTGGAGGAAGCGGCGCACGCGCGAATCGCCTTCCTGGCCAGGCTCGGCGAGGCTCTGCTGCCCACGCCGGGGACGGTGCTGCAAGAGGGCGACGTGCTGCATGTGGTCGCCCTGGAAACTGATCTGGAGCGGATCGAGGCGGTGTTCGCCTCGCGCGCGCCCGGCGGCCGGCCAGCGGGAAAGAGAGGCACCTGATGCGCGTCGCGATCGCCGGGGCGGGCGCGGTCGGCCGCTCCATCGCCACCGAACTGCTGGAAAACGGTCACGAGGTGCTGCTGATCGACAAGAACCCCAAGTCCATCACCGTGGACAGCGTGCCGCGGGCCGAGTGGCTGCTCGCTGACGCGTGCGAGATCAGCTCGCTCGACGACGCGGGCCTGGAACGCTGCAACGTGGTGATCGCCGCGACCGGTGATGACAAGGCCAACCTCGTGGTCTCGCTGCTGGCCAAGACCGAGTACGGGGTGCCCCGGGTGGTGGCACGTATCAACCACCCGAACAACGAATGGCTCTTCAACGAGTCGTGGGGGGTGGATG
>OCTA010003381.1_pt1 | contig 14151 bp, 10 predicted proteins | sample 1538991 | NCBI WGS metagenome assembly OCTA01 (sample SAMEA3539302, study PRJEB22396) | soil metagenome | biome: tundra; feature: field; material: soil | place: USA | collected 2010-05 | depth 0.15 m
CGAGATTGGTCAGTGACTGGAGTTCAGACGTGTGCTCTTCCGATCTACGCATCTTTCAGGATGTTAAGATTTGCCACGATGCGCAGACCTTCCAACGTGAGATTGGGATGGACCGCCTCGATCTCATTCAATCGCGCCGCGATTAGCTTTGCGTAACCACCCGTGGCCACAATGTGAACTTCGCCGCGCCAAAATTTTTCGGCTGCAATCCGTGAAATAATTTCGCGAACCAAGCCGCGATAACCAAATACCGCGCCGGCCATCATCGCGTCGATCGTCGACCTTCCGATCGCCCGGCGCGGTTCTCTTAGAGAGAGCTTCGGCAACAGCGCCGTGCGTTGATAAAGAAAATTTGTCATCGCCTCCAAACCCGGCGCGATCACGCCCCCAATATACTTTTTTTGATGCGAGATAATGTCAAAGGTCACAGCCGTGCCGAAATCGACCACGATCGCGGGGCAACCATAGAGCGCGGCGACTGCTGCTGCATTCGCCAGACGGTCGGCACCGATCGTCTTGGGCGCTGGATAGTCTATCCCAACGCCGAGCTTTAATTGTGAACCCAGCCACAGTGTTTTTATTTTTCCCGCAACCATTTTCACGACGCGGTTTTTCTTCGGCACGACCGAAGACACGACAAACGCGTCGACCTTGCGGCGCTTCAAAAACCTCCGAAGATACGCGCTCGTAAGTTTGCTCGTGGCAATCCGGCTTGGCCGGCCGATTCGCGCTCTCGAAGCGAAAGCAAGTTTCGTGAACGAGTTGCTGATGTCGATCAACAGATAGTTTGTCGCGCGGTTCATTGAAGGAAGGCGTGCCCGCACAGCACGCGCTACCGCGAAGCCTGCGCCCCGTCAAGCTTGCGACGTTTCACCGCAACAAGTAGCCTCCGGTTTGTGAGAAAATTGGTTAATCGACCTCGCCGATTGCGAAGTTCACCAGCTATCCGCAATCTCGTGCGTGAAACCCAATTAAGCGCGCACGATTTTGTTTTGCCGCTCTTTGTCAGCGAAAAATTGGGGAAACGTCGCGCGATCGCGAGCATGCCCGGCGTCTTCCAATTTTCGCTGAAGGAAATTATCGATGAAGCGCACCGCGCTCAGGATTCAGGACTGCAAGCGATTCTGCTTTTCGGAATTCCGGCAGAAAAAGACGAACAAGCCAGCGGTGCTTACGCAGAAAACGGCATCGTCCAAAAGGCGCTCCGCGCGATCAAAACAAAATGCCCCGATCTCGTCGCCATCACCGACGTTTGTTTGTGCGAATATATGAGCCACGGCCATTGCGGCGTCACCCGCATCGACGGCGATCATTTTCACGTTCTGAATGATGAGACTGTCGATCTTTTGGTAAAGACAGCGCTTTCGCACGCGAAAGCCGGCGCCGACATGGTGGCACCGAGCGACATGATGGATGGCCGCATTAGGGCAATTCGCGAAGCGCTCGACGTTAACGGTTTTCAAGAAACCGGCATCATGAGTCACGCGGCGAAATTTGCGTCGGCTTTTTACGGACCGTTTCGCGATGCCGCGGAAAGTCCGCCGCAATTTGGCGATCGCCGTTCTTATCAAATGGACTGCGCCAATGCCGATGAGGCGTTGCGCGAAGTCGCCCTGGACGTTGCCGAAGGGGCCGACATCTTAATGATCAAACCGGCCCTGCCGTACATCGATATTTTGTGGCGGGTGCGAGAGCGATTCGGCAAGCCGACTGCCGTTTACCACGTGAGTGGCGAATACGCTATGGTCAAAGCCGCGGCGGAAAAAGGAATTATCGATGAACGCGCGGCCGTTCTCGAAATCATGACCTCTCTCAAACGCGCCGGCGCTGACATCATCGTCACCTATTGGGCGCGGGACTTAGCGGAATGGACGCGCCAGTAACAAGTGTTCGCGCTGATCTAATTAAGAAGCCGCTAATCTTCCGAGATCGGAACGAGCAAATTTCGTCCGGTCATTTCAGCGGGCTTGGGCATTCCCAACAGAAACAATAACGTTGGAGCCACATCTGCGAGGATACCGTCCTGGCAACGAAATCGCGCCGCGTCGTGCGCGACGTAAATGCAATGGACCAGGTTGGTGGTATGCGCGGTGTTGGGTGAACCATCAGAATTGCGCATCTGTTCGCAATTCCCATGGTCCGCAGTGACGAGACACTTGCCGCCAAGATCGAGAAGCGCCGGCACAATTCGCGCGACGCATTCGTCGACTGTTTCAACAGCTTTGATTCCGGCAGCAACGACGCCGGTGTGCCCAACCATGTCGGCGTTAGCGAAATTAAGAACGATCAGGTCGTGACTGGCCATTCGCGCGAGCACCTCGTCAGTGACAAGCCGTGCGCTCATCTCTGGCTGCAAATCGTAGGTCGCAACTTTTGGCGATGGCACAATCTTGCGGTCCTCGCCTGCAAAAGGGCGCTCAATTCCTCCGTTAAAGAAATAAGTGACGTGTGGGTATTTCTCGGTCTCGGCAATGCGCAATTGCGATTTACCAACGGCGCTCACAACTTCACCCAGGATGTGACTCAATTGCTGGGGAGCAAAAATGTAAGGCGACGGATACGTGACATCGTATTGCGTCAGCGTAACAAAATGAACTTGCGGACAGACCTCGCGATCAAAGCCCTTAAAATCCTTGATTAAAAATGCTTGCGAGAGTTGCCGGGCACGGTCCGAACGGAAATTAAAGAACAAAACCGTGTCGCCGTCGCGAATCCGCTGCTCATTTGCGTGCCCGAAAACAAGCGGCGGCATGAACTCGTCGGTTTTGCCGAGTCCATATTGCCGATCCAACGCTTCCGAAGGCGACAGTTGGGAAGATTCACCGCGTCCGAGAACGACAGCATCCCACGCCTTTTTCGTTCGATCCCAACGATTATCGCGATCCATCGCAAAATATCGGCCGACAATTGTCACGATTTGCGCGCCACTTTGCTTCAGCTCCTTTTCGCAAATCTTCAAACACTCGCGTCCACCTGTTGGTGACGAATCACGTCCGTCGGTGAATGCATGGATGAAAATTTCGTTCACCCCCGCCGCTTTAGCTGCGTTCGCCAACGCGATCATATGCAAGTAATGGCTGTGCACACCGCCGTCCGACACCAACCCAAGAAGGTGGAGGCGATGGCCGCGCGCCGAAGCAAGAGCTTCCTGCAGGACGCTATTGCTCGAAAGTTCGCCGGCAGCGATCGCTTTGTTGATCCGCGTCAGGTCCTGATAAACGATTCGGCCGGCGCCCAAATTGAGATGGCCTACTTCCGAGTTTCCCATCTGTCCTTTCGGCAAACCAACGTCGAGACCGCTGGCGCTAAGTTTCCCTCCGGGATAATCGCGGTAAAGCTTGTCGTGAAAAGGCGTGTGAGCCAGCAACGTGGCGTCTCCGTTCTCCTCGCGTTTTTCCCAACCGCCAGGGTTAATTCCCCAGCCATCGCGAATGATGAGCATGACCGGGATCGCCATATTGGGCGCACTCTGCCGACGATTTCGAAGATCGACAAGCGGTTCTTTCGTTGACAAGGCAAACCGCCCGCAGCTACATCGCCCTCGTGAAGTGGCGTAATCGCTTGCTCGCGTTCTTGTGCCTGATCGCTTTTGCCGGTCTCGGCATTCTCTATTTTCAACACTGGGTCGTACAAAAACCTTTTGGAATCATTTTATTCATCGGCGAAGGACTGACTCCCGGGCGATTGGCCGCCACACGAGCATACGTCGGAGGCGCCGATTCACGTCTCGCCATCGATTCGATGACTCATTGTGCTTTGATGACCAATTACTCGAACGACTTCGCCACTCCCGACCAGGCAGCCGCCGCGAGCGCGATTGCTACGGGAGAGAAAGTGAACAATCGGGCGATTGCTGTCGATGCTGATGGAAAGCCGTTAACGAGCATCATTGAGTTGGCGCGCGAACACGGACGCGTGACTGGCCTCGTGACCAACGCTAGGTTAACAGATTCGACGAACGCGGCGTTTTATTCGCATCCGGCCGATCCGACGGACGTCGATGCGATTGCACTTGAACTCGCGCAAGGTGGGAAAATCGATATCGCTATGGGCGGCGGCGCCGCTTGTTTCATCGCAAAAACAAATGCCGGTCGCCGGCAAGACGACCGCGACCTGCTGCTTGAGTTGCGTCACAATGGCTTCGACGTCGTCCGCACCAAAGCAGAACTGGAGGCGATTCCAATCTGGCGGCGTCCGAAACTTTTTGGCGCTTTCGCCAATGAAGATCTCGCGTTCACCGACCAGATCCAGGAGCGAAGCCAACAACCGAGTCTTTCCGATATGGTTCAGCGAGCAATTGAATTGCTCCAGTACAACCGGCGCGGATATCTGCTCATCGTCGATGCGGGATTGATGCGCAAAGCCGCGCAAGATAACAATGCAGAAAGAACTTTTAGTGAAATGGCCGAGTTGGATCGAGCGGTTTCAGTTGCCCAACGTTACGCTGGGCAAAAATCGACAATCCTTGTTTGCGGCGATGTGGGAATTGGGGGTTTGAGTTTGAATGGCTTCCCGTTTCGCAAAGACAGCGGAATAGGATTGCTCGGCCTCAACTCTTCCGGCGAGCCATGGAACACGTGGGCGAGCGGGCCAAGAAGCGCACGATCGTACGGCGCCGCGAAAATGGAAACCGCGGAAGCTGGCGAGCATGACGCAAGCGGCACGGCGGAGGGACAGGAATTGGAACCAGCCGCGTTCTATTCGAAATCAGCGCTCAATACTGTTGACGACGTCGTCGGATTCGGAAGCGGACCGGGAACCGAAATGCTGCACGGTTCGATCGACAATACGGCGGTTTTCAAACTTATCGGCGACCAGCTGTGAGCCTCGTCCGCGAAGCGGCAACCGTTGAGCCGAAAAACAAAAAGCCCGTCGATCGGTATCATTCCGAAGGACGGGCTTTTTAAAAGAGATCGATCCTACTCGCTATTGGGAAGTATCTCAGGAACGAAAGTAAACGGCGGCGGATCCGGAAGTGAAGGCGGAGGACCTTCTGCGGGAGGTTCCGGACCTTCTGCGGGAACATCCTTGGAATCCTTTGCATCTTTGCCGTCTTGGACCGTCTTACCATCGGACTCAATTTCGCTCCGACCAGTTCCGCTTGCATTCGAAGCCATCAAGTTGGCCGATTGATTTCCTCCTCCGAAAGCGGCAATCTCGGCCACTGAAAAGGAGGCGTCCTGCTGCACAGCCGAATTCCATTTTACCATGATGTATCGGCCAGTGGTCGCTGGGAAATCGATCGCCGCGCGGCCCGTGCCGTTATCGGTTACCGAGCCAACTGGTTGCAAATTCTTTTGAACCACGTCATTAACACGCAGAGTCCGCGGCGAATTGTCTACGCCAGAAGAACTCGTCCTCTCGCCGCCAGGCAAGGATTGGAGAACATAGAAATCGACGCTTCCCTGTCGCGGCGAATAAACAGCAGAAATACGACGCAAGGCCGTTGGCTTTCCAAGATCAATCACAGCGGTAGGCATGGCGTCATTCGCGGCAAAGTTGTAACTCGTTGCCGGTTGATCATCGATCATGTTATTCGCCTGCTTGAGATCGTCGCCCGAACTGACATAGAGTGCGCGCGCCTTCGCGTGCAAGTCGGTCACGTTGTAACCAATCAACGCGATGTTCTCGGACTTGTCAGCGACGGCAAGTTTGCGCGCCCGCGGCATTGTAAAATCCGAGACAGCTGCGGCGGAATAAACTCCCAATCCGGCGATGTGGCCGGATTGAGTTACATCAAAGGTGAGCCTGACATACTTTGCTTCGGCCGGACCGATTTTCGCTTTTACCGAATCGGGAGTTAGCTCTTGATTCGAAACGTCGTGCCACTGTGGGCTATTGGTCGGAAGTTTTGCGTTCGCCGTCGCAATGATCAGGTTTCCTTTTGCCCCACTGTTCAGAAATGAAATCTTGTCGATGTTCTCAATTTTCGACAAAGACACGATCAAGGTTGTTTTGCCGCTGGACAGCGCATAATCAACCGTAGGATCGGCGCACAAAAGAGTGGCCTCGCGACTTTCCAACTTTGAATTTAGATACAAATTCGCGATTGGATTGCTTTGCGGTGCGGCTTCTACTTGCGCGCCACAATCATAGCGGGCGAGATTTTGGGGATAAGCCGGCGCCTGCTCAACGGTGAGTGGAGGGACTCTTTGGAGAACCAAATCTGCTGCGATCAACCCGGAAGTGCTTAACGCAAGACAGCAACCGAAACCGCAGATTTTGACTAGACGAGAAGTATATGCGCTCATAATTTCCATAGCTACAAAAAGGATGATAGACTATCTGCCTTGCCGTTTGCAATACAAATCTTCAGCCTAGTCGTAACTTTTTGCCGCCTACTGTCGCCGAACGCCAATCTCAATTTTTCGTGCTGGGCGGGCAATCCCGCTCAAACTGAAACTCGCACTGAAGAATTGCAAACTTTCGGAATGTCTTAATTTCTTTGCCGGCCTAACAAGATGGCCGCCATCCTACTCGATCTAGTTCTTCGCGTATAGAGCGCCCGAAGCAGCGCGATATTTTCGACCGCCGGCGTACGCGTAAAGCGGGATATAGCTGTTGTTCCCTAGCTGAGCCGAAGAGCACGCCGACCAGTTGAATGTCGGATCTAGCATATAGGTCCCGTTCGCTGTGTTCCACTCCACTCCACCCATGCGTGTGTCTTGGCGCTGGATGCCGTCCGTCTTCCGATAACAAGACGAAGATTGTCCGCACCGTGCGCCTGCATTTTTTCATAGAGCGCCACGGCCTTTCCTTTGCAATCAGCTGCTCCACCGGTGTAAACCTCGTGGGGAGTCTTCCATTCTTGCGAAAATCCATACGGAATACCTCGGAGATCCCCGATCCATTGGTTCACCAAGGCCAATGAGAGATCCTGCTTGCTTTCGTTCGCTTTCGAGAACAGAGCTGGACTGATTCTCGTCATTTGTCGATCATAAGAAGTCGCGGCCACATTGAGGAAAAGTGATCCGGCAAAGCAGGAAATCGATGAAAGGCAGATCAGTCCGAGGATAACCAGACCAACTTTCTTCATAGTAGCGTAAGGAGATATGCTTATGGTAATCATGCCAATTATGATTCCTATAAGCACTAGCTGTGCCAGACGACGAGCTTGAAGAGATCGTGGACCTGCCCGCCCTGTCGGACTCCGAGGATCCGAGGAGCTTCCCTTTGCAATGGCCGCCCGCTACAGCAACCGTCTGTCAGAGACTTTCATCGATTGTGCCCACCCCCTTAATAAATGTCGCCTGCATAGCTCATTCGGCTACGCAGACGCTGAGAAAGAGTTTGCTGCCAGGCGTAAGCGGGAAAGTTTCCGACGCCCTCGATCAATGTCCTCCGCCTTTGGGCAACAAGTCACCCGGTTGGGGGGTCAAAAACGCAAACGGGATCCTTCTCGCTTTACTCCAGTCAAGCCTGAAGGAGCGATCATTCCCGGGGTCCACGGCTTCAAGAGCGGTGGACCCGCCAATCAGATCAATCTAGCGATGGTTCGATCCGGCCTCCTAGCGCGTCCGACGAGTAGTTATGCTTGGGTCGAGGGAAAGCATGCCGATGACAGAGGTCCCGCCGTTGCGCAAGAGTTCACCTCCCTGCACGACGTATATCGGCGATGCGCTGTCCACCTGCTGGCCCCTAACGACAACGCGCTGCGGAATGCGACTATCGGTCACGTAAACCCAAATAGCTCTTGGTTTCACGACCGCGCTTTTCAATTGATCCTTTTGCGTCGAGTCCTTGCTTTTATCTTTGGACCCGATTGGTGCTCCTACCGCCGCGCCGAGCATGAAACCCATGCAGGCGACTCCAGCGAGAGATGTCCGAACGAATGATGTTAGTTTCATATGTGTCAAGGATAATTGTAAATTATTCCTATGGCAAGAATGTTTTGGAACGAAGCCAGGAACTCGGCCTTTGCGATGAAGCGCAAAGGCATTATGACAAAGGATTCACATCCGGATGCCGATAACCGGCTCCTCAGTGACTCGGTTCTTTTCATGCTTTCCCCCCGATCTCAGCGGGAACTCCCACCTTCATTCTAATTCACTCCTGCGGCTTCGGTCAGCCTTATAAGGAGAATGGAGCACGCAGAAATGCGTTTATTTGGTCCGAGAGGCCGTAAGTCACTCCACGCGCATAACCCTTACAGTTGAAACACCTTCGATAAACATCTTATATCCAAATGAATCCCGATAAATAACCACTTTTGGATTTTCGATGGACGAATGTGTAACTATGTCCGCGTTTGTAGGCTTCCACGATTCCCCGTTTGCGAGGCGAAAAACCGTTCTTAGCCCGTAGCCATTGAAAGTGCCGACAATGTTGCTTTCGATGACCTCCGGGGGACGCACCTTCCGCTCTTTCACGGCACGATCTACAGCCTCCGTGGAAGCTACAGCGGCGGCGTCTTTTTGTTTTCCCGCTACATAATCTCTAATAAATCCATCCAATACGGCCCGTTCATCACTGGTGAGTTTACCAAGACCCGCCCTTTCGTAGGTGTCGTGATCCATGATCTTCTCAAGGCCGCCAAACGCCGCGTCCTGTGCTAATGCTAAATGCGCCACGCCGATAGCGAGCAGTGCTGTGAAACAAAATTTCTTCATAGTGCCTGGATTATTCTGCTGATAGTGCAAACTCGTTGCGGCAAGGTCAAATTGCAAAATTGCAATCTCGACCAATCGGAGGTGCCCAAGAGAAGGGGACGTCGGACGCAGAGGAGAACTGGAGACAAGAGCTCACCAGGGAAAGCACAAGATTGATCGTCCCGGGCGAAAATGCGCCACAGGATATGCGTAGGAACCAGAGGGAGATCTCCCTCCGCCACCCTCGACCTGCGCCTCCACTTAAACGCACCGCCGCGTTGCGGAACAGCTATCGGTCGAAGGAAACGCAAAGCGGCATTCCTCACGTTCCAGTCCAGCCTCAAAGCAACAGCGGCCGAGCCTTTCGGGCTCGGCCGCTGCGGAATTAACTATCGGAGTTTCGCCTTAGAACTTCTTGTTGATCTCGAAGTAAACGAATTGGCCGTACGGATCGTAGGTTTCCAGGCTTGTGTTGCTATTATCGCCTGTCACGGTAGGCGGTTGCTCGTTGAACATATTATTGCATCCGACCGTAAGCGTGGTGTTATCCAGCATCTTCTGGAGCGGGGTGAGCGCTCCGGGAGCGGCGGCAGCAACACTCTTTCCATCCTTGGCGTCTTTGGCATCAACCGCGGCGCCTGGGGCCGGCGTTTCATGAAACGTATACGACAGGCGACCATCCATGGTCCAGAAGGCGTTGACTGGAGTAAGTGTACTTTGGTCTACCTGTGACGGATCTTGCCCCACGGAATTTAGCACCTCAGGAATGTAGTTAACATTCAGAGACAGCACAAATCCCTGCCAACGATGTTCGACAAGGAACGTAATCTTGTAATCGGGAGTGGCGTCAGCGCCTTCCGCTTGGATCAAGCCGGAGACGTTAAAATAGGGGCTCTGCGCGTTAAGCCTTTCATCTTGCTTGGTGAAAACAACCGAGTTAATGCCGAGCTCCAGTTGCCCCCAGCGCTGCAAGTCCACGTCATAATGCGCAGAGAGGTCAAATCCCTCCACGCGAAAAGCACCAATGTTTTGTTCTACATCGAGATAGAAGGTCGTCAGCATATGGTTATGCAAACCTCCGCTATTATTAGGTCCTGGCCCAGTAACCGGATGCGCCCCAGGCTGGCCTGGGAAATTGCCAAACGCGACCAGATTGTAATACGGCGAGGCCGATCCAAGGTTCTCAACGCTGGTTAGGATAACGCCGCCGCCGATCGGGGTGGCAATATTTTGTTCCAGCGTACGGAAATAATCGACCGTGATTGTCAAACCAGGGACATAGTGCGGACTATAGACGATACCCGCAGTGTAGGACTCCGCCGTAGCAGGCGTAAGGTTAGGGTTGGAACCGGACTCGACCTGCGCTTGATCCTCAGGCCCGAAGCCAAAGTCAAGGGTAGGTGAAAAGCCCTCGGAAACCGGGCCATAGAGTTCATACAGGGTGGGCGCAACAAAGGAGTTCGAATACGTCCCACGCAGGGTCAGGTCTTTGATCGGTTGATACCGCAGAGTGTACTTCGGAATTTTTGAGTCGGTGCTGATTCCTTCGTAATGATCGTAGCGTCCGGAAAGTCCTATATTTAGGTTATAGATGCCCGGAATATTCATCTCCGACCCCACGATAGGAATGGCTAGCTCACCGTAGAAAGAATCAATAAATCGGCCGCGGTTGATTTCCTTGATCGGAACTGAACCAACGAAATCCTCGAGCGAGTCACTAACCTTAAACCCTTCGATTCGGTATTCGGCGCCGACAGAGACACCAAGAGGGCCGCCTGGAAGAGTTATAGGAAATCCGACAATCTTAGCATCGAAATCCCTTTGGTAGGAATCCTGTTTACGGATGTCTTCTCCAAAGATTGTCGAGAACTCAGACAGTGGGATTCCGCTCGGCCCTATCAATGGATTGACCGCGAAAAAGTCGAGGTAGCCGCCGGGGTTGCTGGTAGCGGTGGGGGCGAGGCCGCTGCCGTTGCCGTTTTCGATTAGGTTGTTTAACGCGGTCGCGTTAACGAGACCGCCGTTCACGAAATCAATACTGTAGTGGCTATAGTAAGTGGCTACTTCAGCGTACCAATCCTGGTTGATTTGCGATTTGATGCCGCCCAAAACTCGATAGAAACTTCCATCGTTCGTAAAGGTGCGGGGATCGAAGGCGTTATAACGCTGAAGTGCAATGAGAGTATAGGCGCCACCACCTGTGGAAGCCCCATCAATCGATCCCGTAAACGGATTGTAAGGAGCGGGCGCGCCTCGATTTTCGGCGACCTGTAAGCCGGTGATCGGATCAACGCGCACAGATCCCAGTATTACTACAGCTGGCTGGCTAGCGTTGCTTATCGGCTGGGCGTTTAGGAAACTGAGGTTGTGGTTATGCGTATACAGGAATTCTCTAAAAACCTCCAACTGCTTGCCGAAGATTTGGTGCGCAAGCGACGCATATGCATTGGTGTCCGAGACATCCAGGGTGCTTGTTGGTCTCTGGCTTAAATCATAAGTATGAATAAAGGCTGATGTAACATTATTGTATGAGCCAGATAAGGCACCGAATCCCATAGCCGGAGTAATCGATCCCGCGACTACCGCTGGGTTATCGAAGGGCGAATTTAGAGTGGGAGGTGCAAATGGGGTGAGCGGATTAAACCCAAGTATTTCCCAATGGCCGTTAGCGTCTATACCTTCGCCGGGAATCGTCCCAGTCACGCCACCCTTTCCGGTCCCCGCTGAGTAATCGCGCTGGCGCGAGAAAAGTGGGTCTTCTTCGTAATATTGGAAGCCCGCCGTGACATGCGTGTCTTCATTACCGACACCCGCAATGACCCAGGCTTTACGTTCCGCAATCGCGCTTTCGACGGTAAATCCATAGTGATATCCCATATCAACGCCGGTAAAATCCTCTTTAAGAAAGATGTTAACAACGCCGCCGACCGCCTCTGATCCATAAAGGGTGGAAGCACCGTCCTTTAGGACTTCGATCCGGCTAATGAGAGCAGTGGGGAAAAGGTTTACGTCTTGAAACTGGGCTCCGCCAGTGGCGATGGCCGCATCATCTGCCACGCGCCGGCCCCCCAAGAGCGTGAGTGTTGGCAAGCCACGGATTGAAATGATTGCGCCTCCTTGAGTGAGGCCGGACGAAATATTCGCGTTGCTATTGCCGATGTTGCCGCCACCAACAAAGTCCGGATTGCGCTTTTGCAGTACGGTCAAGACATCTTGCCCTCCTGAGCGGTCAATGTCCGCCGTAGTTACCGTATCAACAGGCTCAGCGGTCACTTCCTCGGCTGTGGGAATATTCGAGCCGGTGACTACGACTGCTGTAGTCGTCGCTTCGCCTGGGGCAGTGGCTTGAGCGAATGCGTTCGTTACAATAAATAAAGGAAGTCCGACGCTCGCTACGAAAGCGATGCGGATGAATTCTGATTTCTTAAACATGTTTCTGATCATTTGTTTCTCCATTGGTTTGGCTAGGTTTGCGGTAGGCTTTAATTAAGAATTTGGCCTCTGACAAGGTTTTTTTTCACTTTTTTGAAAATATTTTGAACGGGCACCGCAGGACATTTGTCTCGCCGCAACTCCGTTTCATGCCGTTCTATCGGATTCCCCAACGCCTGCCTAGCAAAAAAAACAAAAAAATGCGGGGCGATTACAGCGCAAATTTCGCCAAGCGGGCGGATAGAATTGCATCCCACAGCGCGGCGGCATTAGTTTCCTCACACCAGATACAACCACGCCCTCATGTTTACCGGTTTGATTGAAGAAGTTGGCACTGTGCTTTGGATCCGCGCGACTGAAGACGGCACGCAATTACAAATCGCCGCGCCGCATATCGCCACTGACATTCGCACGGGCGAGAGCGTGGCCGTTAATGGATGTTGTCTCACGGTTTCCGCATACCGTGGCGAACAACTCACCTTCGATCTTCTCGATGAAACTCTCGACCGCACAAATCTAAAAACTCTGCGGCGCGATAGTCGCGTCAATCTGGAGCGGCCCCTCACTGCGGACGGCAGACTTGGCGGACATTTTGTTCAAGGTCATATCGATTGCGCAGCGCAAGTTCTCTCGTTCAACGAAGCCGGCACGGATTATCGTCTGGAAGTCGAATTGCCTGCCGAGTTTTCCCACTACCTCGCTCATAAGGGATCGGTCTCTCTCAACGGAATCAGCCTTACGGTCGCGGAAGTGTTGCCGGAAAGTTTCGCGACTTGGATCATCCCTCATACGAAACGTCATACCAATCTTGATACCGCTCAGAAGGGCGACTGGATTAATATCGAGTTCGACGTTCTGGCAAAGTATCTGGAGCGCCTGCTGGAACGCCACCCCCCGCAAAAGGATGGTTAATCCCGTTCTCGGCCCGGGGCGCCATGCCGGTCGTGTGCTCCAACTCTCTTTATATATAGAGATAACGCATGGGCTACTTCGCTCCGAACCCCAGGATCACCGCCGGGATCGTTCGCAGTAGAATCTCAAAATCCAGGGCGAGCGACCAGCGATCGATGTAGTCCAGGTCGAGCTTTACCCAGTCGCGAAAGTCTCGCACCTGGTTGCGGCCGCTTATCTGCCAGAGGCAGGTCAGGCCGGGCTTTACACTGAGCCGGCGGCGTTGTGCCGTGTTCTCAAATTTTTCGACTTCATAAAGCGGCAGTGGGCGCGGACCAACCAAACTCATGTCTCCCATCAGCACGTTTACCAACTGCGGAACTTCATCGAAACTCGTGCGCCGAAGCCACCGCCCAAACGGCGTGATGCGCGGATCGCGCTCCACTTTAAAAACCGGGCCGTGCATTTGATTAAACGGCTCGAGCTCGGCCCGCCGCATCTCCGCGTCATCGGACATTGAGCGAAATTTGTACATGACAAACGGTTTCCCGTACTTCCCTGCGCGATGCTGACGAAAAACCACCGGCCCCTTGGACGTCATCCGAATGATCAAGGCCGCGATCACCATCGGAACGGCCATTACCACCAGAGCAATAAAAGCGCCGACGCGATCAATTATGCTTTTTAATAGAAGCGCCCATGAAACTTCCGGGGTCGAACGAAAAACGAGCATCGGTCTGCCGGCAAAAGCGTCGAAATCCGGTTTCGAGATCGATGTATGAATAAAATCCGCCACCAGCCACGCGGGAACGCCTTCTATTTCACAAGCCCCTATCGCTTCTTCAACGCGATTAAGTTGGCTATGACCGGCTGCGAAAATCACGCGGGACACAGCATGTTGATGCATCGCCTCGATAAGATCGGAGAGCGGTTGCTTGTCGATGTCGATCCGGCCCGCCACATTCATCAGCAGTTGTTGCTCCGGCGTGAACGAGCGTTCCAAGCTGGCGATGTCTTCCGGTAACCCAGCGAGCAATATCCGTTCGCGCAGCTCTCCGCGAATCGCTCGACCGCGGACGTAACTGACGATTACTCGCTCTTTCAACAGCAACAGGAGCATGGCGATCAGGATGGACAACAACGGCACGGCACGGCTGGTCAGCGGCAGTCGCAGGAAAATCACGCAACCGCTGACAATCATACTTAAACCGATCATCGCCCGCACGATCTGGGCGAACGT
>OCTA010003386.1_pt1 | contig 14141 bp, 9 predicted proteins | sample 1538991 | NCBI WGS metagenome assembly OCTA01 (sample SAMEA3539302, study PRJEB22396) | soil metagenome | biome: tundra; feature: field; material: soil | place: USA | collected 2010-05 | depth 0.15 m
TTGTACGGTGGTACTGGACTCCTGGACCGCCCCTAGAAAGGCATTGCGGCGACCAACACCGACGGGAGACCTTGGAATCGGTTCCATAACACCGTGGGAACAGGGAGACTTGTTCCCGCGGTTTCGCAGAGAGCCTGGCATCGCAGGAGTGTTTACGGTACGTGCCTAAATAAGCCTACCCTCTGTCTCTGAAGATGCGGCTCAAACCATTGGCGGCCGGACAACGCACGGCGATAAATCCGGAGGGAAGGACACCCATTTCCTCTAAGCCCCGGCCGCCGCAACGAAATCATCGCCTCGACTCCTATCCCTCAGCCGAACTGCGTCTAAATCCCTCAAATTGGCTTCGTTCCATCTGACTCCCCAATTGGCTTCGTTTCACGTACCCGCAATTGGCTTCGTTCCTGCATGACTCCCCAACTGGCTTCGTTCCTCCAGTACCGCCGCCGGTCTTTGCCGGCGGGGTTTTTGTTCCAAGCCACCCCAAATTGGCTTCGTTCCTCCAAGTTCAAACTGATGGCCGACGGCTGCCCGGACAATGTGGTGAAATCCGGTCCGCGGCAGGCGTGAAAATCAGCCCCGTAGGGGTCGGGTATGCCGGGGTATGCCCGGCCCCTACACTGTTCCTTGTAGGGGCGAGGCATCGGGCGGCATTTTTCCAGTGCGCGCAGCCCGAGCCGTCGGCAGCCACGCTATTGTTTATCGAAGTCGCGGCCGATAAGGGAATCGTGACAATTCATCGGTTGCCGCTCGTGGCAGGCACGGTTCTGGGAATTGCCTCGCCTCAACTCGTCGGCGCCGGGAATCGCAGGCCGCACGCATGACCGGATACTGGTCTCTGCGCCTAAAGCTGACCGCCCTGATCGCGGGTGGAGCAATTGTGACGTCGGTCATCGCTGCGGCTGGCTTCTCGTGGATGGATCTAAACCTCTTCTGGGAGCGCACCGGCGCGCAGGTCGGCGCTATCGCCAACATCGTATCCGGCCAAGTCGGCGCGGCGCTCTCGCTAGGCGACCGCAAGGCGGCGAATGAGATTCTGCTCTCCCTGCGGGCCGATGACTTGGTACGGGACGCCGCGCTTTTCGACGATCGGGGCGTGCGCTTCGCACAGTTCCAGCGATACTCGGGGACCAGCCTCGCGGATCGGCCGCCGGATGGTCTGCGCCGTGAGCGGGATGCCCTCATTCTGGCGCGCGCCGTCAGCGTGGGTGGAGAGCGCTTGGGTACGCTGGTCGTGGCGGCTGGCATTCCGACTATTGGTGTACTGGTCCGCCGGTACCTTGGGGGCGCGGCGCTGATTGTGATCCTCAGCCTGGTGGTGGCCGCCGTCGGGGCCATGGCGCTGCAATCGCGAGTTTCCAGCCCGATACTGGCCATGGCCCGTGTGGCCGAGCGGATTGCGGCCACCCACCGCTTCTCGGACCGCGTGGCCGTAACGTCCTCGGACGAGTTGGGCGTACTGGCTGCATCGTTCAATTCCATGCTCGTTGAGATCGAACGGCGCGACGCGGAGCTCGCCAGCCATCGCCGCAGCCTGGAGGAGCAGGTGGCCGAGCGCAACCGCGTCAACGCCGAACTGCTTTTCGCCAAGCAAAAAGCCGAAAGCGCCGCGCGGCTCAAAAGCGAGTTCCTCGCCAACATGAGCCACGAGATCCGCACCCCCATGAACGGCGTAGTGGGCATGATCAGCCTGTTATTGGACAGGTGCGCCGATCCGGAGCAGCGGGAGCAGCTTTCCATCGCGCAAAACTCCGCGCAATCCCTCGTGACGCTCCTCAACGACATTCTGGACCTCTCTAAAATCGAGGCCGGGAAGATGACCTTCGAGGCCATCGACTTCGATCTCCGAAAAAATGTTCAGGAGCCCCTGCGGACGTTCGACATCGGGGTTCGGGAGAAAAACTTGCGGTTAGACTTGGTCATGGCGCCGGGCTGCCCTGCCTGGGTCCGGGGCGACCCCCTGCGGCTGCGGCAGATACTGACCAATCTAGTGGGAAACGCGGTCAAATTCACGCCCCAAGGGAGCCTCCAGGTAATCGTATCGCCGACCGCGCCGGACCGCCTGGAATTCGAAGTGCGGGACACCGGCATCGGCATCCCGGCGGACAAGCTGAACTCGATTTTTGAGCCCTTTACCCAGGCGGATGGGTCCCACACACGCCAATTCGGCGGGACGGGTCTCGGTCTCACGATCACGCGGCGGCTGGTGAGCCTCATGGGCGGGCGTCTTTGGGCCGAGAGTGCGCCCGGCGCCGGCAGCAGCTTCTTCTTCGAGCTGCCCCTTGGAGACCGCCCTGCGCCAGGCCCGGCCGCCAAAGCCGCTCCGGCCGCGGATCCCCGGCGATTCCCCACCCTCCGAATCCTCGTCGCCGAGGACAACCTCGTCAATCAGAAGGTCATCTGTTCCATGATCCGCCGCGAGGGTTGGAGCGCGGTTCTGGCAGCCAACGGCAAAGAGGCCTACGAACGCTTCCTCGCGGAGAGTTTCGATCTGGTCCTGATGGATGTGCAAATGCCCGAGGTGGATGGGTTGCAGGCTACCATGCTGATTCGCCAGGAGGAACTGCGCCGCTCGGGCGGAGTGCGTCCCACCCGGATCCCCATCTTCGCGCTGACCGCCCACGCCTCTCATACACAGCACGAACAGTGCCTGGCCGAAGGCATGGACGCGGTGATCACCAAGCCGATCAGCCTGCCTGCTTTGAGGAAGGCCCTCAGCCCGGTCATCGATTCTCTCTTTGCGACCGCGTGAATGCCGGCGCCCCTGCTATTTTGGAAGTATCCCCATTATGGCGAAACGGATCATGATTGCGGTGGTCGGGGCGGGTATCGGCTCGCTTGCCGGCCTGCTGGCCTCGTTTCTGGGGGCCGGTAACTTCGCGCTGATCGGCGGCGCGGTGCTCGGAGCGGTGGTCCCCTTGGTTTGGCTGGGTTCGCCCGGGCGGTGATCTCGATGACGTTCACCAGGCGGCAGTTTCTGGCGGCAGCGGCGGCGGTGCAAGCGGCGGCGCAGTCCCGTCCGGGAGTCATGACCGCGCCGATGCCGCGCTCCACGCCGCCGCTCTGCCTCTATTCGCAGGCCGTCGTCAAAGTGGAGTATGCGGACCTGGCTCCCATTCTCAAAGGGATGGGCTTCGACGGTTGCGATCTTTCCGTCCAGGCCGGAGGGCACGTTCGGCCGGATATGGCGTCCCTCGACCTGGTGCGCGCCGTGGAATCCTTGCGCGGCGCGGGCATCGACGTCCCCGTGATCACCACCGCCCTCACGTCGGCCCAAGACCCCGATGCCCGCGAGGTCCTGGGCATCGCCGGGATCGTCAAGGTTCCCCTTTTCCGGCCAGGCCATTGGAAATACGGCGACGCGGATATCATGGCGCGGCTTTCCGAAGTGCGGCGCGATATCGCGCTCCTGGGGGGCTTGGGCCGGGCGGCCGGACTGGCGATGGCGTTTCACAACCAGGCCGGGGACAGCGTCGGAGCGTCCGTCTGGGACACCGACACTATGATCCGCACCATGGACCCGCAAGCCGTTGGCTACGATTTCGACATTGGCGCCGCGACCGCGGAAGGCGGCGCGGAAGGCTGGTCCGTGGCCCTACGGCTGGCGCTGCCCCGCCTGAAAATGGTCACGGCCGCGGATTTTTATTGGGCCAAGGCGGGCGGCGGCGGATGGAAAATGACGCCCTGCCCCCTGGGCGAAGGCATGGTGGACTGGCCCAGGTTCTGCGCCACCCTGGCGCGCGCCAATTTCCAAGGCCCGATCTCGTTACATCTGGATTACCACCCCGCCAACGACGTGGCCGCGATCCAGCGCGATCTAGACTTCCTCAAGAAGCAGATCGCCGCCGCTTATCCGAAAACCGCGTAAGCCCGGACGGGTGTCGCGCCTTCTCCTCCATTGGCCGTGGGTCGTGGACTACGTTGACATTTGACTGTCCTGTGTGGCGAGTATAGAGGGTTGAAGCATGCTTCGCACGACAGCAAGTTGCATCCTGATTACGCTACTGGGCATTGGAACGATTCCCGCGCCGGCGGCAGAACCAACGGTTGCTGAACAGGTAGCCAAGCTGAAAGTTGGCCGAAAAGTCAGGGTGGAACTGAACAGCGGTGAGACCCTGAAAGGCCGGATGGATTCGGCTACCGCTGACCAATTCACTCTCGAACCTCGCAACACGGCGCAAGGGACTGTACGCGTGGTTCGATTCAGTGAGGCGCGATCCGTGAAGCCGGATGGTCTGACTGCGGGCGAAAAATGGGCCATCTTCGGCGTTATCTGGGTAGCGGTTGGAATCGTCGCAAAACTTACCATTTAACCAAGTCCTCTTCCATGACTGGAAGAACCGCGGAACTTGCATCTTTCCGGCAGCGCCGCGTTTTGTTGTCCCACCCCGTAAGCCCGGACGCTTCCTATTCGTGGCGCAAAGCCACGCCGGGATCGACGCGCGCGGCTCGGCGCGCGGGAATATAGCCGGCCAGCGCGGCCACGGTCAATAGAAACAGCGAGGCGCCGGCGAACACCGCGGGGTCCGTGGCGCTGACGCCGTACAGCATCGAGCGCAGAAGCCGGGTCAGGGCCAGACCTCCGGCGGCGCCGAGCGCCACGCCCGCACCGCCGAGCATCGCCGCCCGGCCAACCACCATGCCCGCAATGCGGCCGCGTTCGGCGCCGAGCGCCATGCGGACCCCGATCTCATGCGTGCGGCGCGTCACCGAGTATGAGATGACGCCGTAGATGCCGACGGTCGCCAACACCAGCGCCAGCACGGCGAAGGCCCCGAGCAGCGCGACCGTGAATCGCCTTCCCTGGGTGGAGTGCGATACGTTCTCAGCCAGGGCTCCGACTTTCACTAGCGGAAGGCTCTTGTCCAACTCCCTGATCGCAGTGCGAACCGCGGGCGCCAGGCGCAAGGGATCCGTCCCGGTCCGGACCACCAGGGACATCGCCCGGCCCGGCATCTGCGCGTGTGGCAGAAACGCCTCCAGGTCGGGCTGGTCGGCCAAGGAAGTTTCGCGCATATCGGCAATGACCCCTACCACCGTATGCAACGTGCCGCCCCCGAAGCTGAAGCGCTTGCCGACGGGGTCCTGGTTGGGCCAGCAACGCCTCGCCAGAGTCTCGTTGATGATCGCGACCGGACCGCCGGATGGATCGCGCTGGTCGAAGAAGCGGCCCTTCAGCAAACGGACCTGCATCGCCGGGAAGTACTTCGGATCGATCACTCGGGTGAACGCGATCAATCGCTCGCCGGGCCCCCGCGGAGGCGCGCCTTCCACGGTCACGTCGCTTCCGCTTTTCGACAGGCTGAACGGGAGGTGCGAGACCATCCCCGCCGCGGTCACGCCCGGAATCGTCTCCAATCGCGCGATCAGACCCCTGAAGAAGTTGACCTGCTTTGGCCCCGTGCCGTAGCTCTCGGCGGGCAGCGTCAGAGAAGCCGTCAGCACGCCGTCGGGGTTGAAGCCGGGGTTCACCGCCTGCAGCCTGACCAGGCTGCGAGCCATGAGCGTCGCGCCGATGGCGAGCAGCAACGCCAGCGCGACTTCGCCAATCACCAGGGCGGCGCTGAAGCGCCTGCGCCGCAACCCCTCCCCGCCGCTCCGGCCGCCTTCGTTCAGCTTCTCCGAGAGGACGTTTCGTGCGGCCGCCAGAGCCGGCGCCAGGCCGAACAGCAAGATGGTCAGCAGCGCCGCGCACAGCGTGAAGCCCAGCACGGTCGAATCGATCGACACGGTCTTCTGCAGCGGGAGGTACCCGGCCGACGCGGCGGCCAGCGCGCGGACTCCGCCCCAGGCTGCGAGCAGGCCCAGCCCGCCGCCCAGTAACCCGAGCAGGGCGCTCTCCGTCAGCAGTTGGCGCACAATGCGGCCGCCGCTGGCGCCCAGCGTGCTTCGAATCGCCATCTCGCGTTGCCGCGCTCCCGCCCGCGCCAGCAGCAGATTGGCCACGTTGGCGCACGCGATGAGCAGCACCAGGACCACCGCGACCCCGAGCGCCGCCATGCTGGAGCCCACGTCCCGCACCAGGAAGTCCCGTATGGTCATGACGCGCGCGCCCCAGTCCTTGGGGTAGTGGTATTGGTCCACCCAGCCGCGGCAGAGCGCGTCGATTTCGGCCTGCGCTCTCGCCACCGTGACGCCGGGCCTGAGCCGCGCATGGACTCCAACCGAGGGCATACCGGAAACGCGCGCTGTGCTCGCGGCGAGCGGCGCATAGACGTCGATGTCCTGGCCATAGAAATCGAAATCCGGCGGCAGGACTCCGACCACGGTGTAGTTGTTGTGGTCGAGTTGGATCGGCCGGCCCGCCAACCCGCGGTCGCCGCCAAAGCGCCGGGTCCACAGGCTGTGGCTCAGAATCGCTACGCGCGCCGCGCCGGGCTGGTCTTCCTCGGGCGTAAAGCCGCGGCCGAGCGACAGCCGGACGCCGATCATCGAGAGGAACCCCGCATTCACGCGGTACACGGTGAGCCGCTCCGGATCGCCGCCCGCCGTCAGGATCGCTGAGCCCGGCGTGAAGGCCGCCATCGACTCGAACGAGCGGCTCCGGGCGCGCCACCATTCGCCGTAGGTGTTGTACTCCACGAAGGCCCCGGCGATGTTCATGCTCGGGATCTGCGCGCGGATCGTTACCAGCCTGCCCGGGTCCCGATAAGGCAGAGGACGCAGGAGCACGGCGTTCACGACGCTGAACATGGCGGTATTCGCGCCGATGCCCAGGGCCAGCGTGAGCACCGCAATCGCCGTCACGCCGGGACTCTTCGCCATCGTTCGGAACCCGTAAAAGACGTCTGGAAACATGCGTCACCTCGCCGCGCCAATAATGGATATTGATACCGAATGGTCCTGAAAAGTTCCCGACGGAAAAACAACCTGCTCTTGGCGAAGGGTCTCTAGGACTTGGGAGGGCTGCTGTAACGCTCAAGCATGGCTGCGGTGATTTCGGCGCTGGCCGGCCATTGGCCGCGCCTTTGCCCAGCGTGGGCTTGATAGCTATCCAGGCGGCCGGGGTCGGGTTGCACGACCTTGCCGCCCTGCAAAAACAGCAGGCCCAATCTATCCGTGGGCATCAGCGTAACAAAAGCTTCCGCATTGTTGAGGGCGGCGCGTAGCTGTGCTGCGATTGCGTGGGGATCGAGCGGTTCCGTGGTCCCAAGCGCCCGCCATTCGGCAGCGGGATAGTGGGCGTTACGGCGAATTTCGGCAATCAGTCCTGGTCCATGGGCCAATTTGTAGCACGTCCGGAGCTTCAGTTCAAACTCCGGCGGGACAAAAGCCCGACGGAAAAACACCGCCGGCGGAGACCGGCGGCGGCGCATGTTAGCATAGGACTTCCAAACACCTTGATTAAAGCCGTCAAAGGAACCAGGGACTTACTACCTCCATCGACAGAGGTGTGGAACCGCGTGGAGGCGGCGGCGCGAGCGGTTTTTCGCGGCTATAACTACCACGAAATCCGCACGCCGATTCTGGAAGAAACCCAGTTGTTCGCGCGCGGCGTGGGCGCGGAAACCGACATCGTCACCAAGGAAATGTACACCTTCGAGGACCGCGACGGCAGTTCCCTCACGCTGCGGCCCGAGAACACCGCCTCGGTGATCCGCGCCTATATCGAACACCGGCTGGACCAGCGTCCGGGCGTGCAAAAGCTGTACTACATCGGCCCCATGTTCCGCCGCGAGCGCCCGCAGAAGGGGCGCTACCGCCAGTTCTATCAGATCGGCGCGGAAGCCATCGGCTCGGAATCGCCCGTGGTGGATGCCGAGGTGATCGAGATGGTGGTCGAACTCCTCGAACGGTCCGGGCTCGCGGGATTCAAGCTCTTGATCAACTCCGTGGGCGACCACCGCTGCCGCCCGCAATACATCGAGCTTCTCCGTCAGGAGCTGGCTGGGGTCTCCAGCAAGATGTGCGGCGATTGCCAGCGCCGCGCGGAGACCAACCCATTGCGCGTGCTCGATTGCAAAGTGGAAGCCGACCAGCCTGTTATCGAAAAGCTGCCGGCTATCGTCGATCACCTCTGCGGCGAGTGCCGCGCGCATTTCGACACGGTGAAGCAGCATCTGGACAGCCGCGGCATCGAATATGAAGTGCGCCCCCGCCTGGTGCGAGGACTGGATTACTATATGCGCACCACATTCGAGGTGATCCACGGCGGGCTGGGAGCCCAGAATTCGGTGCTGGGCGGCGGCCGGTACGACGGCCTCGCCGAGTCGCTCGGCTCGAAGCTGGCCGCGCCGGGCATCGGTTTCTCCATCGGCGAAGACCGCCTGGTGACGATCGTGGAAACCGGACACCATGCCACGGCGCTGGACCTGTTGATCGCGCCGCTGGGAGAGCCGGCCATGCGGCAAGCCGCCCTGATGGCGCGCGAGTACCGGCGCTCGGGCCTTTCGGTGGAACTCGCCGAAGGCAAGCTGAAGCGCCTCATGGAGCTGGCCAATAAGTTGGAAGCGCGCTTTGTTCTGATCGTGGGTGAGGACGAAATGGCGGCCGGCCGCTACGCCCTGAAGAATATGTCCACGGGCGAACAGGAGAGCCTCGCGCGCGATGAGATCGGCGCGCGGCTGGCTGCCACTACCCGGAACTAACAAGAAGATATCGATATGGAAACATCCGTTGCACTGGATTTTCTGGGCGAGCTCAGACGAACTCATCATTGCGGGGAACTGCGCGCCGCCGACGCCGGCAAGACCGTGGTGTTGATGGGCTGGGTCCATCGGCGCCGCGACCACGGCGGCGTGATTTTCGTCGACTTGCGCGACCGCTTCGGCATCACGCAGGCGGTTTTTCATGCGGACGTGGACCCGGCGGTACACCAGCGCGCCGAAGAGGTGCGCCCGGAGTATGTGATCGCGGTCGAAGGCCTGGTAGCGCCCCGCGGCGAGAGCGCCGTCAATCCGAATCTGGCCACCGGCGAAGTCGAAGTGGTGGCTTCGAAGATCTGGATCCTGAACGAATCGCGCACGCCGCCTTTCCCCATGGAGGAAGACGCGGACGTCGCCGAAGACGCGCGCCTGAAGTACCGTTACCTGGACCTGCGCCGGCCGCGCATGCAGCGCAACATCGTGCTGCGTTCGGAGATCGCATTCGCGACGCGCCAGTTCCTCCATGCGGAGGGGTTTCTGGAAATCGAAACGCCGTTCATGACCCGCTCCACGCCTGAAGGCGCGCGCGATTACCTGGTACCCAGCCGCGTGCAGCCCGGGAGCTTCTATGCGCTGCCGCAATCGCCGCAGATCTTCAAGCAGCTCCTCATGATCGGCGGCTACGAGAAGTACTTCCAGATCGTGCGCTGCTTCCGCGACGAGGACCTGCGCGCCGACCGGCAGCCCGAGTTCACCCAGATCGATCTGGAAATGTCGTTCCCGCAGCAGGAGCGGATTTTCGAAGTGATCGAGCCGCTGATCGAGCGCCTGTGCTCAGTGGCCGGCTATCGCGTCGAGACGCCATTTCCCCGCCTGACATACGCCGAAGCCATGCGCGGCTACGGCAGCGACAAGCCCGACCTGCGCGTCCCGCCGATGCATCCCGTGGAGGACCTGCTGCCCGATTTGGCCGGTAACAGCCTGCCGCTGGTGGCCATCCACATCCCCGGAACGGGCGCGCCCAGCCGCAGGGAGCGCGACGAGTTCAAAGCGTTCGGACAGGAGCGCGGCCTGCGCGTCTACGACGACATACGGCGCCTGGAGCGCGATTACCCGACGCAGATGGCGCAGGTGCGCGAGCGCTGCGGCGCCGGGGAAAACGATTTGCTGGCGCTGGCCGCGTGGGCCGGCGAGCCCAAGGGCCACCGTCCCGAGGAGACCGTCTACCAGGCGTGCGGCCAGTTGCGGTTGAACCTGGCGCAGAAGTTCAACGACCGCCACAAGCTGCTGGACCCCAAGACGTTCCGGTTCCTCTGGGTGCTGGACTTCCCTATGTTCGAGTGGGACGAGGAAGAGAACCGCTGGAACGCCGCGCACCATCCGTTCACGTCGGTACACGACGACGATCTGGAGAAGCTCACCGCCGACCCGGCCCGCTGCCGCGCCAAGTCCTACGACATGGTGTTGAACGGCGTGGAGCTCGGCTCCGGCTCGATCCGTATTCACCGCCGCGACGTGCAAGCGAGGGTGTTCGCGGCGCTGGGCATGAGCGACGAAGAGGCGCGCCGCCGCTTCTTCTTCCTGCTGGACGCGCTGGAATACGGCGCCCCGCCGCACGGCGGAATCGCGCTCGGTCTGGACCGCCTGGTGATGATCCTGGCAGGGGAAACGTCGATCCGCGACGTGATCCCTTTCCCCAAAACCGCCCGCGGCACGGACCTGATGTGCGACGCCCCCTCGCCGGTCCCCGAGCGCCAACTGCGCGAGCTGGGAATCTCCATCGGCCGCCAGACGAAATGACGAAAGAGGAGATCGAGCAATATCGCCGCCGCTTTGAAGAGTTAGCTCACGAGCCTTAACCCTAGCAACCGCCGCCGTTTCGCGATATCAAGCGTCTCACAACCGCCTGAAAAGAGGTATCCAGTCGTTTGAGCTGCCCCAAATGACGGGAAGGGTGTTATTTGGGCAACTCCGCTCAAAAACGACCAGGGCTTCGGAATCACCATACCCCAAAGGGTGCTTTGGTTCGAGACGAGCGCCAAGGTCACTAGCCAGTCGTTTGGCCTTCTCGCATTCATCCGCATCGCTAAAGATACCGTTCTCGTTAGAGAACGCCCTGTCTGCATCAACCAGTGGCTCGGCGATGCGAACGTGTATCGGTACGCCCCTGCGACCCAACTCCTGCTCCACTGCGTTCGCCCCCTGTTGGAAGCCGGCGATCGCACACAAGAAGATAGGAATCGCCCGCGTGTTCGCGACATCTAGCAACTCCTCACGCATCTTCAAGAGGGACTCAATCGCAGACCGTCCGGTACCCACAAAATCATCGACAAAAACAAGGGCTTTGCAACTGTTGTCATTTCGCGCGCCCTTCACGGCGTGAGCGGGCTCATCTATGTTCTCATAGTATATCCTGTTTTCTTCACCATAGAGCTTTGCATACTGAAAGCCGCTCTTTCCGGGACTGCCCAGAAAACTAACTAAGATATCACGAAGCCGCGGGACCTTGCCTTCATATCGAAATGCAACGTCACGGCCAATCATCTGTTGGAGGGTCGCAAGCCGCTGCCGTATTTGGTCCTCCTCGAAGAACTTCACCCTAGCCAGCAACTTGAACATAAGCCGTTGGTCAACATTGGAGCCAAACTGCACCAGCCAGTGCCGAACCTCTTCAATTCCGATACGCCGCCCCTTGTAAACCTTCCCGGTAACCACAAGCGCGCGAATCTCATCATCGCGCGCATAGGCTGCCTCCTCCCTCTTACGCTCCAGTGTCGCAATCCGGTCCCCGAGACGGGGGAGAAGCTCTCTGGGACCACTCTCTCTGAGCCATTCCGCGAATAGGCCGACCTTTATACTGATGAATGTGTCGTCGCGCAGAAACACGTTGCGTTGGACGAAGTCATCGACTTCCTGTTCTACCAGGTCCCCGGACAAATCAAATCCGCGCGCAGCGACTTTTAGCTGGTTAACCGTGACGAGTCGTGTGCGTCGCGCAACCTCCGCAAAGCTGAGAAGGACTTTCTGGCGTGTTTCCGATATGCGCTTGTGTTCATCACCCTTCTCGACGATTCCGTCTTCCCAAAAATGGAGGAAGCTGTTGACACCAACACTCAGGAGCTCGTTTTGAACGGTGGCGCCGATTTCCGATTCCGTCACGTGACCATCCCGGCGGCTAACCATGGCCTTGAAGAGACTTTTGCATATCAGCTTCGTGAAGTACGGGTTACCGGCCGTGTAATCATAGAGTGCGTTGACTGCTCGGTCGCTAACCTCCAAGATGTTGCGGGTGGGTCTCCGTACGAGATCGACGAAATCGCCCCAGTGTTGCTGCCTATCGAAGTAGTCAACGCGCATGGTCTTAAACTTATTTAGCTCGTGCCCCTGGAGTCCAAGGATGGCCTGCATCTTCTCGCTGCCGACGAGCACAAACCCGACACTTGGCTTCGCGCTGATGCTTCGAAGTGAGAGGAAGAAGGCGTCTGCCACGTTGTTGTGAGTGTACAGATCCGTCGGTAGCTCGTCGAACTCATCAAGAATGAAAATGAGGCGGCGACCTGGCGTGACCCGCGATACTTCGTTCACGAAGTCGCCAAACGGTGCAAAAGCACCGTCAAACGCGGGAGTCGCTATTGATGCCCATGCCTCATCGGCAAATCTGAGTTCATCGCAGAGCTTCCTGCTTAATGCCTCGATGGTTCGGACTGGATCGGGGCGGACGTACTCGCCGCCTTCAAGATAGATTATGGTGTATGCTCCAGGGAAAGTCTTCGCCAGTCGATTTGCGAGGGTCTTTACCAATGATGTTTTTCCAACACGCTTTTGTCCAAAAATGATCGCCGAACCTACACTTGTTCCTCTGACCATTGAGACCAACTGGTTGAGGAAATCGATCCGCCCGATGAGTTCTGCTTCCGTCGTTACCGGCTCGAGATCATACGGTTCGGCAGTCGACAATGAGGCCCAGTTGATGTCGCTGCGTTGCGAGAGAAAGAGGAGCGTCAACCGTTTGGTCTCACGTGTTTGGTCGAAGCGCCGCCATTCGACATCCAGTTCCAGGGCCACATCTGTTGCACTCCCAACCGTCGTTACCGGAAGACGAACACGCGTTTGACCATTCAAGGTACCAATCGAGATGGTTGGGCGGACTGGCGTCACGTCAGTGATTGCGACCACGGTGAGGGAGACATCAGACGCGTGGCCAGGCCCTGGGTTCGCGATGTCAATCTCGAGATCGATTTCTTCGTTCTGGAGGTAGAACGGGTATTTCTTGTCCGATGGTTGCGCCGTGATGATAGGCGCCTGGTGGGCCGGTGAGGCGGCAAAATGCGATTGTAGGCTCGCGAGGACATTCTGGAGCGGCTCGGCGATGTAGCGCCGCGAATACCAGAAGTGAACACCTTCTGCTTCAGCAATGACCGCCTCAAGACTCTGGCGGGCCGTTGCAAACCTCGCTAATAGGTCCGCAGGCGGCGCGCTGAGGTAGGCTGCCACAGAGTCACAAACTGACCTTAAGAGGTCAGCTAAGTCGGGCTTCGGCAGGAAGTGCGGGAGCACGCCGTGGCCGTAGTGACGGACTGCCTTCACCAGGGCGGCTCGAAATGCCGGCATTGCTTCTAGGGCCACCGGTGCATTGAGGACGGTCTCAAGGGCCTGCTCGATGCGCGGGACCACTTCCTTGAGCTTCTCTTCCTTTTCGTGGTGCTGCATCTTCGCATCGATCTTGATCCACTTGTAGAGATCATCCGCAAGGGTCCGGTCGAAAAGTTGGTAGGCTTGAAAACGAAACGGTGTGATTTGGAAGGCGTCAGGGTTGTAGGCGAGCAAACGCAAGAGACAGGCTGCCGAGAACCGGTTCTGTACGAGGCTCAGGGCAGTTGGAAATAGTCCGTCCCTCGTCTCGATTGGCCATTCGCGCTTGGGAATTGAATGGTACGAGAGTATGCCAGCCGCAAGCTGATTGAGGATTGCCGGGAGGTGGTCGCTGTCGCTTAGCTCTCGCGCCTTAGCGGCCTGCGCAAGCGCCTCTTCTATGATGTTAGCAGGGGATTCCGGCGCAGCCTGCTCGGCGCTCGTATGGCAACCCATGATGTCCTCCTAAAGGCGTACCAACGACGGGGACGCGGCATTCGCTCCCCGTCATCGTGCGCCTCAGACATGCAATGGTACTGCAAAACACCATGCTTCGCGAACCTTGGCGCGATGCCCGGGTCGAAGACCGCGGCGGTCGGAAGGTGGTCCGCCCGGCGACCGCAACTCGCCCCGGCGCCGCTTCGCGGCGAGGCCAGACGACGGGAAAACGATTCGTCCGCCCCACTGGTGGCACGGAAGCGTGCGGTACTTATCCGGAGTCCTTGAGCCGACCCAGTTCTACAAGCTGGAAGATTTCCTGGAAGGATTCCCAACGGTGTCCCGCGCTGTGGCCGTTGAAGCCCTTGAGGAAGCTAAGCAACTCTCGTTGGCCCGCGCCCGCTAAGGCTTGATGGCAAAACCCTGCTCGTTGAAGTGCTTGTCGAAGCAAAACGCTTGGCGTATCCCCGCTTGTCGCATCGCTTG
>OCTA010003387.1_pt1 | contig 14140 bp, 13 predicted proteins | sample 1538991 | NCBI WGS metagenome assembly OCTA01 (sample SAMEA3539302, study PRJEB22396) | soil metagenome | biome: tundra; feature: field; material: soil | place: USA | collected 2010-05 | depth 0.15 m
ACGGGAAGACATAACCGGCGCGGCGGCCCGGTGGGGAGTCGGAGAGGCCCATAGTGTGCGCTGAGCAGCGCGTTGTTCAGGAGGGTTGAAGTCCCTCTGGCGCTCGGATGAGGAGCGCCATATCCGAACGCGGGGGTAATGCCTCGCGGGCCGGGAGAGAGGAAGGTATGGAGAAGCCTAAACGGGCACGAAGGCGAAAGCTGGACACAGCCAAGGCGGACCTGGAGCCACCGCTTGCGGTTCCCGGAGGGCAGGGTGTCCACCGCGAGGTGGAATCCGAAGGGCATGAGGAGAAGTACCGGGCTGTAATCGATGGGGGCCACCCCGAAGATGAACCGGTCGGCCAAAGGTGGGGCAAGGTCGAGCCTGCACTATGAAGGCGAAGGCGTTCTCATTCACCCACCGCACCAAGGTGTTTGCGGATGGCACGGTACGGAAGAGCGATGCGTGACCTCAGGAGGACTGGCGGAATCTCCGGGTGGCACCGGAGTAAGCAGACCTATAAGCGAGAGCGAAGTGGCGAGCGACGCTCCGCCAGTAGACGGACGGCTGTGTAGTACCACAAGCGCGGTGAAAGCCGCGTGACCGGGCGACCGGCGGCGGAAGTGGGCCGGGGAAGGCAGCCGGCGAAGGCGGTTGGGAAGAGAGAGAAAACCAGATGAGCAAGGGCGGGGAGGTGGATCAGTTCCATGAGTGAAATACCCGTACATTCTCGTCCGAGGAGACTGGTGGACTGGATTAACCCGACGGGTGCAAGGAAGGTCCATTCATTAATTGACAAGGTGTATCAGCGGAAGAACCTGGAGATGGCCTGGGAGATGGTGAAGGCCAACCGGGGCAGTGGAGGCGTGGACGGGCAGAGTCTGGACGGATTCGCCGCGCAACTCGATCAGCAGTTGGATCGATTGCACCGGGAACTGAAGGACGATGTCTACCGGCCTCAACCGGTGCGGCAGGTACAGATCCCGAAGGCGGGAAAGCCGGGCGAGTTTCGCACGTTGGGAATCCCGACGATTTATGACCGGGTATGCCAGCAAGCGTTGCTCAATCGGCTGGAACCGATCTTCGAGCCGGTATTCGATGAAGCCAACTTCGGATATCGGCGAGGGCGATCGACGAAAGACGCCATGCGCAAAATTTGGAAGGAGATTCAGGGCGGTCGGGAGTGGATCGTGGACGCCGATTTGAAAGACTTTTTCGGGTCGGTGGAACATGAGAAACTGCTAACGCTCGTGGCCCAGAGAATAGCTGACGGCCGGGTGCTGCGCCTGATTGAGGCGATGCTCAAGGCGGGAAGTTATGGCAAAGGGCGGCTGTTTCCAACGGAGCGCGGGACTCCGCAAGGCGGGGTGGTTTCACCCTTGCTCAGCAACATCCTTCTGACGCCGTTCGATCAGGAGATGAGGCGCAAAGGATATCAGCTCACGAGGTACGCCGACGACTGGGTAGCAACCTGCGAGTCGGCAGCAGAGGCGCGAGCGGCAGTGGCCGCGGCGCTTCGGATTCTGAACGAACTGGGCGTGCAACTGCATCCGCAGAAGACGCGGATTGTGCACGTGCGGCAAGGATTCGAGTTTCTTGGGTACAAGGTCAAACGCGGTAAGCAACTTCAGTTGCCGCCGGGGAAGATCCGCAGTGGTGCTCAATCGGGGGCGTTGTACGCGATCCCTCGGGAGAAATCGGTCCGGCGATTCATGGATCAGGTACGCGCGTTTACCGGGCGGCGCGTGCCGCTCAAGACCAAGGAGTTGATTGAGGAACTGAATCCTGTGTTGCGGGGATGGGGCCATCACTACAAGCGAGCCCACGTCCGAAAGCTCTTCCACCGGCTCGACGGCTGGATTGTGCGGCGCATTCGGTCGCATCGATTCAAGCGGTGGCGGAACGGTGGCTGGCGACAGTTGCCGGAAACCAAGCTGTACGGCGAGTACGGGCTGGTGAACTTGATTCAGTTGATCCCTTCGATTGCACCTCGGAAGCGTGAGTCTTCGTGAAAGCTGTATGCGGGAAAACTGCACGTACAGTTTGAGCGGCGGACGGTGGCCAGCGCGCAAGCGCGCCACCTCCGACCCGACAGCGGAGAAACCGGGTAATGCCGGCGGAGCCAAGGACCCTCACTTCAGACACGCAACTGAAGAGACGAAGGATAGGTGATTGACGTGAGTCTGGAAACACCGATCAAGATCCGGGAGTTTCAGAGGAAGCTTTACACGAAAGCGAAGCAGGAGCCGGTCTACCGGTTTTACCTGCTCTACGACAAGGTTTGCCGGGAAGACATCCTGGCCCATGCCTACGCCATGGCAAAAGCCAATGGCGGAGCGCCTGGGGTGGATGGAGAAAGTTTCGCGGGGATTGAGGCGGAAGGGCGGGAGAGGTGGCTGGCGGAGGTGAGGCAGGAGTTGATCGAGGAACGCTATCGGCCGCAAGCAGTACGCCGGGTGATGATCCCGAAAGCCAATGGGGGTCAGCGGCCACTCGGAATCCCGACCATACGGGACCGGGTGGTGCAAACAGCGGCCAAGCTGGTAGTGGAACCGATCTGGGAGGCCGACCTGGAGCCCAATGCATACGGTTACCGCCCAAAGCGGAGTGCCCAGGATGCGGTCCGGAAAGTCCACGAGTACCTCCAGCAGGGGTATACCGAGGTGGTGGATGCGGATCTGAGCAAGTATTTCGACACGATCCCGCACGCCGAGCTGATGCAGTGCGTGGCGCGGCGCATCGTCGACCGCCGGATGTTGCATCTGATCAAGATGTGGCTGACGGCGCCGGTGATGGAGCAGGACGAAAAAGGGAATTGGCGCAATCTGGGGCGCAATGAGCGGGGCACGCCGCAAGGCGGCGTCATCAGCCCGCTGCTGGCGAACCTGTATATGAACCGTTTCCTGAAGTACTGGCGGCAGCAAGGGAAAGGGGAACAGTACCGGGCGGCCATCGTGGCCTATGCCGACGACTTCGTGATCGTGACAAAGCGATCTCCGAACAGGAGATCGGCCGAAGCGGCACGGGATTGGACGCAGCGGGTGATGAGTCGGATCGGACTGACCTTGAACGAGCAAAAGACGAGCATTCGCGACGCCTGCAAGGAGGACTTCAACTTTCTGGGGTACACATTCGGGCCACGACACTCGTGGTGGAATGGAAAACCCTATGTTGCCGCCCGGCCCTCCAAAAAGAGCATCCAACGACTGACCCAGGGAGTCTCCGAGATGTTAACGCGCCGGGAAAAAGCTCCATGGCCGGAGGTGCGGAGCCGCCTCAATGCGAAGTTGCGAGGATGGCGAAACTACTTCAGCCATGGCACGCTGGCCCGAGCGTATCAAATCGTGAACAACCATGTGGAGCGGCGGGTGCGCCACTTTCTGCGGCAACGACACCGTCACTCGACCAAAGGAACACGGCGATTCTCAACCCGTGAGATTTACGGGCGGCTCGGTGTGTACCGCGTGGCGCGAGGATGACCTGCGTGGGTTTTCATGTGAAGTCTGTCGGAAAGCCGGATGCTGGAAATCGGCACGTCCGGTTTGATGAGCGGGGAAAGGAAACGGGTGGCCCAGTCCTTCGGGTGGATACCGCGCCTTTCCTCGACTCTACCCCATTTCCGGACACTCATAAGCTGATGGCTGACGGCTGACGGCTTCTTGCTAGCATAAAGCCATGCTCGTCCTAGCCTCCCAATCCCCGCGCCGCGCCGAAATCCTCCGCCAGGCGGGCATTCGCTTCTCTGTCCGACCCGCGCCGGTCGACGAAACACCGCTGCCGGGCGAGCGCCCCGAGGACTACGTCCAGCGCCTGGCCGAAGCCAAAGCCCTGGCCATTCCCGCCGCTCCGGAAGAAACCGTGCTCGGCGCCGACACCGTCGTGGTGGTCGAGGGCGAAATGTTAGGCAAGCCCCTGAACGAAGCCGATGCGCGCCGCATGCTGGCCGCTCTCGCCGGGCGCCGCCACCAGGTCATCACTGGCATCTGCCTGCGCCGCGGCGCCAACATCGTGCGCGATTGGGCCGCGACCGGCGTCTGGTTCGCGGCCATAACCGCGCCCGAAATCGACGAGTACATCGCCAGCGGCGAGCCTATGGATAAGGCCGGCGCCTACGCCATCCAGGGCCTCGCCTCCAAGTTCATCGAGCGCATCGACGGCTGCTACTTTAACGTGGTTGGCTTGCCTGTGGCTATGGTCTACCACCATTTGCGTGGATTGGCCCCCTACATGCGAGGGTAGCTCGCGAGATACCCGCAAAAAATCCACCCGGTTACCGCTTTCTGTAACTCATTTGCATGTAGATTTTCACTACAACGGGTCTTATAATAGGGTTTAAGAACGTGAATCCCATACTTGCAAGGAGGGGAGAGTTGACAGACTCATCCACTACCGTCCGTTCCAAAGCCCTCATCGATGGTAACGAGGCAGCCGCTTACGTAGCTCATCAGGTCAATGAAGTCATCGCCATATATCCCATTACGCCTTCATCCAACATGGGGGAGTGGGCGGACGAGTGGTCCGCCCAAGGGAAAACCAACATCTGGGGCACCGTGCCGTCGGTGATCGAGATGCAGAGCGAAGGCGGCGCCGCCGGAGCCATCCACGGCGCGTTGCAGGCCGGCTCCCTGGCCACCACCTTCACGGCTTCTCAGGGCTTGCTCCTGATGATCCCGAACATGTTTAAGATCGCCGGCGAGCTCACCGCCAGCGTGTTTCATATCGCGGCGCGCGCCGTTGCCACCCACGCCCTCTCCATCTTTGGCGATCACAGCGACGTCATGGCGGCCCGCTCCACCGGCTTCGGCATGCTGGCCTCCGGTTCGGTCCAGGAAGTCATGGATATGGCCCTCATCGCGCAGGCCGCCACCCTGGAAGCGCGCATCCCCTTCATGCACTTCTTCGACGGCTTCCGCACCTCCCATGAGGTCGCCAAAGTCGAGCGGCTTTCGCCCGAAGACATGCGCGCCATGATCGAAGAGAAGCTGGTCATGGACCACCGTACCCGCGCGCTCAGTCCGGATCGGCCCGTCCTCCGCGGCACCGCTCAGAATCCCGACGTCTATTTCCAGGCGCGCGAGACGGTGAACCCGTTCTACCTGGCCGCGCCGACCATCGTGCAGAACGCCATGGACAAGTTCGCCGGCTTGGTCGGGCGGCAATACCATCTGTTCGATTATGTAGGCGCCCCGGACGCCGAGCGCGTCGTCATTATCATGGGCTCCGGCGCCGAAGTGGCCCACGAAGCCGTGGACGCCATGAACGCCGCCGGCGAGAAGGTCGGCCTGTTGAAAGTCCGGCTGTACCGGCCGTTCCCCATCGAGACGTTCGTCGCCGCGCTGCCGGCTTCCGCCAAATCCCTCGCGGTTCTGGACCGCACCAAAGAGCCGGGCGCCACCGGCGAGCCGCTCTACTGCGACGTGATCACGGCGCTGGTGGAGATGGGCGACACCTCCAGGAAGGTGATCGGCGGGCGCTACGGCCTGGCCTCCAAGGAATTCACCCCCGCCATGGTGAAGGGCGTGTTCGACGAGTTGAAGAAGTCCGCGCCCAAGAACCACTTCACCATCGGCATCGTCGACGACGTCACCCATACCAGCCTGGACTACGACCCCGAGTACTCCACAGAAGATCCCGGTACCGTGCGCGCGCTGTTCTACGGCCTCGGCGCCGATGGCACCGTGGGCGCCAATAAGAACTCCATCAAGATCATCGGCGAGGAGACCGACAACTTCGCGCAGGGCTACTTCGTGTACGATTCGAAGAAATCCGGCGCCATCACCGTTTCCCATCTGCGCTTCGGTTCCAAGCCCATTCGTTCCAGCTACCTGATCGCCAAGGCCAGTTTCGTGGCGTGCCACCAGTTCTCCTTCCTGGAGCGTATCGACGTGCTCAAGGGCGCCGCGCCCGGGGCCACCTTCCTGCTCAACAGCACCTTCGGCCCGGACGACGTTTGGAACCATCTGCCGCTCACCGTGCAGCGGCAGATCGTCGAGAAGAAGCTCAAGTTTTACGTCATCGACGGTTACGAGGTCGCCAAGCAGACCGGCATGGGCGGCCGCGTCAACACCATCATGCAAACCTGCTTCTTCGCCATCAGCGGCGTGCTGCCGCGCGAGGAAGCCATCACCGCCATCAAGCATTCCATCGAGAAGACCTACGGCAAGCGCGGCGAGAGCATCGTGAAGAAGAACTTCGCAGCCGTGGATGCGGCCCTCGACCACCTGCACCAGGTTCAGGTTCCCGAGACGGTCACCTCCCTGTTCGATATCCGTCCGGCCGTCCCCGCCGCGGCGCCCGATTTCGTGCAGAAAGTCATCGCCAAGATCTGCGCCGGCGAAGGCGACGACCTGCCCGTCAGCGCCATGCCCATCGACGGTACGTTCCCCACCGCCACGGCCCAATGGGAGAAGCGCAACATCGCCCTCGAAATCCCCGTGTGGGACGAGGAGCTTTGCATCCAGTGCGGCAAGTGCGTGCTGGTCTGCCCGCATAGCGTCATCCGCGCGAAAGTGTACGACGCCCAGCATCTGGAGGGCGCCCCGTCCACTTTCAAAGCCGTTGCCGCGCGCTGGAAGGACATGAAGGACCGCAAATACACCCTGCAGGTGGCGCCCGAGGATTGCACCGGCTGCACCCTGTGCGTGGAGTTCTGCCCGGTCAAGAGCAAGACGGAAGTCAAGCGCCGCGCCATCAATATGATGCCGCAGCCGGCCCTCCGCGAATCCGAAGCGGCCAATTGGGACTTCTTCCTCGGGATTCCGGATACCGACCGCAAGGCCCTTTCCATGAGCCAGGTGAAGGACGTGCAGTTGCTCCAGCCGCTGTTCGAGTTCTCCGGCGCCTGCTCCGGCTGCGGCGAAACGCCCTACATCAAGCTGATGACCCAGCTCTTCGGCGACCGCATGCTGGTCGGCAACGCCACCGGCTGTTCCTCCATCTACAGCGGCAACCTGCCCACCACCCCGTACTGCGTCAACGAATCCGGGCGCGGGCCGGCCTGGTCGAACTCCCTGTTCGAAGATAACGCCGAGTTCGGCCTGGGCATGCGCCTCGCGGCCGACAAGCAGAACGAATACGCCCGCGAGCTCGTCTGGCGTCTCAACGCCGTCGTCGGCGAGAACCTCGCGCAGGCCATTCTCAACGCCGATCAGAAGGGCGAGCAAGCCATCTTCGACCAGCGCGAGCGCGTCCAGCAGCTCAAGGAGAAGCTCGCGCCCGTCAACACGGCCGAGGCGCGCGACCTGCTTAGCCTCGCCGACGCTCTGGTGAAAAAGAGCGTCTGGATCGTCGGCGGCGATGGATGGGCCTACGATATCGGCTACGGCGGGCTCGACCACGTACTGGCCTCCGGCAGGAACGTGAACGTCCTCGTGCTCGATACCGAGGTCTACTCTAATACCGGCGGACAGGCCTCCAAGGCCACGCCGCGCGGCGCGGTCGCCAAGTTCGCGGCCGCCGGCAAGCCGATCTGCAGGAAGGATCTCGGCCTAATGGCCATCAGCTACGGCACGGTCTACGTAGCCCAGATCGCCATGGGCGCCGGCGACATGCACACCGTCAAGGCCTTCCTGGAAGCGGAGGCTTACAATGGGCCGTCGCTCATCATCGCTTACAGCCACTGCATCGCGCACGGCTTCGACCTGGCCCACGGCATGGACCAGCAGAAGGCAGCGGTGAACTCCGGCTACTGGCCGTTGTTCCGCTACAACCCCGACCTGGCCGCGCAGAACAAGAACCCGTTCCAGCTCGATTCCCGCGCGCCCAGCATCCCGCTCAAGGATTTCATCTATAACGAGACCCGCTACACCATGCTGGTCAAGAGCAACCCCGAGCATGCCAGGGTGTTGCTCCAAGAGGCGGAGGGCGATGTCGCCAAGAGCTGGAAGCTGTACGAGTATATGTCCCACCAGCCCGCGAACGGGGGGGAGAAATAATGATCGACCTCAGCAAAACCATTGATCTGTCCACGACCTATCTGGGTCTGAAGCTGAAGAATCCTCTGGTTGCCTCGTCCTCGCCGATGTGCCAGGACGTGGTCAACGTGTGCCGGATGGAGGAGGCCGGCGCCGCGGCCGTGGTGCTGCAATCGCTGTTCGAGGAGCAGATCGAACAGGAAAGCGACGAGCTGGACCGCTACATTACCGAAGGTTCGGAGATCTCCGCCGAATCCGTCACGCACTTCCCCGAGCTCACGCACACGGTGAACACCCCCGCCGCCTACATGAAGCACATCGAAGAGTGCAAGCGGGCCGTCAAGATTCCGATCGTTGCCAGCCTGAACGGCATCACCAAGGGCGCCTGGCTCGATTATGCCAAGCAGATGGAACAGGCAGGCGCGGACGCGTTGGAGCTGAACATCTATTACATCCCCGTGGATCCCGCCGTCAGCGGCGAGCAGGTGGAGCAGCGCTACGTCGATCTGGTGCAGGCAGTCAAGGGAAACGTCCATATCCCCGTGGCCGTCAAGCTGGGGCCGCATTTCAGTTCCATCGTCAACATGGCGCGGAAGCTCGATGCCGCGGGCGCGGATGCGCTGGTGCTCTTTAACCGCTTCTACCAGCCGGATTACGATCTGGAGTCTCTGGAAGTGGTGCCCAACCTGATCCTGAGCAATTCGCACGATCTCTTGCTGCGATTGCACTGGATCGCGGTGCTCTACGGCCAGGTGAAGGCCGACATGGCCCTGACTGGCGGCGTTCACGGCGCCACTGACGTCCTCAAAGCCATGATGGCGGGCGCGAAAGTGGCCATGATGACATCGGCCCTGTTGAAGCGCGGCATCAGCTATCTGGATACCATCACGACCGAGCTTCTGCTCTGGATGGGCGAGCACGAGTACGACTCGATCAAGCAGATGCAGGGCAGCATGAGCCGCAACGCCGTCCCGCAGCCCGCCGCCTTCGAGCGCGCCAACTACATGAAAGTGCTGAGTTCGTACGCCATGCGGTAACGCCACCCTTGGGGTCGGGCATGCCCGACCCCTACATCCAAGAATCGTGGGGAATGTCCGTTTCCGCCAGCAGCGCGTTCATGTGCCGGGCATTCGTCCCGCTGGCCCGCCACCGGGCGAATCCCGAACTTGACGTCCAAGCAGTGAAGCGTCAGGGCGTCGTCAGCGCGCCATCCCTTCAGGAGAACCAACGTTTCTTTTGAAGCTTCTGAAGCTCCTGCTGGCTACCAATATACGGTGGCGTTCCTGGTGCCGAAGTTGCCATTGCCCGCTGGAAATGCTCGACGGCTCGCTGCTTGCCACCGCTGAGTTCTTCGTCCGCTCCTGCGCAGAACTTGCCAAACTGGTAGTGGATCTCACCCTGCAGATCGGGCACACCGTCGGCCAATGTGAGAGCACGCTGGTAGCATTCGATCGCCGACTGCTGGTTGCCCTTGCTCCCATGAAGTCTCTGCCAATTACCGAGCACGTGTGCTTTGACCAGAACGACACGCACCAGCAGGGCCGGATCTGATTGGGAGACCGCCATCTCCAACGTCTCGCACTCTTTGTTTAGCCGGCCACACAGGACGTCGGTCTCGGCGTCGTAACCCCGCAGGCTCCGCTTGGTCGCGTGTTCATCGCCGAAGGTACGGCGGACCTCATCCTGGACCGAGCGTAGACGAACCTCGACGGGTTCGGGCTCGCTGACAGACGTTTGGGTCCCAACAGTCTTTGGTACCCGTTCCGCGATCTGAAGGATGACGCCTCTTATCCGCTCCTTCACAAGTGGTCTAAGAACGAACGGCAACAAGCCCGTCACTGTCTTCGCGGCGCGCTCCAGCGCAACGGGGCTGGTCGCAACCTCGGCGGCGTTGATGCCGGCCTGTTTCAGAATGTCCGCGACCTTCTGGCGCAGTTCCTCATTGGTGATCATCGCTGCCCACCCCGATTAGCCAGGGTGGTTGTCAAGCCGGGAAAGCGCGGAGTCCAACGCCGCCTGCATGTGGGCTTTCCTAATGCACTTCCAGGTTCTCCCCAGCACCCATAGACCTCTTTGGAGATCGAGTGCCAAGTCACGCCGTAATCGTGACCTTCGTACCGAACGTTCTCGCTTCTGGTATCAGACATGTAACGTCTCCTCTTCAACCACGGACGAGCGGTTATGCGACTGGTGAGAGATTGTCACCTGTTAACGTCGCTAGACCCGGCCCAATGCTTTTCGATAGCCTTGGCGGGCCTGGCCGTTGTCCTTTTGGACCATCTCGCCGAACAGGTTCTCCAGACTCTTCAAATCTCCAAGCGGCACCGCGCCCATTTCCTTTCCATTGCTCATTATCCGCTACTCCACTATCCAAGCCAATTCACGCCAGGAGTTGGCGCTAAACGACGGATGACGCACGCGTATTAAGTGTGACCGAATGTTGCCCGAGAGCACGGATTTCCAGCCGGGCGCCGGAGGAATCCGCCACGATGCTATAATTGCCATCGAAGCGGCCGCCCGTGCCACTATCAAGCGGTTTGCTGCTCAAGCAGACCAAGTTCAGGAGGACAAGAGAACAAAATGACTCTGAAGCTCGCGCGAAACCAAGCGTCCGGAGTGTTCGGCGGAGTGAAGTTCGAATTGTTAGCAAAAGCGACTTTGACGCCGGAAGAAAGCTCCCTCATTAGCAAGTACAAGGCGGACAAGGAGGTCCTGCTCAAGAAAGAGATCAAGATCCCGCTGACCGGCAGAGCGCTGCTACTCGACATCACGATCGGTTCCCTTGTCGCTGGGCAGAACTTCAAGTGCAATGATATCGGCGAAATTCTTGAATACGAAACAAATATCAGGGAATCTTGCCAGAAATTCCGCGGCTACCTCACGGTGATGCAGAGCTTTGGCGGCGAGGAAGTCGTCGAGTACAAGTGACGACTGCCCGTGCGGGTGACCCGGTCGACAACGGCTGCGGCGCGGGCGATTGACGAAACCTCGTGCGGCCTGTGACAAACCCGAAAGAACCCGAATGTCGCGCAAAGTAGCGAATTCCGGGCTTTGTAGATCGCCATATCCCGTTGTCCTGGCGGTTTGGCCTGCCATTCCCTCCCGCCAACCAGCATGCCGCACCGCGTCGATCCGTCAAGGCGCCCGTCGGCGTCACAATCGGCGCGGCATTGACGGGAACGGGCCGCGATGCACTGACGCGTTCCTTGCCAAGAGGGAATAGCTGTCGCTGGGCGGAACTTCCCACTTTCCTGGACCGGACTTCCTACTCTGCCGCGACAAGTATTCAGTTCGCCAAACGTGCAGCATCCGGTTGTGCTACAATGTGCGCCGTGAAAGAAATCGGATATTTCTATCTATGTTTCTGCCGTCTAGGTATCGGCGCGAAAGGCGTGGTAGACGCCGTACAGCCCATTCCCGCGCGGTCAGCCTTTTCAGCACCCGAGGCGCAAGCCCTCTGAAATCTTGAGTTTTGGCAGATTATGGAAAGTCTATGGCATTCATCGATTCGGTAAGTTGGAGCCCCCAAAGCAACGATATCTTCGCATGGAAATATCCCAAAGAAGATAACCTCAGCACATTCACGCAGCTTGTAGTCGCTGAATCTCAGGAAGCGGTTTTGTTTTCGAAGGGGCGAATGATCGGGAAGTTCGGCCCTGGCAAACACACCCTAAACACAGAAAATCTACCCGTACTCCGGAGTCTTTTCGGGATTCCGTTCGGCGGAAATAATCCCTTCCGCGCTGAGGTCTGGTTCGTCCACAAGACGATGCCGCTTAACATCGACTGGAAAACCGGTTCCATGCGATACCACGACCCGGACTATCAGGAGATGGTCCCCATCGTCTCTAGCGGGCGCTATGGTTTGAAGGTGGTGGATGGAGAACGCTTTCTGGTGAAGCCTGGTGAAGCTCGTCGGTTCGCTCAAGGAGTTCACCGCCGCGCAACTGACGGACCATTTTGAAGGTGCATTGGTATCGAAGACGAAGAGCGTCGTGCTTTCGTACATGCAGACGAACCAGATCGGCATTAAACAGATCTCCGGCCATCTGGAACAACTCTCCGGCTTCCTGAAGCAATCGATGGTCGAGTTTTGGGAAGACTACGGATTTAGCCTGATCGGTTTCTACATTACGGCGATTGACGTCGATTCCGATTCGGAGGATGGGCACCGAATTCTTGACGCCATGAGTAAGCGCAGTGCCCAGAATATCGCCGGGTATACGTGGCAGCAGGACAGAACCCTCAGTGTTGCTGGAGAGGCACTGAGCCATGACGGCAGTGGGGGGCTGCTCGGAGCCCTTCTCCTTACGGGAGGAGTCGGAGGTTCGGGCATGGGACCGGCGATGATGCAGCCCCCCGTCCCGCCTGCAGGGTTTTCCGGCCAGACGGCGCCTCCATCCTCTCCCGCAATGAGGAAGGAGGTATTCTGCTCCCGCTGCGCCAAGAAGTTCTCGTCGGCCGCAAAGTTTTGCCCACATTGTGGCGACCCGTACATGCCGTGTCCGAAATGCGGGACAGATAACGATGAAAAGGCTAAGAGATGCGTGACGTGTGGCACTCAATTGGGCGGAATATCCACCTGCCCGAAGTGCGCGGCTCCAATTCCTTCCGGAGCTGAGTTCTGTTCGTCGTGCGGAACTCCGGCGGGGGTTTTAGCCTGCCAGCGGTGCGGTCGCCAGTTGGAGCCGGCGGTCAAGTTTTGCCCCGCTTGCGGGAATCAGGCGGCAAACCGATGACAAGGCAAGTTAGCGCCAAGGGGATGTATCCCTTATTAATCCTGGCCGGCGAATTGCTGGTTGTGCTGGGCTTTTACTTGATCACGGAAAGCACTGGGCGGGGGCAGGTAGCATGGCTCAATCTGGCTGTGTGCATGCTGGTGTTCCTAGTCGATATGTCAGGCCCTTTGTTGCTCGCGCGCAGCACCACCGAGTTTTCAATCAAGATTCCGTCCATCGGGATCCTTTGGTTCCTAGACGTTTTCTACACGGCTGCTTCCTTCGGCGTCATCCTCGCCGGTTGGCAATGGGCGATTGGCTTTCGATTTCAGCTACTCGGCCACCTCGCAATCCTATTCGTAGTATGTGGCGTTGTGCTGACCTCAATGCATGCGACGGAGCACGCCGGCAATGTCGCCGGAGAGGAGCGTGGACCGCTCGCTAACATCGACACGCTTCGGGACGGCGTTGGGTCGTTAGCGATGCAGATCTCTAGGCTGCCCGTTCTATCTGCATTGACAAAGCAGGTTAGCCGGTGCTCAGAAGATCTGCGCTATATGACGCCTTCCACAAATGCCCGCGCATTGGACTTGGAGTCTCAGCTCTTGCAGAAGATTCGTGAGACTGATGGATTTCTGACAAACCAGTCTCTCGCTTCGGCCAGCGAGGATGATCTCCGCAGTGGTGTAGCGAAGTTGTTCGAGGAGCTAGCGTTTCTGCTCCAGCAACGAAAGGCCTGCGGTATCGAATAGATCTGGGATTTGGACACACTACAGTGGTCATCGGAATCTGAAAGAGGTCAAGCATGGCAGGTAAGATTCACGCGAGCTCGACGGACATTTACGAAGATCAGGCCAAGGCGCTGTTTGATTATTATGAGAAGGTGGCAAGCAATATTATCCAACAAGAAATGAGCTTGGAGAAGGCCATTAAGGGCGCCGAGGAGGAAATTCTTCAGATCCAGCAGTTTCTGAAGGCCTCTACTACCCAAGGCATCATTTTCCTCTCGGTTGGTGGAGCTGTGATAGCTTTCGGATGGCTTGCGCACTGGGTATTGTCTCTCCTAGGCCTAGTGCCGGCAGCGATCGGGGCGTATAAGCTCCGCACATCCAAGGAGACAGCGGCCACGCGAACCGCGGAGAAACAGAGCCAGATTCAGGGCTTTCAAGAGGCACACCGCGCCATCAAGCGGGATTTCAAGGTACATCGACTTGGCGTCGTTTACGTCGCGGTCTCGTCGCAGATCCCGTTCGAGGGTGGGAGCATTCTGGTGGACCATTCCGGCTCTGTTGGCAAGAGGCACTTTACTCTCGCTACGTTGAGAGACCCGGAAGCGCTAAAGGGCAGCGTGGCGCGCATTGAGGAGTCGTTGAACACGGTTCCTCTCGTGGAACGGTCCACGAACGTTGAACAGGTGGACACCGCCGACTATTCCACGTCGATTCAGCAGGTCTCACTTTATGGTTCCTGTCCCAAAAGTGTAATTGACGATAAGCGCTTTCGCGGTAACAAGTTGTGGCTCGACGG
>OCTA010003388.1_pt1 | contig 14134 bp, 13 predicted proteins | sample 1538991 | NCBI WGS metagenome assembly OCTA01 (sample SAMEA3539302, study PRJEB22396) | soil metagenome | biome: tundra; feature: field; material: soil | place: USA | collected 2010-05 | depth 0.15 m
TCCCTCCCGCTCCGGCGCCGCCGGACCCGCCGCGTCCCGCGCTTCCGCCGGCGCCGCCGGCTCCCGAACGCCCGGCGTTCCCACCGCCGACCGAACCGCCCGCGCCGCTGGCGCCGCCGAGACCTGTCGCGCTTGTTCCGCCGAGACCTGTCGCGCTTGTTCCGCCGCCACCCGTGGCTGCACCCGCCGCGCCCGTCGATCCGCCCGTCGCGCCGCCGATCCCGCTGCCGCCGCCCGTGGCGCCTCCACTGGAGCCGGCCTCACCGGACGCGTCGGCGGATTTACCCGCCTTTCCTTGGCAGGCGCCGAGAACCGCGGCCAGCGTAAGCGCCAACGGGAAGCGAGCCTTTTGGTTCATGGATCGCTCCATTTTATCCCAACTGGAATTTCTTGGTCTCTGGCGCATACCGTTGGGTGGCCAGCTCATCGGCATCGGACGTCGCAGCGACTCAGCGCACTGAACTGATGAAGGCGATCTGAAGATCTTGGGTGGGGACGAAGTTCGTCTTCTCCAGAACGAACGTGCGATCGTCGACCTTGCGAAACCCGTCGAGGCAGACTGAGATCTTGTCCGTGGCGTGGTCTTTCTGAATTCGCAGCGCGAAGTGACCGATCGGGCCATTCCAGTTGGCGCCGGTCTTGAGGATGTAATGCACCTGGTTGAGGTCTACGTCACGGGCCTTCTTCAGCGCACCGAGGAGAGTGGGACCGACGCAGTAATCATGCACCAGCTGATCCTCTATGTCTCGTCCGTTGGGGGCCTTTCCGAAGGAACCCCCTGCGAATGAGAAGATGTAGCCACCGGTTGGTCGGAATGAATGCTCGACCGACACCACCTTTCCGCCGGAAAGGTTTGCATCCAATGGTACGTGACGGTGACGATCTTCTGATCGAAGGTGGTGGGCGCGCCAACGGCCTGGTGCACGACGACCGCTTTCTTTCCCCACTTTACGGTCGCTTCGAAGTGCACCGGCCGTCCATCGGCGCGAACTGAAAAGTCGCCGAGATTCTTCCACGGCCATCCGTTCGGATCGGCTGGCTTGTCTGGATCGCCCTGATCGTCCTCCTCGGAGAGCTCGTAGGGCGCCAGGGGGAAGGCAACGAGGGTCGTGATGTCAGCGGACGTGGTGTTGCGGAACTTGTAGGCGACCTGAACTTCGTTGGGCTTGATCGAGAGATCCTCGCTCTCCATCGAGATGCCGTCGGACTTCTTGAAAGTGAGGACGCCCCCGGCCAGCAGCGCCTCGGAATCGTTGGCGCGAGCCGCACCTTCGACGAAGGCGAGCCCCGCGACGGCGGCCGCGAATGCCCCGACCGTTCGAGCGATCACCCGCCGATGGTACACGCGCGCCCCAACAAACGTTTCAGATTCTCGGCGTGAACAGCTTCTCGAAATATGTGCCGGGCACCCGTACGAAGAGCTGCAGCGCCATCCGGTCGGTGGTCTGGGCGTACAGGAGCTTCAGTTGATGCAGACCGGTCCGAAGCGGGATGCTTCCCGACCGACTGGTCGGCTGATGTTTTCCGTCGTTCTCGATCACCATCGTGCCGTCGATGAAGAGGTACGATCCGTCGTCCGAATGAAGTCGGAATTCGTAGGTTCCGTCGTGGCCGACCGTGAAGCCGCCCGTGTATTCGATCATGAACCAGCTCGAACGCTCGGTGATCCCGGGGAAGCCTTGTCCCTGCTGTCGCTCGAAGACGTCGAACGTGTTGGTGTAGAAAATGGCCATCGGCGTACATCCGTGAACGTCCGCGATACGCAGGACGCCCGGGCGGATGAAGCAGGCGATCCCCTTGAACGCGCCGCGGGTATCGCTTCCGAATGGAAATTTGCCGGAGACCAGTGGCACCCCGGCGCCGCCCGGGCCGGCGCCGGGACCGCCCGGACCGCCGCGCGATCCGGGTCCAGTGCCCGAAGCCCCCTCGACGGCTGGAGGAGCACCCGCATCGGGTTCGCTACCTGGAGCTACGCTGACCCGAGAAGGCGCCGCGATGGCGTCCACGGTCGCCGCCACCGGAGTTTCGCTCTCACCCGGCTCTTCAGCGGGAGGGGGGACCAGCTTCGGCTCTGCCATCTCTGCCTCGCGATTGGCCAGGTGCCTCGTGAACGCCCGCGGCACGATAGCCGAATCGTTGATTCGGAGCGCCGGAGCGCCACCGCCGGGCCGCGCCGTCTTCGGCTGGGGCAGAGGCGTGAAGCTGGCGACCTCCACGGTGACGAGGGTGCCGCCTCGCGCGGGGATGACCGGCGACGGATCGCCGCGGCACGATCGGAGCGAGACCAACCCGACGACGGCGGCATGGAGGGCCAGCGACGAAAGGAGATAGTAAGAGAGACGAGGGCGCCTCGGTCCGCTGCGCTGAATCGTCGTCATTCGATCGCCAAAGGCTGATTGTCAGCCTTGGCGATTTGGAAAACCAATCTATCGGTGCCGACCCTCAGCGGCGCGCAGCAACGGGCGGCTCCACAGGTGACCGGCAGTCCGCTGCGTACTTTACGGCCATGTTGGCGGACTTCAGATCCTGTTCCCGAATCAACGATACGTAAGCCCTGAAGGCCTTCCGCGCTTCGTCGCATCGACCGGCTTCGCTCAGCGCGTGCGCCCGACCATAGATCGCGACCGACTTTCCCCAGCGATCTGTCGCCGAATAGCGCTCTTCCGCCTCCCCGAAGGCGCCCAGAGCCCTGTCCAGCTGGCCGACCCGTGCCAGCGCCATGGCCTTGTCGTAGTAGCCCCAAGGATCGCGCGGGTTCGTCGCGATGGCCCGCTCGGCCAACTTCAGAGCGGCCTGCGGATTGCCGCTCATCTCGGCACTCGCGGAGCGGCTGGTCAGTGCCGCCGACTTGGGGGTGGTTGGCTCCACATTCACGTTCTTTGGGGCCTGAGGCGGATCGGCCAAGGCCAACGATCCAACCCCGGATAGCCAGGTTGCGAACAGTATTTGGTTGAGCTTCATGGCAAACCTCCTACCGAGGAACGTAGCCACGAATGAAGCCGGGGCCGCGTCCGGGGCCGCGTGTGTGAGAGGTCGGGCGACCGCACACGCCGACAGCCAAGTCGCCATCAGGACCCGTAAGCTCGGAAACGTATCTGGCGAGAGTTGTATTGTTCCGGGCCTTTAGCTCAATCTGCGCTCGAGGTCGGTCGATGCTGCGGTGGCGTGGGGACCACCTCCTTCGAAATCACGCCCGAACGATTCGGGCGCTACGTCCTGCTCGATCGCATCGGGGCCGGCGGGATGGCGGAGGTTTTTCGCGCTGTGATGCCCGGCGTGGAAGGCTTCCGGCGCACCTTCGTGGTGAAGCGAATCCTGGCCGCGCGAGCCCAGGCCGCCGACTTCGTCGAGATGTTCGTGCAAGAGGCCCGCATCGGGGCGCTGCTCAATCATCCGAACATCGTCCAGGTCTATGACTTCGGAAACGTCGACGGCAATTACTTCCTGGCGATGGAGTACCTGCGCGGTCGAGATCTCTCGGCGCTCACGCGCCGTCTGCGCGAGCGGCAGCGGCCCTGCCCGATTCCCATCGCGACCTTCATCGCGCGCGAGGTGGCCCAGTCGCTGGGCTACGCGCACGCGCTCACCGATCCCGAGGGCCAGCCGCTCCACGTCGTCCATCGCGACGTCAGCCCCTCGAACATCATGTGCGTCCGCGCGGGGGGCGTGAAGCTGCTCGACTTCGGGATCGCCAAGGCGACGGGCGTGGCACCGGAGCAGACGGGCCAGGGAATCTTCAAGGGGAAGCTCGCCTACATGGCGCCCGAGCGGATCCGGGACGAGCCGTTCGACGGCCGCAGCGATCTGTTCGCGCTGGGGGTGGTGCTGTGGGAGCTCCTGACCGGCCGGCGGCTGTTTCGAGGCCAGACCGAGGCCGACACGCTCAAGAACGTCCTTCAGCTGCGCATCCCGCCGCCGTCCGAGCTGCGCCCCGACGTGCCGGCCGCGCTGGACGCCATCGTGTTGCGCGCGCTCGATCGCGATCCGGCGGCCCGCACCCCCACCGGCCTCGAGATGGCCGACGAGCTGGAAGAGGTCCTCGCCGAGACGCGCTACCACTCGAAGATGCTGCCGGCGCTGCTGCAGGAGCTGTTCGGATCGGAGCTGGCGTCGAGTCAGATCGAGCTTTCCAAGCTGACGCCCGAGCTCCTGGCGGCCTGCTCCGGCGAGCCCCAGACGGGGAGCACGGGGGCGAAGAGGACCGGGCTGCCGCCGGGCCCGGTCGACATCTCCGTCGGCAACCTGATGGCTTCCGGCGCCATCGCCGGCGCGCGCGTGGATCGTCGAAGTCCGCGGGCTCGGGTCACCGCGCTGGTGGCGATCGCGGTCGCGGCCGCGCTGGGGGGCATTCTGCTCGCGCGCACGCGGCCCCACCGGCCCAAGGCCCCGCGCGCGCCGGTCGCGGCGATGGAGCCCGCGTCGCCGCACGTATCGCGAGCGTCCCCCCAGATTTCAGTCCCAGCCGCCGAACCACCGACGGTCGAGGCCGAGACCGTTGACGCCCGGCCGGCCAGGCCCGCCCCCCGCAGCCGGCGCCACAGCGATCCGGATCGGATCACCCGTGGCCTCTCGATCGATCCCTTCGCGGAAGCCGCGCGGGAAACGCGTCGATGATCGCCTCGGACGTGCGCCGGCGACCTGCGGGCGCCAGCGCGCTCATGATCGCCGTGCTTTGCTTCGCGGTGCTGGCCGCTGGCGCGCATCCCGCGTCCGCCGCGTCCGAAGCCGAGCGCGAAGCGCGAAGCGCCTTCGAGAGCGCGGAATCCCACTTCCGCGCCGGCGAGTTCGCCGACGCTCTGGCCGACTACCAGGCCGGCTACCAGGCCTCGCCACTGCCGGGATTTCTGGTCAACATCGCGCAGTGCCAGCGACGACTCGGCGATCTCAAGAAGGCGCGCGCCACCTACCAGAAGTTCGTCCTGGTGGCCCCGGATTCGCCGCTGGTGACGCAAGTGAAAGGTCTCATCAAAGAGCTGGATCGCCTGCTCGCCGATCTGGGAGAGGACAAGTCGGCCGACCCGACCGCTCCGCCCCCGACCGCGGAAGGCGAACAAATGGCGGGTGCGCCCGAGACTCGGGCGCAAGGCAGCTATCTTCTCGCCGCGCCACCGCCGTCGTCGTCGCCGGCCCTGCTGGTGGCCGCACCCGGGCCGGCAGATAGGCCCGCCTCGCGGAGGCGCTGGTGGATCTGGGGTGGGATCGGGACAGCCGTCGCCTGCGGGGTGGTGACGGCGCTTCTGTTGACCGCGGGTGCCGACACGGTCCACGACGGCTCGCTCGGCACGTTACGGCGTTGAGCATGCGGGCCCCTCGGATTTCAATCGTTGTCTGTGCCGGGATTCTGTTGGGCGCAGTCGCCGCTTGCCAGAAGTCCTCCCAGGTCGAGTCGGGCGCCGTTCTGCTCAACCTGACGGTGGCGCCCGAGGCGCCGGCGCCCGACGAGCTGCTGGTGTCGGTGTACGGCGACGGCAGCGCGCTCTGGCAAGATGCGCGCATCCCCGACGAGGGCGCCTTGCCGGCCCCGGTGGATGGCCGCCTGGGTTCCGTTCTGGTCCAACCCGGGCCGAGCGAGGGCGCGCTGCGAATCGACGTGCGCGGCCTCCTAGCCGGATCGCCGAAGCTGGAGGGGGCGCTGGTGATCCCGGCCGGCCAGCGCGGGAGCTTTGATCTGACCCTGGCGGACGGCCTCGAGCCCGACGGCGACGGCGACGGGATCCCGGACTCGATCGACGACTGCCCGACGGTACCCGACCCGAGCCAGAGCGGATGTGCGCGCGACGCGGCGGCGGATCGAACGGACAGCGCCGGCGGCTCGGGCGGCGCCGGAGGTGACAGCGGCTCGGGCGAAACGCCGGACGGCGGCGAGGCGTGCACCGTCGACGGGGGCTGCGCCAAGGCGATCGGGGCGCTCTGCGGATCGAGCGCGGAGTGCGCGTCCAGCTTCTGCGTCGACGGCGTCTGTTGCTCGACGGCCTGCCTGGGAGCTTGCCGCTCCTGCAATCAACCGAGCAGCAACGGTACCTGCGCCGCGTACATGCCCGGAACCGACCCCGAGCTCGAGTGCACGGGCGGGAACAGCTGCAACGGCGCGGGCGCCTGCGGTCCGGCGCCCGGCACCGGCTCGAAGACCACCGGCCAGCTCTGCGCCGGCGCCAGTCAATGCGCGTCCGGCTTCTGCACCGACGGGGTGTGTTGCGACAGCGCCTGCACGGACGCTTGCCAGACCTGCGCCACCGGTTCCTGCCAAGCGGTCAAGAAGGCCGAGGACATTCCAGAGTGTGCGGCCCCCATGACGTGCAATAGCAAAGGTAAGTGCGTGGCGCAGTAGTTTGCGTGCGCCACGGACCTCCGAGCGGTCCGTGCTCCCGGTCACGCGTCGCGCCGGTCGAACCGGCGAACAAACTAGATGCTGGTGCGCGTGCCAGCGAGGATTGACCGGAAATCGCCGGTCGGGCGGTTGCGCTGAGCCCGCCCCGTGAATATCTCCCCCGTCGTAGTTTCGTGTCGTTCCAATCTTGGATCTGGGAGGGAGGAATTCGATGGCGTCCACCGAAATCTCGCGCAAAGAGTTCATGACCCTGACGTTCACCTTGATTGGCGGTGCCGCGCTGGGGGGCGCCGCGCTCAGCGCCGCGTGCTCGAGCTCGAGCGCGACCTCCGACGGAGGCGGCGGCGGAGGCTGCAACGAACAGCAGGTCGTCTCGGCCTCCACCGACACCAACGGTCACACCCACACGGTGACGGTCGCGACGTCTCAGCTCGACTCCACCACGGACCAGGTCATCGACACCAGCAATGTGGACGCCCACATGCACAGCGTGACGTTCGCGGCCGCGAACCTGGCGACGCTGAAGGGCGGCGCCTCCGTGACGGTCACCGCGGACTCGTCCAGCACGGCCACCATCCCAGCCCACACCCATTCCTTCATGGTGACCTGCACCGCCTAGCAGACTTCCGACGCTTCCGACGCTTCCGACACCTCGACGCCTTCGCCTTCGTCGCGGCCAGATTCCGCGTACTCTACGGCTTCGTCGTTCTCGCCTCGTCGAGACTCCGACGAGCTCCCGCATGGTACGCGCAAAATACCTCCTGGCCGCCGCGCTCTTGGTGGCGCTCGCGGTTTTCGGCCGGCGTTATCACTGGGTCGAGGCCGCCAATACAGCCGAGCGGGACGCCTTCGTCGACAAGGCCGAGCTGATCCTGCACGGGCACTTCCCGCACGACGCGCTTCGCCCGCCCCTCTACCCGCTGCTCGCCGCGGCGCTGGCGCCGCTCGTCGGTGGCGCGTTCGCCGCCGCGCGGCTGATTTCGAATCTCGCCGCCTGCGGGCTCGCGCTCGCCGCGTTCGGCTTCGGAGCGCGGCTGCGGAACGAGCGGGTCGGGCTCTGGTCGATGGGTCTCGTGCTCGCCAACGCGAACGTCTGGATCTTGGGCGAGCTGACGACGACCGACATGCTGTTCGCCTGTTTCGGGGCGGGCGCCCTGCTCGCGGGCCTGGAATATCTCGCGCGGCCGTCGGCACGCGCGGCGCTCGTCGCCGGCGTCGCCTACGCGCTTGGCGCCTGGGTTCGCGGGAACGCGGCGATGCTCGCGCCGGCGCTGCTGGTCGCGTATTTTCTCGCGCCGAGGCGCCAGTCGTCCGAACAGCCCTCCGCGCCAGCGCAAGTGCCGGAGACCGCGGAGGCCGCCGCGGCCAGGCGCAAGGTCACCAGCGGCCGATCGCCCGCGCACCTGGGGTTTGCCGTCGCCGCGGCGATCCTGGTGCTCGCGCCGCTCTGGTGGCTGCGCTGGCGGCAATTCGGATCTCCCTTCTACGACGAGAACTGGCGCAATCTTTGGTGGAAGCTCCACGCCCACTCCGACTGGTCGCTCCTCGATCGAGCTCCGCGCACGAGCTTCGGATACATCGTGCTGCACGAACCGGGGGCGGTCGGCGCGTCCATGCTCCGCGAGCTCGCGAAGTTCGCGGTGGGCGCGCTACCGGACACGCTGGGTGGATTTTGGTGCGTTCCGCCCCTCGTGCTCGCCGCCGTTGCTTCGATCCGCACGCGAAGCCGGGACGGGCTCTATCTCTTCTTCGCGCTGGGGACGTTCACGCTCGGCGTCGCCGCGGTTTTCTTCGTCTGGACTCGCTTCCTGTTGCTATGGATCCCGATCGCCTCCGCGCTCTCTATCGCCGAATGCCATCGCCTCGCTGAAAAGATGCGTGCGCGCCGGGCGGGAAAATGGGGGATCTCGGTGAGCGCCGTGGCGAGCGGCGCCCTCGTCGCTCTGACGTTCGCGTCGACGGCTTTCTGGCAGCTTCCGCGGTTCGTGCGCCAGCATCCCTACGGGGAAGTCACGGCGCTCACCCCCCTCGATCGGGAGCTCGGGCCCGGCGACGCGCTCGCGGGAACTGCCTGGTTCCTGCAGCGGTATTTCAAGCACCGCTACGTGCGGCTGCCCGACGACACGAGCCTCGCCGGCGCGCGCGAGAACCGCTATTGGTGCGAGTTCGAGCGGCTCTTCCGCTCGGAGCACGTCAAGTACCTCGCCGTGAGTGAGGTCGAGCTCCGGCAGGGTCCGCGCGGTCTGCTGGGCGGGGGCGCCACACCGGTCCCACCGTGGCTCGAGCTCGTACGAAAAGATCCTCAGGTCACCCTGTGGCGCGTCCTCGGCGCCGCCTCCGTCTCAGAGGCACAACCTGCTCGGCCCTGCCCCTGACGATCGCATCGACCGATTGTGCGCTGGCGCCGCGCGAGCCCCTAGCCGCTAAAGGGCGCGGGCGCCGGCGCTGGGCTCGAAAACATAGATCTCGGCCGGGCGTCCGGTGCGGGTCCGATATCCGGAGGCGATCGACCGGGAAAATGGCTCGACGGCCGCGGTGTCGACCAGGTTGACGGTGCTCCCCCCGAACCCGGCGCCGGTGAGCCGGGCGCCGTGACAGGTGGGCAGGGCCAACGCCAGCTCCACCAGGATGTCGAGCTCCGGACAGCTCACCTCGAAGTCGTCCCGTAAGCTGGCGTGGGAGGCAGCCAGCAGAACCTTGAGCCGGGCGGTATCGCCCGACCGCAGGGCTGTGACCGCTTCGAGCACCCGCTCGTTTTCGGAAACGATGTGACGGCATCGCTTCCGCACGACCGGTGGGAGCATCGGGAAGAACCGAGCGACGTCGTCGGGGCCGACGTCGCGCAGGGCGCGCACGCCCGGGCGGAGGGAGGCCAGGATTCGTACGCCCTCCTCACATTCCGCGCGGCGCTTGTTGTACTCCGAGGAGGCGAGGGAATGGCGGACGCCGCTGTTGACGACCACGATCTTGAGTCCCGGGGGGATCTCCACCGTTTCGTGCGCCAGGGATCGGCAGTCGAGCAGCAACGCCCTTCCCTGTTCTCCAAACGACGAGGCCATCTGGTCCATGATCCCGCAGGCCACGCCGACGAACCCGTTCTCCGCCTCGCGCGCCAGCTTCGCGACCTCCAGCGACGACAATTCGAAGCCGCCAAGAACGCGCAAGAGGAGGACCGTCGCGACCTCGTAGGCCGCCGAGGAGCTCAATCCAGCACCCCGGGGGATGTCGCCGGTGATGACGGCCTCGCAGACCGGTACGTCGAGCCCCCGGTTGGAGAGAGACCAAACGACCCCTTTGAAGTAGTCCGCCCACGGATATCTCGGGTCCCGTTCCAGCGGAGCACGCGGAAAAGTGCAGCTCTGCTCCAAATCGACGGCGTGAAGCATGAAGGTGTCGCCCGGAACCCGGCGGGCGGCCACGGCCACACCCCGGTCGACGGCGGCGGGCAGGACGAAGCCTTCGTTGTAGTCGGTGTGCTCACCGATGAGGTTCACGCGCCCGGGCGCGTACGCCGCGGCTTCCGGATCCCGGTTGGCGGCCGCGCGGAAGGCGGCAAAGACAGCGTCGCGTTCCATAGAACCTCGAACGACGCTCAAACGTCATCCCAGATGGGCGACGGGTATTCGCCGCGCGTGACCATCTCGCGGATGGTCTTCATGACGCCCGGCTTGTCTTGCGGATGCGTCACGCCGAACCAGGCATCGGAGGTCGGCAGAACGCGCACCTTCGCCGCTCTTTCCTGGAGGAGCTCATCGACGACCGTGGGAATCAGGCATTCGGAATTTTCTTGCGCGCGGCCTCGCGTCTCGAGAAACCGGATGAGATGGCGTTCGAGCTGGTCGAACACGGAGGGGGTGAACCCCCAGAAATTCATCGAGACCACCGCGTCTCCGCCGAGGACCTGCGCTCTGCCCGCCCCGTCCAGGTACCGGGCGCCGGCGCCGGATTTTTCCACCTTCGTGCGCTCGACCAAGGCCTCTAGGAACCCTTCGTCGTCGACCTGGCAGATGGCGCGCGTCACTGCGGCATGGTCGGAGAGCGTCTGCAGGACCGGGTAGCCCACCATGCAATATTCCGGCACGGATTCGGGTGTAGCGGCCCGCATCAGATGCTGGGCGACAACTTTGAAGGAATTCTTTCCGTAGTAGTCGTCGGCGTTGATGGACACGAACGGTTGGGCGATCGCCCGGCGGGCGCACCAGATGGCGTGGGCCGTGCCCCAGGGCTTGGTCCGCCCGGGCGGTGGCGTGAAACCCGGCGGCAAGTCGTCGAGCTCCTGGAACACGTAGTCGACGGACGTGCGGCGGCCGTACTTGTCGCCCACGGCCGCGCGGAAGACGGGCTCGAGCTCGCGGCGAATGACGAACACCACCTTCGCGAACCCGGCGCGGACCGCATCATAGACGGAGTAGTCCATGATGGTTTCGCCGCTCGGCCCGAAGCGATCGATCTGCTTGAGGCCCCCGTACCGGCTACCCATTCCCGCAGCAAGGACGAGAAGCGTGGAATTCATGGGACTGGTGATGGCTACGAAATCTGCTCCTGAAGGTCAAGGATCTTGGGCCCGATTTGTGCGTTCGAGGCGATCCGTGGTTGAAGAGGCCACGATGAAGGCGCTTCGCCCCGCACTCTGCCTCTTGACGCTCTCGGCGCTCTCGGCGCTCTCGGCGCTCCCCGCGATCGCCGCGGAGATCCCCGCTTCGGTCCCGTACACCTGGAAGAGCGTCCAGATCGTCGGCGGCGGTTTCGTCGATGGGTTCGTGTTCCATCCCACGGCCAAGGACGTCGTCTATGCCCGCACGGACATCGGGGGAGCCTACCGCCGAAATCCGCAGACCCGGAGATGGGAACCGATGCTCGACTGGGTGCCCTACGCGGATCTGAATCTGATGGGCGTCGAGAGCATCGCCGCCGATCCCTCGGATCCCAGCCGGGTCTATCTGGCCTGCGGCACCTACACCGCTCCGGACGTTCCGGACGGAGCGATCCTGCGTTCCTCGGATCAGGGCCACACGTGGGCGCGCACCAACGTGCCCATCAAGTTCGGGGGCAACGAAGCCGGTCGCGGCAACGGTGAGCGCCTGGCCGTGGATCCCAACGATGGCCGCGTCCTCTTCCTCGGCACCCGCAAGAACGGCCTGTGGAAAAGCGCGGACGGCGCGGTGACCTGGACCAAGGTCGCAGGCTTTCCCAAAGACGTGCTGCAGCTTTCTGCCGAGGAGGCCAAGCTGCCGGCCTGGAGCGGTGCGGGGCGCAGCAGCATCGTTTTCATCGTCTTCGACCCCGGCAGCGGCACCCGGGGTAATGCCAGCCGGACCCTTTTCGCCGGCGTGTCGGTGATGGGCAAACCCAGTCTCTTCCGCAGCGACGATGCGGGCGCCACCTGGAAGATCGTTCCGGGACAGCCCACCAAGTATCGCCCCAACCACGCGGTATTGGCCTCCGACGGAAATCTCTTCATCAGCTACGGGACCGATCCCGGTCCCATGCCGATGGTGGACGGCGCAGTGTGGAAGCTGGATACGCACAGCGGAACCTGGACGGACATCACGCCGGACAAACCGGACGCTCAGCGCAAGTTTGGATACGGGGCCGTCTCCGTGGACGCCCACAATCCGAAAGTCTTGATTGCCAGCTCGTTCTATCGTCCCAAGGGTGAGGACGTTTTCCGCAGCGTCGACGGAGGCGCGAACTGGAAACCGGTCTTTGGCAGCGGAGGCGTCCTCGACTACGCCCTAGCCCCCTACGTCAAGGACACGGAGATCCACTGGCTCTTCGACGTCGAGATCGATCCGTCCAGTTCGGATCACGCTATGTTCACCACCGGCTACGGCGGCTGGGAGACGTTCGATCTGACGAACCTCGACAAGAGCCTTCCCACCCATTGGGTCGTCATGAGCCCGGGCATCGAGGAGACCGTGGCGCTGGCGCTCTACAGTCCCACCAAGGGTGCGCCGCTGGTCACCGCCATCGGCGACTACTCGGGCTTCGTGCACCGGGATCTCGACCAGCCCGCGCCCGACGGCAATCCCAAGCCGCCTTTTTTGGGAAACACCAAGGACGTCAGCGGCGGCGCGCTGAATCCGAACGTGATCGTGCGCGTCGGCCACGCGCGCAAGGAGGGGGTGAATCTCGGCTACTCCCTGGACGGCGGCAAGACCTGGCACGAGCCCGCCTCGGTCCCCGATCCGAAGGCCAACGAAGGAGACATCGCCGTCTCCGCCGACGGCGGCAGGTGGGTCTGGACGCCCCGCGAGCAGGTCCCCTACGTCACGTCGGACAAGGGCGCCAGCTGGATCCCCTGCGCCGGGTTGCCCAAGGAGACGCGCGTCGTCGCCGATCGCGTGAACGGCAAGCGCTTCTATGGAATCGCGCTCTTCGACGGGAAGCTGTTCGAGAGCGTCGACGGCGCGGCCCACTTCACGGAGCGGCCGCTGGTCTTGGCGGGCGGACTGCCGAGGCGCGGCGGCAGCGGCAACGACAACCGCACCGGCCGCGGGGACGATCGCGGAGGCCAGGACCGGATCTACGCCACGCCGGGGCGGCAGGGCGATCTCTGGCTGGCGGCCTACGACGGCCTCTACCATTCGCCGGCGGCGGGAAAGGACTTCGTTCGTATGCCCGCGGTGGAACAGATCCACGCCTTCGGTTTCGGCAAGGCGGCGCCTCACGCCAAGCTCTCCGCGCTCTACCTGGTCGGCACGGTGCAAGGGCAGCGCGGGTTCTTCCGCTCCACGGACGGGGGCGCCACCTGGTTGCGCATCAACGACGATGACCACCAGTGGGGGTTGGTCCTCCAGATCACCGGCGACCCCAAAAAGTTCGGTCGGGTCTACGTCGGCACACACGGCCGCGGCACCTTCTACGGCGACCCGAAAGGACACTAGCCACCATGATGCCGCGTCTTCGTCTGCGTCCGCGCGTTGCGACCCTGGCTCTATCGGCGTTCGTGGCGTTCGCGCTCGCTTCCTCGGTTACCGCTGCCGACGCGCCCCCGCCACGCATCACCAGTTATCGCAACCCGGTGCTCCCCGGCGTTCACCCCGACCCGAGCGTCGTGCGGGTTGGCGAGTGGTTCTATCTCGTGAACAGCTCGTTCGAGATGTTCCCGGGCGTGCCGCTCCACCGCAGCCGCGACCTCGTGCACTGGGAGCCGCTGGGCTACGTGCTCACGCGCGACTCGCAGCTGCCGCTGGCGACCGCAAAGCCGTCGGGTGGAATCTTCGCGCCCACCATTCGCTACCACGCCGGCATCTTTTACATGATCACGACCAACGTCTCGCACGGAGGGACCTTCTTCGTGACCGCCAAGGATCCCGCCGGGCCCTGGTCAGAGCCGGTCTGGCTCACCGGGCCGGGCGGGATCGATCCGAGCCTCTTCTTCGACGACGACGGCAAGGCGTACCTGACCTCGACCGGCAGCGCGCCGGGCATCTACCAGGCGCAGATCGACGTCGCGTCGGGCAAGCTGCTGACCGCGCCGCGCATCGTCTGGAAGGGGACGGGCGGCCGCTACCCGGAGGGGCCGCACCTCTACAAGATCGCCGGGCGCTACTACCTGATGATCTCGGAGGGCGGCACCGAGTACGGCCACATGGTGACGATCTCGCGCGCGGGCTCGCCCTGGGGGCCGTTCGAACCTTGCCCGCGCAACCCGATCCTCACCCACCGCGACACGCCCATGAGCCAGCCGATCCAGGGAACGGGGCACGCCGACCTCGTCGAGGACGCAGAAGGAAACTGGTGGATGGTGTATCATTAGATCGGAAGAGCACACGTCTGAACTCCAGTCACTGACCAATCTCG
>OCTA010003389.1_pt1 | contig 14132 bp, 9 predicted proteins | sample 1538991 | NCBI WGS metagenome assembly OCTA01 (sample SAMEA3539302, study PRJEB22396) | soil metagenome | biome: tundra; feature: field; material: soil | place: USA | collected 2010-05 | depth 0.15 m
AGATTGGTCAGTGACTGGAGTTCAGACGTGTGCTCTTCCGATCTGCTCATCTCGCGGCTGGTCGGGGTCTGGCACGCGTCACTGCGAACCTCGATCACACCGCGTACGGAGATGAAGGGAAACTCGGCGACCCATCTCAACAAGAGTGCTGACGACGAGCGCCGCGCCGAGTGCCAGGAAAAGCCCGATCCATGGACGGTCCTCGAAGGCTTTGCCACCGAGGCGACCCATGAAGAAGGCATAGGTGGCCCAGATCGAGCCGGCGACCGCTGTCGCGCCGAGGAAGCTCCTACGGCGGTAGCCGACGAGGCCACATGTGAGCGTTACCGCTGTTCGACCTCCTGGGATGAAGCGACAGACGATGATCAGACGCGCACCGTAGTGCTCGAGTGCACGTTCGGCCCACGCGCGGCGATGGGTGCCCTTTTCACCCGAGAAGAATCGCCGGTCAACTCTTGGTCCGAAATGCTGACCGACGAAGTAGGACAGATTGTCGCCAAGGAACGCGCCGAAGGCGGCGAGTGCCACGAGCACCGCGATTCGCGGGTCCACACTGCCGGCTGTTGCTACACCGAGAGCAATGATCGCGGTCTCGCTTGGAAGGACTGGAATGACGGCGTCGAGGCCCGGGACGACGAGTGCGATGACGTACGAGATCGGTGAGTCGACCTGGAGCATCGAGATGTCAATCATGGATGCGGACCCGCGATGGCTCGCTTGGTGTCTAGAGGTCGGCGCTCAGGAAGAAGGCCGGCCCAGATCGATAGCGAAATTCAGGACTACTTAACGACCGCGATGGTCTGTGTCGCCGAAACCGACCGCCTGAAGTTGTGGCTGCCGTTGTAGGTGGCTGCCATCAGGTGGTTGCCAGTCCTGAAGTAAGTAGCCGGCAGCGTACACGAGCCCTTACCCGAAGACAGCCTGACCTGACAGTTCGCGCCAGTTATCGTGACGGTCCCAGTCGGCGTTGTGCCTGGGTACTGCGGCGAGACGCTGACCGAGAGCTGTTCGACCTGCTCATGTCCGTAGGTGACCTGTGTCGTGGACAGCTCGAGGCTCGTCGTTGTCGTGGCCGTGTCGATGGTGATGGTCTTTTTCGCCGAAGCCGAGTGCTTGAAGTCCGAACTTCCGAGATAGGTGGCGACCATGTTGCGGCTGCCCGCGTTGAAGTAAGTAGCCGGCAGCGTGCACGAGCCCCTGCCTTCCGACAGCGTGATCTGACAGTTCGCGCCACTGATCGTGACGGTCCCAGTTGGCGTTTTGCCTGGGTACTGCGGCGAGACGCTGACCGAGAGCTGTTCGACCTGCTCGTCTCCGTAGGTGACCCTCCTCGCAGACGGCTCGAGACTTGTCGTGGTTGCTTCCGTGGTCTTCACCGAGGCGACCCAGAATGCCTGAACCGGGGTGGAGCTCGAGGTGGCGTAGGCGTAGCTCGGGATCGAAGAAGACGGGATACCTGGGCTGTAGGTGGCGAACACGTCGCTGTAGACGCCGCCGATGAGTTCATAGGCCGTGAGCGAGCAGGAGGCCGAGGCGCTGTAACTGCTGGCCTGGTACAAGGTTGCGCTGCACAGCTTGGTCGAGGCGTTGTAGACCGCGACCGTGCCCCGGGGGTAGCCGTAGCCCGACAGACCGCTGACCGTGACGGTGAAGACCTCTGAGGCCTCAGAGCCGTAGGCCACCGAGGCCGAAGACAGCCCGAGTCGGGTCGTGGTCGCCACCAAACCCACCGAGAAGGCCTGGACCGGTGTGGAGCTCGAGGTGCCATAGGTGTAGCTGGCGTTGGAGGACGACGGGATGCCAGGGCTGTAGGTGGCGAACACTTGGCTGTAGGCGCCGGCGGCGAGCTCATAGGCCGTGAGCGAGCAGGTAGCCGAGGCGCTGTAGCTGCTGATCGGCGTCAAGGTGGCGTCGCACAGTTTGGTCGAGGCGTTGTAGACCGCGACCGTCCCCTTCGGGTAGCCGTAGCCCGACAGACCGGTGACCGTGACGGCGAAGACCTCTGAGGTCTCAGAGCCGTAGGCGACCGAGGCCGAAGACAGCCGAAGGCCCGTCGTGGTCGCCACCAAACCCACCGAGAAGGCCTGGCCGCTGGCGGGGCTGGCAGCAGCGTCGGCGATAGTGGACGCGCTGAACGAGGTGTTCGCGTAGGTGCCAGTTGCCGGGTTGATCACCCCGGTTATCTCCACCGAGACCGGTGTGGAATTGCTCACCGCCGACGGAGTGGCGACCGTGACCGTACCGGCAGCCGCCGCAGGGATCGCGGTCACCGTGGTGCCGTTCACCTTGTAGGCCGAGGTCGCCGAGGGGAACGTCGTCGAGTCAGGAGCGCTGATCGTGATGGTGTCACCTATCCCAAGCGCGCCGTTCGTGCTCGCGTTAAAGCCGACCGTCCAAGTGGCGCTACCAGCGCCGACCGACGAGGACGGGCTGAAGGATACGCCTGAGACGACGGAGCCGAAGCTGAGCCCGCTGGCGGGGTTCGAGGCGGTGGTGTCGGCGGTCGTCGAGACACTGAACGAGGTGTTCGGATAGGTGCCCGCGGCCGGGTTGTTAACGCCGGTTATCGCGACTGAGATCGCACTCGAGTTCCCGACCGCCACCGGAGTGGCGATTGTGACCCTGCCCGCGGCCGTCGCAGGGATCGCGGTTACCGTGGTGCCGTTCAGGTTGTAGGCGGATTTCGCCGAGGGGAAGGTCGTCGCATCGGGAGCACTGATCGTGATGGAGTTGCCTATCGCGAGCGCCCCGTTCGCGCTGGCGGTGAATCCGACCGTCCAGTTCGCGGACAGGGCCCCCTGGCGGTCAGAGGGTGCGAAGCTCACCGAGGCAACCGAGAAGGCCGGGGACAGGGCGGGACCCTTCAGCCCGGCCAGTTGCGTTCCAACGGATGGCGTGGTCCTCGGACTGGCGGCAGCCGCTAACGCGGTGCTCACTAACAGTGGGAGTGAGATCGCTGCTGCGGCGAGTACTGCGGACAGCTGAACCATGCGGGACTTACGCATTTGACACCTCAGATTTAGGGAGAAAGTGGCATGACGTGAATCGTGAGTTTGGGCCACCGACTCGTTTCCTCACATTTCAGTGGACGTCTTGATCCCCTTACACACGCTTCTCCTGAGTTAACGCCGCCGATGTGCAAGGACTCTGGTATCCCTGTGAAGACAAGGTGGAGATTGGGCTCGAACGGTCTAGAGCGCAGAACTCCGCCTGTGGTTTCAACCGCGGCGCCTGCCAAGAGCGGATCAGCACCCGCGTAAAGAATCCGGCCTCCGATGTCACTTGACTCGCCCTGGGCGAAGGACGCGCCGATACTTGAGGCTGGAGGTGGTACCGGGTGCCCACGGTGATGGTGGTCGAAGACGAGTACAAGCTCCGGGAACTCATCCGCTCCTACTTGGAACGAGCGGGCCTCGCGGTCCTCTCGACCGGCTCGGGGGCCGAAGCGCTCAGCTTCGCCCGACACAGCCCAGTCGACCTGGTGGTTCTGGACCTCGGCCTCCCCGACGTGCCGGGCGAGGAGGTGGCCCGCGAGCTGCGGGCGACCTCGGATGTCCCCATCGTGATGCTCACGGCTAAGAGCGAAGAGAAGGACCGCATCGCTGGGCTCGAGTTGGGGGCCGACGACTATATGACCAAACCGTTCAGCCCCCGCGAACTCGTGCTCAGGGTTCAGGCGGTACTCCACCGAGGACGTTCGCCAGCCGAGACAGCTGCTCCAACCTCATACGGAGGCGGGGAACTGGTCATCGACGAGGAGCGTCACCATCTAGAGGTTCGAGGCGCGACCGTCGAGCTGACGCCAACCGAATGGGGCATTCTGGTGGCCTTAGCGACCGTTCCCGGGCGCGTTTACTCACGCTACGAGATCATCAACCGGGTGCGGGGCTATGAGTTCGAGGGCTATGAGCGCACGGTCGACTCGCACGTGAAGAACCTGCGGCGGAAGGTCGAAGCTGACCCGTCTTCTCCCCGAGTGGTCCAGACCGTCCTCGGCGGTGGCTACCGCTTGGGCTTGCACCGCGACAAGTAGCCGCAGTGGCCAACTTGAGGCTTGGCGCCCTCGGAACCCGATTGGCGGTCACACTGATAGGCGTGGCGTTCGCTGTGACCGCCATTTTCGCCTTGGTGACCCTCACCATCGAGAACAACGACGTGGGACGCCTAGCCGCGACTCAGCGCGCCCAGACCGTCAAAGCGGTTGCCTCTGTTCTCGACAACGCCTACCGGGCCAACGACGCATGGACAGGAGCCGATCTCCAGCCTGCCGTCGACTTGGCTGGTATCGCGGGAGCCGCTCTTGCACTTGATGCCACTGACGGCAGCGTCCTGATGCGCAACGGCCCGGAAGGTCTGCTGGGTTCCCCTAACGCGACGCAGGTTCGCAGGGCTCTGCTGGTCTCAGGACAGGAAGTGGGAGTCTTGCGACTCGCCTTCCCGGCCGGGGGCCTGACCCCTGCGGACCGACGGTTGCGGACCGAACTGGCCGAGGCCTTGGGTGTGAGCGCCGGCTTGGCCATTCTGGTGGCAGTAGTGGTGGCTGGGCTTGCTACCCCGGTACTTATTAGGCCCATCCATCGGCTGACAGTTGCAGTCAGAGCACTCCAGAGTGGTGTCAGCCAAAGCCGTGTCGGCGAGCCCGCTGGACCTGGCGAACTAGGCGAGCTCGGCCGTAGGTTCGACGCTATGGCGGCGTCTCTCGAACGCCAGGAGCAGATGAGACGGACCATGTTGGCCGATGTGGCTCATGAGCTGCGGACACCCCTCGCCATCTTGCAGGCTGAAACGGAGAGCCTCGTGGACGGTGTCAGCGACCCGACGCCCAAGGCCCTGGCTTCCCTTCACCAAGAAGCCATTCGCCTTGGGCGCCTTGTAGAGGACCTCCAGACTCTTGCCTCGGCCGAGGCGGCTGGTCTGAGCCTCGAGCGTCGTCTGGTCGATTTGGCCTCAATAGCGGCTGATGCGGCCGACTCGTTGGCCGGTCGCTTCCGGACAACCGGGCTTGACCTGGAGCGGACCTTGGCGCCGGCAGTGGTCTGGGCCGACCCCCATCGGATGCGCCAGGTAGTGGCGAACCTGCTCGTGAACGCAGCAAAGTTCACCCCGCCTGGGGGTCGCGTCGATCTTGTCGTTCGCGCCGCTGCGTCCAACGCCTATCTCGAGGTAGCGGACACCGGACCGGGAGTTGCTCCCGATGAGCAAGACCGAATCTTCGAACGGTTCTTCCGTGGTGACGCCGGTCGCAAAGCAGGCGGGACGGGAATCGGCCTCACCGTGGTGAAGGAGCTCGTACACGCCCATGGCGGAGAGATCCAGCTACGAAGCGCACCTGGCAAAGGAGCGCGCTTTGTCATCCGTCTACCCCTGGTTACAGACCGCAAACCGGACTGAGAACTTGTCGGGGGCTATCTCCACTTCGTCTCCATTCCGTCCCCACGTGGCGTTCGCATCCCCGCGCTGAACTGAGTCGTGTCCTGCCGAACCCTGGTCAGGACTGAGGAGGTAGGGCAATGGACGGCGATGTCGCTGGGATCATGGCCCGAGCTGGCAGCCACGCCGGCAAAGGTCGGTCATGACCCTGGCACGCGCACCGCTGCCTTGGGGTGTGGTCGCCAGCAGGCCCTCCTCAGAATGCGTCTTGGCCCGGCTGTTCGGCGAACGGCCGGGCCAAGATGACGCGTCTTGCCCTCTGCGTAAGACACCTCTCGGCACTCTGGAGTGCATTGGACGTGTCCGGTGACGATCACGAAGCAGGTCGCCGCCGGCGAGGACACACAATCCCAAGGCAGTAGTGAGATGTCTCGACCGTGGGGACGTTTCCGGCCCCGCTCCTTCGAGAGACTGCCCGGCTGGCGGCGTATGGGTACTGCAGCCGCGCTGGCGGGCATTGTCGGCGGCGTCGTCGGTGCCGGAAGCGTCACCGTATTCGACAGGCATTCGCCTGCCCCTGTCTCAGCGGCGGCGCCGAGAAGCCCGGGAATCTTGAACGTACCGGCGCTGCTGGTCAAGGTTCTGCCCGCGGCGGTCTCGATTCAAACGCGCCTTGCTACAGGTGGGGCGGGTGTCGGGACCGGCATGGTGATAACACCCGACGGCGAGGTTCTCACCAACGCCCACCTTGTGGGTGGGGCCACCTCGATCACCGTGACCCGATACGGCACGAGGGGTGCACTGCCCGCACGCCTCGTAGGCGCTTCCTCCGAAGACGACGTAGCACTCGTCCGTATCGAAGGCGCGGAGGATCTTCCGACGGTCACTCTTGGAACATCGGTTGACGTTACGATCGGGACATCCGTCGTAGCCGTAGGGAGCTCCCTCGGGCTTTCCGGTGGGACACCGACCGCATCCGAGGGCATCATCTCCGCCGAAGGACGCTCGATCACCACTGATCAGAATGGCCAGAGCGTGGTCCTGGCGGGTCTATTTGAGACCGACGCGGCAATCAATCCCGGAAACTCAGGGGGACCGCTTTTCGAGTCCAGCGGCCGCGTTATCGGGATCAACACCGCCGTAGCTGGCTCCGCCCAGGGTATCGATTTCGCCATCCCGGTGGATCAGGCCAAGAGTTTGCTCCCCCAGCTTCGCGCCGGTGGGACGAACGGAACCCCCAATGACTTCCTCGGAATCGAGGGGGTGAGTCTCACGCCCGCCACAAGAGACGCCTCGGGTTTGGTGCCGACCACCGGAGTCGTAGTCGCTCACGTCGCGGCAGGCTCTCCGGCCAAGGCTGCCGGTCTCCTGCCAGGCGACGTCATCGTGGCTCTCGATGGGGCGTCGATAACCGATGCCGTCCAGCTTCGCCAATTGGTGGCAAGTGCCAAAGTCGGCCAGCGCCTGCAACTCCAGGTCGTCCGGGGGTCGACCACAACCGTTCTCACGGCGACCCTGGTCGCGACACCCCCCAGCAACCGCTGAGCCGGACGGGCGCGTGGGTCACTTTCGACTAACCCTTTTCCAGTTCCCGCGCGGAAACGTGCAGCGCAACGGCAGCCTCTCACTGCTTGGGAACCGGCTGGACGTGACCGCTTCGGGGTCGGATGACCGACATGAGGGCAAGCAGGTCAGACCTGGGGGGACGGGACGCGACAAGAACTGACTGGCCGGCGCGCGCCTGAGCGAGCAGGCCCCCCTGAAGCGTGTCTTGTGACGTCCATGAATCATCTCCACGCGATCTCCACAGCTCGTCCTCTTCACTTGCACATCTCCTTGTTTAGCTGTGCTTTGGCTGGATTGATGCCGGGACCCGTGAAAAGCGGGTAAGGGTGGAGAAATTGCGAGGAGCTCCTAAGGCAAGTCTTAGTCACTAGCAACACCCCTTGAACGGCTCGAAGCTCGGGCCGTCGGAAGCAGGGAGAGGGCCCCCCACTGCGGGGGCCCTCTCCGCCTTTTCCGGGAACGGTCGTCACGTCGCACCATCGGTGGAATCCTGGCGTAACTTGGGTGCGGGTGTGCCGGCTCCCGCAACCTTGAACTCGAGTCGGCGAAGAGCAGCCTGTGGGTGCCGACAAACCCATCCAGGCCATCCGACCTGGCCTTTCGTTGGCGGACACTGATGGCGAAGATGGTATGTGGCGCTCTTGTTCCTCTACCTGGCTTTCATTCGTCTGGTCCAGCTGCTCCGGCTCTCGAGGTGTGGGCAGGAGTAGCTGGCCATCGAGGTCGTCATGCTCCGCCACGAGGTCTGCGTGTTGCGCCGCCAGGTTGCTCGTCCGGCCCTGCGGCCAGCGGATCGAGCAGTGCTTGCGGGTTTGAGCCGGCTCCCCTCGCCCCTTCGCCGAGACCCAATGCCCACGTTGTCGAAGGGGCTACCTCGACCACCGTGACCCGATACGGCACGATGGATGCACTACCCGCACGCCTCGTCGGTGCCTCCGCCGCGAACGACTTGGCACTGGTCCGCATCGATGGTGCGAAGGAACCTTCCGACGGTCGCTCTTGGAACCTCGCTTGACGTTGCAGTCGGGACGTCTGTCGTGGCCGTGGGCAGCGGCCTTGGGCTTCAAGCCGGGACGGGCGGGACGCTGTCCACATCCGGGCCACCGGGCTCCTTTACGGCTTACATCCAGGTCCCGGTCACGAACAAGGCCGGAGGCAGGGTAGTGGTCGCTGGCCCAGACAGACCTGGACTCCGGTGCGGCGACTGTCAACACGGGCGACCTCTATGTCGCCTGCGACGGCCACTCGTCCTTCTTGGAGGCAAGAGCACACTGACCAACAGCTCCAAGGGCACGCTTGGGGTCACGGTGAACGCCAGGGCAAAAACCGCGTCCGGGATCCCCGGGGCGGGAGTGACCCTGGCCGGCATCCTCACTGTCACGACGCTGGCTCGCCATCGCTTGGGTACTGCTAAGGACGAGTTCCTTTGCAGTCCCTGCCACTGCTACCGGATTGGTCGCGGAGGTCCCGGTAGGACTGGTCGTGACACTGGTGCTCGGAGACCTGTCCGGCCGTATCGGCGCCTGAGCGAACTTCGGGGCGCGTCCGCAGCGCCTCCCGCCTGCGGTCAGAAGACTCCGGCCGCAAAATAGTGCACACGGGGCAAGGGAGTTTCGACCTCCATAGGGTCTCCAAGTCCCCTCCACCCCGGCTCCCGCCCGTTGGGGTTGAGTAAGTCCGCGGGACGCGACCGACTAGCCAACAGCTGGCCGAGCGCTGCAAGCGCAGTTACCAACGACAACAAACAAGGAGCAGATTGATATGACCTGGCCCGACCATAGCCACAGGCGCGGGCAGCACAGCCGCCCCCGCCTGCGCCGCCGCTACATCGCGGCATCCCTTCTCACAGTCGCAGTCGCCAGCAGCGCCACGAGCGTCGCCGTCGTCACCGGTCCCGGGTGGGCCTCGCCGGCAACGGCCGTTCTGACCACAAAGGTCGTGAAGCAGCCGGATCCGGTCAAAGCACTCGAACAGGGTTTTGTCAAAGTGGTCAAGGCCGTCCAGCCGTCGGTCGTCGAGATTATGACGAACACCGGCCTCGGATCTGGCGTCGTCTTCGACGCCAAGGGCGACATCGTGACCAACGCGCACGTCGTCGGCGACTCGACCAGCTTTCTCGTGCTCTTCTCCGATGGGGCCCAGGCCAAGGGGACGCTCGTCGGCACCTACGTTCCCGACGACCTCGCCGTTGTGCGCGTCACACCGCCGAAGGGCCTTCGTCCGGCCCATTTCGCCAAGTCGAGCACGCTCGAGGTAGGCGACATCGTGCTGGCAATGGGGAACCCGCTCGGCCTCTCGAGCTCGGTGACGGAGGGTATCGTAAGCTTCAACGGCCGCTCCGTGGGCGAGGGTAACGGGGTCGTCTTACCAGACCTCGTGCAGACGAGCGCGGCGATCAACCCCGGCAACAGTGGTGGTGCACTCGTCGATCTGCCCGGTGAGGTTGTCGGGATCCCCACCTTGGGGGCGAGCAGGGGCAGCACGGGTACGACCGTGACAGGGATCGGCTTCGCCATCCCGTCCGATACCGTCAAGCTCATTGCACCTCAGCTCATTGCCACTGGCAAGGTGACGAGCTCGGGCCGGGCGTCACTCGGGATCAGCGCCACGACTGCGTTCAGTTTCGGTGGACAGGCCATGGGGGTCGAAGTGACAGGCGTGCTGCCCGGTGGCCCGGCGGCACGGGCGTCAATAGCGGCCGGGGACCTGATCACCAAGATCGGGAGCACCGAGACACTCGACCTAGCCGACCTGCAAATCGCTCTGGCCGAGCTCAGCCCAGGTAGCAAGACGCTGGTGGCCGTTAGATCGGTGTCAGGCGCCATGCGCACCGTAACTGTGATGCTCGGCGACCTTGCGGATACCTAGATGTCCGAGTGCCGCAGGAAGCGTTCCAGGAGCCGGCTAAGCCACGATGATAGGTGGCAAAACGGTGCCTTCGGACTCGCTCCAGTGTGATATTGGCCTCGAGCTGGTTATTGAGGAGATGGCCAGCGCAGAGGCAGATCAACTGACCGACGGCAGGTCCGCGACTGGGATCAGCGACGATGCCCACTGGCAGCGTGCCCCTGTGAGAAGCGTCATCGGCGAGGTCGGAACAGAGGACCCGCGCGTTCTCCGCGGATCTGCTCGAGACCGTACCCTGAGCGGTCAACACTTGACCGTGCTGCCAGCCCGCTTCGGTGCACCGCGCGCGACCGCATGGCGAGTTGGCACTCTGGCCGGAACGTTGGTCGCTCTCGCCGGGCTGGCGCTGATGTTCGATGCCATCTCGGCACGCCTCTATGCAGGTGGGTCGGACAGGGCGACCGCGATCCTCGAGGGCCAGGCCGCGGGCAGCGGCAACGTACTGCTACACGGCTGGATCCTGACCCACGACTCATTTTGGACTATCGACGCTTTCTTCTACGCGTTGGCCGTGCGCATCGGTGGCCTCAGACCCGGCCTCCTCAATTTGGAACCGGCGCTTGCGGTGGCGATCGCCGTCGTGGTGGGTGCCTTTGTCGCCAGCCGTGGGTACCGACGAGCTGCAGCAATTGCCGGAGCCGCCACTGCCGTCGTGCTGCTCGCGTTTCCCACCAATGCAATGGCCTCATTCCTGCTCGGTGGCCCCGACCATGTCAGTACGGCCGTCCTGGCTCTCTTTGCCTTCATCTTCCTCAGGCGGGGCCGCTTCGACTGGAGATGGGCAGCGGCGGTCGCCGCGCTCGCCTTCGCAATGCTCAGCGATCTCCTGATCGTCGCTTACGGCATCGCGCCGGTGCTTGGCGCGGGCGTCGTCTCCATGTTGCGAAAGCGGGATTGGCGGGTAGGCATCGCGGCGGTGACTGCGTCCGCCGCAGCAGTCGTCGCAAGCGAGCTTGTCAATTGGCTCGCCCGAGCGATGGGCGCGTTCAAAGCCATCGACGGGGTGTCCGTCGCGAGTCTTGCCCAGATGCTCGTGAACTTGAGACACGTGTTGAGCTACGGAGCAGGTCTCGTCGGTTTCACCTACGGCTTCGACGCCGGTCGGGTCCCGACTGCCCTGCAGGACGTTCACGTTCTAGGCGCTCTTTTGATCGTCGCCTGCTTGCTTGTCGCAATCGCGCAACTGGTAAGAGGCGTCGTTCGTGGCCTCCTAAAGGCGTCCGGGCCTCAGATGGAGGCCGAGCGCTGGTGGCTCGACGACGTGCTCGTCATCGCGATATTCGGCTCGGCGGTGACATTCGTCGCCTTGGCCGTCAGCGGAGTGCCTGGCGCTCGCTATCTCGTCGCAACGGTCGTGTTTGCCAGCGTGCTCAGCGGCCGGATCGTTGCCCAGGCCTTCGAGCGGCTGCGACCGGGTCGCATGACCCGAGCAATCTGCGTCGTCGGCATCGCCGCCTCGTTGTGTTTTGCCGCGGGCCTTGGCTGCACCCTTGCCCTGCCGGTCGCGGCTCAGGGTGCCTCGACTCTCGCCTCCTGGCTCGAGGCACATCATCTCCGAAACGGGGTCGGCGGGTATTGGACAGCGAGCATCACCACCGTCGAGAGCCAGGGTGCGATCACGGTACGACCAGTGTGGGCGGATGCTAACGGCAAGCTCGGCCGACATATGAAGCTGTCCTCTGCGAGCTGGTACGCCGGTCAGCAGTTCCAGTTTCTCGTCTACCAGATGCCTGTCTACCAAGGCGTCGACAGTGTTTCGGCGGTAAAGACCTGGGGCCCTCCGGCGCACACTTACCTCGTCAATGGCTACCACGTGCTCGTGTGGTCCAACACCTTCAGCGTCGCACCATTTCCACCGCCGCAAGTTCAGGGTCAGCCGGCGGGTGGTCAGTCCGGCACATGATCGCGAGCCATGCACGGACAACGGAACTCCGGTTTCGGGATCGTCGATCCTCTTGTCGTTGGAAAGCCGTGGTCTTTTGTATCGCCACTTCCGACTGCAAAGCGAACGTCCACATGCGCCGGTTCCGTCGGTGTGCCTTCCAGGTCAAGACCGACTCCGGCCAGATGTCAGAGCAACGGGGGAAATTGATCCGCAGTTCGCATTGGGAGCCAAGACTTGGCGTCCCGGAGCCGGTAGCTCTCGCCCTTGGTCTCGATGATCCGGCACCGGTGGGTGAGCCGATCGAGGGTGGCCCCGGTGAGACGCTCGGAGCCCAAGACCTCGGTCCAGGACTCAAAGGGCAGGTTGCTCGTCACGATCAGGCTCGTGCGCTCATAGGCGGTCGAGATGACGTCGAAGAGCAATTCGGCACCGACCTTGGAAGCGGGCACATAGCCCAGCTCGTCGAGGACGAGCAGGTCGAGCTTGGCCAACTGGGCCTTGAGCCGCAGGAAGCTCCGTTCGTCCCGGGCCTCGATGAGGGTGGTCACCAGTTCGGTCGTGCGGAAGAAGCGGACCCGGTAGCCCTTGGCGCACGCCCAGCTAACGGCTCACCTTGGGCACGTGGTGGCGGCACAAGTAACTCTGAGGGGGAGCCGAAACACTCGTACCTCCGATCGAAACACGATGCCTCTTTTCGGAGAGACATGCACCATGGAGTCGGCGCCTGGCAAGATCCGGTCGGGTGTGCGCGTTTTGGTTGTGTCACAACGGACTTGGGCTGATCCGGGTTGGGCCGGACTCACAAACGGAAGGGCCGGGCTGCCTCGTAACACCTGTTCGCACGTTTCACTGAAGGAGGGTAGGACGTGTCAGATCGAGAAGGGGCACGTGACCGAGCGATTCTGAACTCGAAACAACGGCGCTACAACCGCCGCGAAGTGCTCCGCTTTGGAGTCGTCGGGGCGGGCGTGCTCGGTGCCGGCTCGCTGCTGACCGCGTGCAGCTCCTCTACAACCGAGCACAACAAGGTCCGCGCTGGCAAGCGCGGCGGTACGTTGAACTTCGCCCGCAACACTGGTCCTACTCAGCTGGACCCGGGGAAATCCATAGTCGCTGGTGACGTCTACACGCTCGACAAGATCTTCGAGCCGCTGTACATCACCAGCCCCTCGGGGGTGCTCACGCCCTGGCTCGCTCAGGGCCACACGATGAGCTCAGACGGGAAGACCTGGACTTTCGCACTTCGACCGGGGGTGAAGTTCTCCGACGGTAAGCCCGTGACCGCAGAAGATGTCGTGTTCTCGATTCACCGCACCGCTTCGCATCCCCATTGGCCGCTCGGCTTCTTGGACTTCGCGATCAAGGATTTCAAGGCCACCGACTCGAGAACGGTCACGTTCGAGCTTTCCCAGCCGTGGGCCCCCTTCTTGTCGGACATCTCGGTCTTCGCCAATTCGATAATGCCGAACAACCTCGGGGGCGAGAGCGAGTCTGCCTTTTTCGCCAACCCGATTGGCACGGGCCCATTCGTACTCAAGTCGTTCCAAAAGGGCGCTGGCGTCGTGCTGACGAGAAACAAGAACTACTGGCAGTCGGGCAAGCCCTACCTCGACGAGGTCAACTTCAGCTACATCCCCGACGACAACCAGCGCGTCGAGCAGCTCAAAGGGGGCGAGGTCGACCTGATCTCGGCGGTACCGGCCGCTCAGGTGGCGACACTCAAACAGAACCCGTCACTCGTGCTCGAGGAATTCGGCTCCTGGGCTGTCGACCTGCTCTTCTTCAACGAGAAGGTGCCGCAGTATAAGGACCGCCACGTTCGCCGGGCGATCGCCCACGCCATCGACATTGAACAGCTCGCCAAGGTCACGACCTTCGGGACCGCCGAGGCCGGTAACTCGTTCTTCCCTCCGAGCCTGGAGTACTACGCCAAGGTCCCGACCCTCGGCTTCGGCCTTGCCGCGGCCAAGGCCGAGCTCAGGCAGTCTGCCTATCCAAATGGTTTCTCGACCTCGATCCTTGTACCGAGCGGCAACACCCAGTACGTCGATGCAGCGACGGTCATCCAGTCGGAGCTCAAAGCATTGAATATCGATGTCTCAATCCAGCAGCTCGACAACGCCGCCTACACGACGGCGTTCGAGGCCTTCAACTATGAAGCGATGATCAACTTCGCCATCAACGACATAAGCGACCCCGACGAGATGGCATCGTTCCAGGTCGACGCCCAAGACGGCGGGTCGAACTCGTTCTGGACCAACTACGACGACCCGGCGGCGATCGCGCTCGTACGAGAAGCCGAAACGCAGTTCGACAGCGCGAAACGGGCCGAACTCTACGCAAAGATCCAGGCGATCGTGGCCCAGGATGCTCCCTACATCGCGCTCGACTATCCGCCGAACAT
>OCTA010003392.1_pt1 | contig 14127 bp, 20 predicted proteins | sample 1538991 | NCBI WGS metagenome assembly OCTA01 (sample SAMEA3539302, study PRJEB22396) | soil metagenome | biome: tundra; feature: field; material: soil | place: USA | collected 2010-05 | depth 0.15 m
TATGTCGGGGCGTAGCGCAGCCTGGTAGCGCACCTGCCTTGGGCGCAGGGGGTCGCTGGTTCAAATCCAGTCGCCCCGACCAGTTACTTCTTTCTTTTCAATTCACTGTGCCCGACGTGGATTGGTTCAACTCTGAAACTTGGGTCCATTTGGGTCCAAATATCAAACGCTCGACACTTTCAACTGCCCGGCGTTGCTCTTCCGGAATCGCGTGGAGATAAATCTCGCGCGTGATCTCCGGTGCGGAGTGTCCGAGCAATGACTGCATCGTCCCTACCGGCGTTCCCACTCCATCAAGCATCGTCGCGTAGCTGTGCCTCAGCAGATGCCACGTAATACCCGCGAGCCCCAGCTTTCTTGCTGCGGGCTTCACGTGCTTGCGCAGAAGATTGCGCCGGTCGAGCGGCAATCCCTCACGCGTGGCAAATACCAGGTCTATCGCTTGAGCAAGAGCAGGCCGGAGGCTACCCAATATCCCCGCCGTCTCCTTCCCAATGGGAATCGTCCGCACGCTGCGCTTGGTTTTGGGTCTGTCGAAATGGCCCTCATACACCGTTTCAGTTACCCGGAGCATTCGAGCCTTTACGTCGATATTCCCCCAACGCAGCGCCAGCAGCTCTCCCACTCGCAAACCCGTAAGCACGAGCAGCAACATGATTGAACGGGTTGGCTCATCCAGCAGATCAGCCAGGTCCCGGATTTGCTCTGCGGTAAGCACCACTCGATCCGGTGCATACTGCCGTCGTGGAAGTTTGGTTTTCTGTGCGAGATTCTCAGCGATGTAACCCCATTCCTCAGCCGCGCCGAGAATCTTGCTCAGTCCGCATTTGAAGTGATGCACCGTCTCCCACGACAATCCCGCTTCGAGTTTCCTGCCCAGGAAGCTTTGCAACTCCTCGCGCGTGAGCGCTCGAAGCTGCCTGCCCCCGAAAGCCGGAATGAGATGCACGCCCAGCATGTACTGATAATGTTTCTGCGTTGCGTATTTGAGTGTTGGCAAAATCACAGGCGACCAGTCCTCTTTCACGAAATCACCAAAGGTGCGAATCGACTGCGCTCTTGCCTTACCGCTGTTAATGGTTCCGAGCCTTGTGGCCATCTCCTGCATGGCCTCACGGCGCGACGGGAACTGCGTTACCGTGCCGATAACTTCCGACCGGCGCTGCCGCCTAATCGCACCGCCAGCCTCGACAACATCCTCCCACCAACGCGCCACCCAGACCTTACGGCGGATGCCACGCTTGAAAAGGGAGCCTTGCTGAAAACCTCTGCGAGCCATCGTTCCTCCCTGGATGGCCCGTACAGTTTTCTCTGCGTCGAGTTTGATTGTAATCGGCACGTCAAACCGCCTGGCGCCCGTCGCTGTGGCGTTGCACCCAGGCAAGGACTTCCTCCGCCCGGAAGCGCCAGTACTTGCCGAGGCGGTACGCCGGAAGGCGATCCGTTGAGCGCTTCCTCAAGTGTCCATAGACCCACGAGACGTGGACTCTCAGGAGCGCAGCTATCTCTTCAACAGTGAGGAGCTGATTGCCGGTCCCATTGTCGTATTCGTTCATCATGGTGGGCGGCCTGCCGACCGCCAGCTTGCCTCTAGTGACGGCTGCCGGATGTATTGGGCGTGTTTTTCGATTTCTTCTCCCCCGGCAATCCGTCTGCGTCTGATTCGGGTAGGCTCTTGCGCACGATCTCAATGCCCGTGATGCAGGGCGCATCTTCCGGTGGAGTTGCCCATTTGCGCGGGTCGAATTCCATGACCCATTCCACCTCGTGCTCCAGCAGCTTGCGCCACAAATCCTCAAGATTGCGGCCTTGTAAGGTGACGGAAACTATCGGCGTACTGAAGTGCATTGAAATAACAAATCCGCTGCCATCGGTAATCATGTGATTGACGTAGCTGTATGGCATGCTGGTATTCGCGTGCGGACTGGCATCGCTCGTGCGAAACCACAACTGAAATTTGGCATGGGCCGCCGAGTTAAATGCCTTGTATTCCTCATCCGCCGCCGCCCTCAGTACCCCCATTGCGCCGGGAGATGCAGCAGTTTCAGTGGAATTCTTCTTACGGTATTTCTCCTCCATTCCGCTCATATTCCTCATCCCGGATGATTCAAAGAAACTCTCGCGAACCTAGCGTGATTGCGCGCTTCGCGCCAGTCGTTTTAGTCTTTGTCCATCGTCACGCCTGCTTTGTTTAAGTCCTGGCCGATATCCCTGGCTTTCTCAATGGGCGTCGGGTCATTGGGCTTCGCCTGGCTTACATCGCTTGCTGTGCCTATTTGAGTGCTAAGGCTGGTCTCGTTCAGACTTTTGTCTACGTTTACCTTCTGTTCGGGCGTCACGTTCGTAAGTCCCCCTTCTTTTGTTTTTTCTGCTTGCGCTGATGCGTACAATTCCCGCTCATCGAAATATTGCTGCCTTTGCTCCGCATCCGCCGGAGGCTTCACAGCAGGGTAGCTTTGTGCCCACGCCTCATCGGTCGGATAGAGCTCCGCGAGGTCACGCTCGCTTTGTGCAAGCAGCTTGCGTTCTTCCTCGGTGAATGCCGCTTTGCCGCCGCTCTGTTCGTGCCAACCCGGCGTATGCGCGGCCCGGTCGATGGCTTCCCGCTTCGTGTACTCGCCGCGCTCTTTCCCCGGTGTATTGTCGTGCAGCACATCGCGACTTGCTTCCGCAGCACCCTTTGCCATTTCTCTGTCGTGCCAGGCGAGGTCCTCTGCCGCCTTGCGTTTGCGTTCTTTGTCTTCATCTTTCACATGCTCACCTTTGGCCCGCGTGGCGGACTCCGCTCAAAGCATCGAACCTACTTCGGCGTTTTCCATCCCAACACCGCAGAGCAGAGAAACCCTAAGTCAACACTCGCTGCGACCACCAGCATTTCCGGAGCGCCAGCAGTTTGAGAGCAGACCAAATGCCAGCCATCCGGGCCCAGCGCTTGCGTTGTGGCCGGACCCAGGCGGATATCCTTGTTGTGTCCGCAGACGAGAAATTCGCTCCCGCGGTCATAAAAGTCGCCGACTGCATAGTCACCCAAATGGCAAGAGATTATGCCGCCTGCTTCATTCCCGCCGGTCTGGACGTATCTAGTCGTCGCATCCCGTGTAGGAAGCTTTCTACACAACAGGTCAGCACCGTCGACGCCGACACCTCCCATTGCATAGCCATCAGGGCAGCAGCCCGCGCCGAAGGAATCGGAGCTTTCGCCCGGACATTTCACATCGGAGATCTCCAGAACGAACTCGGAGTAACCCCGAAACGTGTGCTGGGCTTGCGCGCCCAACGACAGAGTTATAGTCAACGCCAGAAAAACCAACGTGGCTTTAATTAGCGCCATCCGAGCCTTACATTCAGAGTTAAGCTGCAGCATTGTCTGCTCTCCTTTCGATTGCCGTTCTAAATTCCACCTGGTCGAGTCACGAGCCCTGGGATCACTTCTTCACTTTCCGCAGGACCAGCTCGCCGCCTTCGCACTGGCCTTCGCGCCACTTGGCAAGGAGCTGGTCATTTCCAAAGCTCCGCAGGTCGATGGATTCAAGGGCGCAGCCTTGCGCATCCGTGCTTGCCGTCTCGACCACGTCCGAGAACACCAGCGATTCACCGACCAGCGAGCCGGTCAGAATGGTTTCCGTCGTGGACATCTGCCGCAGCCAAAGGGCTCCCATATTCAGCTTCTGGGCTGGATGCGTGGCTTGCCACAACGGAAGGAAGGGCGGACAGCCGAGCGTTGTAAAGGCGCGAAACGTGCCCTCCTTCGCGGGATTGTCCCTTAGCTCCACAATCAAAGAACAAGAGCCGGAGCGCTTGGGAACAATGCCCTGGCCTTGCCACACGCCTGAAATGCTGCGAATGCCTGGAACAGTTGCATCGCCCGTGGCCACTGGAGGAGGAGCGGTCACCGCAACCGGAGGCGCTGCCACCGGCACACTAGCTCCGCCAACCCATGCAGGCTTTGCGGCCAGGGCTGCTGTTTCTGTCCGCGCCGTCGGCCTTCGCGCTAGGAGCGGTTTAGGTGTCGCACCACCCCACCACAGCCAGAGCACAGCAATAACCACCGCTCCGACTAAAATCATCGTCTTGCGCTTCGCGCCCGCGTCTTGCTGCCATTCCTGAGGCTTCATTGAACGCTCCCTGCGCCATTTGCCTTGCGGCGCTTTTCGATTTCTGCGGCAAGCTGCGCATCAGCACCCGTCGCAATGCTGGCCTCACCTGCGCCCGTCACCTCTCCCCTCGCCACGCTTCCCTTGCGGCCCACCAGGTCCGACATCGCGCCCGATTGCATTTCCGCGATGAGCATGGTGTCAACGTGATCATCGAACCTCTCATCGGCTCGCCTGTAGACCGCGATCTCGACAATCAAGAAAGCTACGGAGGCGACCATGATCCAAAGACCAAGCAGCAGGTGAAGGCGGTAATGCAGCAGCGCGCCCGCCAGAAACCCTATAGGCGCATCCACAAAGCCGATGAATGCCTTCGGCAACGGCAGGAACGTAAAGCGGCTTTCGCCATGCGAGAACGTCGGAACCGGCTCGCCCCGTTTCAATTCCTGCACGCGCTTGCGATGCTCGACGACGCCGAAGACCAGAAACGCGGGCGCACACCATTGAACGCTTGGATCGCTGCTGCCATCCATGCCTCTAAACCACGGCAGATTGCCGAACCAGCTCACGCCAAGCATGAGCATCGTCGCTGCTACCAATGCGCCGTAACCCAAGCGCCGCTTGCCGACTTTCTTGCGCATGGGGAGCATGACCGGCAGCGCCAGCGTCACAGCCAGACCCAGCGCCTTGCCGTCGCGTCCTCCCTTTTCAAAATCGCCGATATTGTGAGCACGTCCGTCGCGTAAATTCATAACCTCACCTTTCGCCCAACCTTCCTCTTCAATCGGGGTTAAAATGGGGAGCGCAGGAGCTGACACTCCAGCGCTCCCTGACAGCGCAGTTAACGCTGCGCTGGCTGCGAAGCACCAGCCGGAGCTGGCGGATTCGCCACACACGGTTTATTCGCTGGCTCCTTGGTCATCGCGTCGATGGCGTCATCAACATCATGCGTGTCGATAATGCCGCCGGTTTTTGGGCCAAGAGACCCCAGGTACTTGTCCGCAAGCGCTTTCGCCTTCTTCTTCAGAAAACTTCCATGCTTTTCCGAAGGAGCGGGCACACTTGCGCACGGAGCCGTAGCGGGCACAGCCGTCGTCGATGGCGTCGTGGAAGCCTCTGCAGTCTCCCCGCCGCCGACTATGGCTCCCGTCGAAATCGCAGCCCACAACAGCAAAGCCCGGATTCCTAACGCAAGCAAAAGCCACATCGTTTCCTTGGTCATTTCGGTTTTTACCTCCCTTCTCCGACCGGATTTCACCTCCCTCCGACCGGAAATTTTCTACTTTGCACTCTGGAGGTGACGATGAGCGACGTTAGTGTCTAGTCGCGAAACTTAGGACTGGTAGCACCCAGCTTCGAAAATACTGTGCAACAATCATTTGTTTTTCTCCTTAATTCTCGAAATCACCTCTCTTGAGAGGTCTTACACTTCGCAGCCTCTCACACCTTCCAACGAAGTTGTGAGCACGCGGTAAGTGACGGTGCGATAATTGGGAATTGACGATGCGCCACGTGAAACTGAAAACGAGTGATGACTTGGTGCCGCTAGGACAAGCGGGCATGGAGGACGAGGAGGTTAAGGCCCAGGTCGAGACGCTATGCCACAGTGCAGCCTTTGAAAGGCAGGGAAACGCCAAGAAGCTTCTGAGGTATTTGGTACCTCAGTCTCTTGCGGGGAAGAATCCCACTCCTCGTGAGATTGCACTGAAAGGCTTGGGGAGGAAGAACTATTACCCCGGCGACGCTAATGTGCGAAACGCGGCAGACAAATTGCGAAAATGTTTGGAGAAACACTATGCCTCCGCCGAAGCTAAGCCGGGCGAAATTAGATTTTACTTGCCGTCCGAGACATATATCATTCACGCGCCCAAATCCCCGGATGTAAATAATCAATCGCCGCGTTACTCAAAAAGCCGCATGGTCGGCGTCATCGTGGACCCTGCCGAAGGAGCGGAGGTTTATCACCGCTTGACGGTACGTGGCAGGATTGATGCCTTGGACGCTGACTTGAGGGTGTGGCTTGTCATCGAGATTCCTGTGGGAATCTATTATCCTCAGTGCCGAGTAAGCAGGAAAAGCCCGGAGTGGGAATCCGAGGTCAGGATAGGATTTCGTCTGTGGGGGACCGACGAAGGCACGGAATATGTCATCCACCTTGTTGCCGCCGACTCCGATGGGGACTTCCACTTCTACGAATATCTCAAGGCTGCCCGGGATGGATTCGGAGCCGTACTGCCAACGGATTGTCTCGTGCTCTACTCTAGGAGGGTCACGCGACGTGACCTCCGCCCAGAGGCACCAACAGGGTCAGCGTAAATACCCGCTCCCGCGTTTCTCCTTTTCCACCTGTGACCGTCGTACTTCTGCGGTAAACTTTCTTTCCGCCCTCTCGGTCGCCTCCATTTCTCTGAGGATTTCTTTGTCGGTCTTGCCTTCCGAAGAAAAGACTCCGGGGATTGCATCGCCCCACCTGCTGCTGTAGGCGTGCCAGCGTGTTGTTGCTTCTTTGGCTTCTATCTTGCCCTTGGCGTACGCCGTTGCCAATGCGGTCGCCTCATTCACACGTAACTCCGCCGCCTTTGATACGTTCATCACCTCCAGCTTCAGCCAATCCAGCAAATCACTAGGACTCGGATAGTCCCGTTCCTCATTTCTCTTTACCACGAACAATCTCCGTTACAGTGGGACACAACGCGAGTCTTAAACGCATGCAGCTCCGCCATCGCGTCTTTTACACGTTCAAGATTCTCCGCATCCTTGTGCGTGAATCCGACACCCTCTCGAAGGGCAACCATAATGGACCTCTTAACTCGTTAAACAGGACGGCCTACCTTAGCGCGCCGCGCCGACAATGGAAGTGAAACATTTATCACGCTTAGCCTCCGCTGCTCGGCTCAAGAGATTTATCCCGCTAATTGAATCTACTAGGGGTATGCAATCCTTCCGTTGCCCCTTTTCGTGACTGTCCCTCAAGCGCCACATCTGCGCCTTTTCTTCATTGAAGAACCACCCATCGCTCACTCGCTTTTTTCCGGCGACTTAAGCAGGCGGCGGGCGCGTGTCAATGACGGATTTTCCCCTGCCCTTCGGGCATTCCTCGCGCACCAAAATCCTATGACACGCACCCTCCATCCGCCTGCCTGACGTTCGCCGTAAGCGAGGACGCAATGGGCGACCTCCGAAACACGAAAAGGAGAACATCATGGCTATCATCGGAACTTTCAGGAAAGACGGCGAAAACTACACGGGCAGCATCGAAACCCTTACTCTCAGGGCAAAACTCACTTTCGAGCCCGCCCCCAAGAAAAGCGACAACGCTCCGGACTTCCGCGTCCTCAACCACGCGGACGACTACACCTCCGAGATTGGCGCGGCATGGACGAAGACCTCCAGAGAGGGCGCGCAGTATCTGTCCGTCCGGCTCGACGACCCGAGCTTTGCAGCCCCCATCAACTGCCGCCTCATCAAGACCGGCAGTGAATCGGGACACAGCCTCCTCTGGGAGCGTGCCCGGCCACGCGACTAATCCCTCAACGGGGCGGCCCTGTGCCGCCCCACCTCCTCTCAACTCACTCATAAGGAATCCCGCCATGACACCCTTTCGCAACACCATCATCCATGCCGACTGCCTCAAGGCCCTGCCGATGCTTCAGGACAGAAGCGTCAATTTCATCCTGACCGACCCGCCGTATATCACCCGCTATAAATCCCGTGACGGTCGCATCGTGCCCAACGACGACAACGATGCATGGCTCAAGCCTGCCTTTGCCGAGATGTACCGCGTACTTGCACCCGACAGCTTTTGCGTGAGCTTTTACGGATGGCCGCAGGCGGACAAATTCATGCAAGCCTACCGGGCCGCAGGATTTCGAGTCGTAGGGCACCTGATGTTTCCGAAGCGCTACGCATCGAGCACGCGCTTCTTGCGCTACCAGCACGAATCCGCGCACTTACTCGCTAAGGGAAATCCCCGCCAGCCGGAAAGGCCCATTGCAGACGTTATCGAATGGAAATACACCGGCAACAAACTGCACCCGACGCAGAAGCCTTTGTCGGCGCTCACGCCTCTGGTGGAGACATTCTCCTGTCCCCAGGGACTTGTGCTCGACCCCTTTGCGGGCTCAGGCTCCACGCTTATGGCAGCGAAGATGCTAGGCCGCTCCTACATCGGCATCGAGCTGGACGCGAAGTATCACGCCGTCGCAGCCCGCCGACTCGCTGAGGCGAAGCCCTGTGCCGCTTAAGCTTGGGCCAACCCGTTCTCAGGCTGTCTGGCCTCCGCCGCTCTGTCTACCCAGCTTAGCGGCGCTGGCATCTCTGGCGTTGCTACGCCTTTTTCCGCGCTCCTAAGCGCCAATTCCTGCCGCCGTGTCTCCGCGTCGAGGAGCTGTGCGAACGCGGCTGCTGCGGCTGCATCTGGACCGCTCTCTAGCACACCCGCCTTGCCGACGGCGCGCTCCGCCATCGCATCTTTTACACGTTCAAGGTTCTCCGCATCTTTCTGCGTGAATCCCGCTCCCTCCTGAAATGCAACCATAACAACGCTCCGTAGTTTGTTTAAACAGGAAGCCCACCTTAACGTGCCGAACCGATAATGGAAGTGAAAGATTTGTTACAGTCCGGTCTATCTTTCCGGCTCACGAGATTTGTCCCGCTTATTCCGTTCGCGCTCTTGCCAGCTAACATCCGGGTTTCGGACAGCCACTTCAGGACTCTTGCTTTTTCGCAACACAGCGCGCGTTTTCTCATGAATCTCCCGTTGCACACGTGCCCCATCCCCGCCGCTTTCATCCTCAAGCGCTCCGTCGCGCCGCGCCGTGTTGAGCACCGTGACGACCCTTTGACGTTTCCCCTGCCGTGTCCCCTCCCCCCGTTGCTGCATGGCGGTTGCTTCCTTGCCCAGGTGCACCGTCGGCACCTGATTAATTCCTAAATCCTTGTAAGACCGCTCATCCACTCGCGCATCAAATCCGGCTTCCTCAAGGGCGGCGTTGGTGTGGTCGGCAATCATCTTGCGCCAGCCTTTGAGCGTCTGACCGTCCGGAGCGCCCGACGCCATCCACCCTCCGTTCCAGTCCCTGTTTTTCTTTCCGAACCCGTCCGGCGTTACCTCACGCATGGTAAGCAGAATGTGGCTGTGGGGATTACGCTGTCCGTTCTTGGGCTCCGGCTCGTGAATACTGACTTGCGCGACCATCCCCCTTTTGACGAACTCACCGCCCACGGCCAGGGCAAGTTTCTGGTTCTGTTTATCCGTCAGTTCCGTCGGAAGGGCGAAGTCCAGATGGCGGGCGAGCTGTGCTCTTTCGTGGCGGTTGCTTTCGTCCTCTCTGGCCTCCACCGCGTTCCAAAGCTGCGCCGGATTTTCCATCCATTCCGGAGCGCCTTCCGGCGTCAGGATTGTGGTAAACGCCACGCCACCTTTACGCGAGTAGTCCTCTGTTTTCTCATTGCGCTCATCCCGGAGCTTGAGACCCCCTTGGTAGGCAGCAGCGGCGACGGCGGAGTTATGCCTTCCCGGCACCACCTTGCCGCCTCGCGTCACCTGGCGTCCGATGATTTTCATGGAGGCGTGATAGATAGCCATAGGCACCCCGACAAAGACGGAGCAAGCATACAGCCCCCGCCGTGTTTCCTAGGCGCGTAAGCGCCTGACTTTCGCCGCGAAGGGGCGTCAGCCCCGCAGCGGCGAAACATAAAAAAAGCACGCTCCCGCCAGGGAGCGGTTGCTTTAGCCCTCTTGCGAGCGTAGCGAGCAAGAGCGCACTTATACATTGCCAGCAATGTGTGCGCTCAGGGAAGGCTACGCCCTCCCTAAGAACCCTCCCTTTTATTGCCCAAAACATTCGTTTTGGGCAAGTCTTTTCTCCCGCCTCAGTTGAGCATGCAGGCAAGGTGTATCATCCCTGCCATGCCCGCAAGCGCCTGCCCATTTTCAGCGGAGAGAGCTTAGGCGCTCCCATGCGTTCCGACCCGCCCACCGCCCTGCCCGCTTTGCCACCGTTTCACCCCGCAACCGTCATCCGGGATTGGGACAACGGCCAGGGCTTCACCATCGCCGACGCCGTAACAGGGGTGGCGGCATTTGGGGCGACGGGCAGCGGTAAGACTTCGGGCACCGGCAGGCATCTCGCCTTGGGCTACATGGGGAGCGCCGCTGAAATGGGCGGCATTGTCCTCTGCGCGAAAAAAGACGAGCGAGCACAGTGGGAGCAGTGGGCCAAAGAAGCCGGACGCGAGCAGGATCTGATCGTCTTTGACGCCTCCGGAAAATGGTGTTTTAACTTCCTCGATTGGGAAGCCAGTCACGCTGGAGAAGGCGGCGGACTCACCATTAACGTGGTTGCGCTTCTCGAAGAAATCATCCTCGCCTTGCAGCCGGAGAAGGCAAGCGCAGGAGGCGAAAACATCTTCTGGGAAGACGCCCTGCATCAGCTCCTCATCAGCACGGTCGAACTGGTCCAGCTTGCGGGCCGCGAGCTGCGCCTGGCCTCTATGCGTGACATCGTGCGCAGCGCTCCCTTGAGCCGCGAGCAGGCCAAGGACCATGCCTGGCAGGAGGAAAGCGCCTGCTGGTTTTTCTTAAACGAAGCGGAGCGAAACACGGCCCAGAGCAGCGAAGACGTGCAAGCGGATTATGCCGAGTGCCGCGCCTATTGGCTGGACGACTTCGCCAATCTGAGCGACCGCACCCGCAGCATCATTACCCTGATGTTTACGAAACTCGCGCAGCCTTTCAGCGCCAGGCCATTGCGCAGACTGTTTTCCACCGAGACGAATATCCGGCCCGAAGACACGTTCGACGGACGCATCATCATCGTTGATTTACCGACGCAGGAATTTCGGCTTGCCGGAAAAATCGCCGCCCTGGTTTGGAAATACTGCTGGCAGGTAGCTGTCATGCGCAGGCCCCCTGCCCCGCCCGGCCAGTACCTTCGCCCCGTTTTTGTATGGGCAGACGAGGCCGCAGAAAATTTCTTAAGCCGAGGCGACAGCGCTTTTCAGGCGGTCGCCAGGGCGAGCGCCGGATGCACGGTCTACCTCGCGCAGAACATCAACCAGTATCGCAAGCGCCTCGGCGACAACGACGCCTTTGAAAGTTTTATCTCGAATCTGCAAAACAAATTCTTTCACCAGATGACCGGCCCCACGGCAAAATGGGCAGCCGAGCTATTAGGCGAACGCTGGGAGCATATTTCAGGTTGGACGAGCGGCACCAGCATCCCGAACGCCTTGGACGCCGGTGGCAGCCAAAGCGCGAGCGCCACCATGAGCGAGCAGCGGCGCTATTACATCGAGCCTGCCCGCTTCACCACCCTCAAGCGCGGCGGCGTTGCTTACGGATTTGAAGTGGAAGCGGTGTGCTATAAGGGCGGCCACATCTTCAGTGACGGCAAGCCTTACACCATTCTGACTTTCAACCAGAAGAAATAGAACCGGGCCGGGCTGCAAACATCCGCAACATTCAAACGCCACACTACACACGATCTAATCTCGTTGATTGTTGGAGTGTTTGCGCGTACGTTCACAAACGCGAAAACGCGCAAAGGAACACGCATGAAAACAATCGCCATCATTAGCCAGAAAGGCGGAGCTGGTAAAACAACCATCGCCATTCACCTTGCCGTTGCTGCCGAGCAGCGCGGCATGAATACCGCCATCTTTGACCTTGATCCGCAAGCCTCAGCCGCGAGTTGGTCCGACAAGCGCAATAACCCCTCCCCCGCTGTAGTCTCCGCCCAAGCGGCACGGTTGCCCAGCCTGTTAGAGCAGGCAGCAACGCAATCCGCCGACCTTGTTATTATCGACAGCGCCCCGAACGCGGACGCTGCGTCACTTGCGGCAGCGCGGGCCGCCGATCTCATCTTGATCCCCTGCCGTCCTTCCGCCTTTGACCTTAATGCGATAGGAACCACGCTAAACCTTGCCGCCGTTGCCGGTAAGCGCGCCTATGTCCTGCTCAACGCTGTACCGCCTCAAGGCAAGGTAGGGGAAGAAGCCCGCAATGCTCTTGGAGCCGGTGGAGTTGCTGTTGCCGGGCCGGTATTGCATCAACTGGTAGCTTTTTCGCATGCGGTAAATGATGGGCGTAGCGCCCAGGAGTTTGATCCCAAAAGCAAGGCAGCAGCGGAGATAGAAGCGCTTTTCGCCTGGGTTATCAAACACGCAAACATGAAAACAGGTTTGCGTGCAAACACAAAAACCCGCAAACAAGCTTGAGGTCAAACATGAGTAAACGCGCTCCACTGAGTTTCAATATTGAGAAAGTAACTCCGGCACCAGTTACGCCAATAAATAAAACAGGTTTGCCCGCAAACACACAAGCAGGTCAGCAAGAAAACAGTACAGAGAGCAAACGCACAAACAATCAGACGAACAAACGCGCAAACACAAAAACAAAAAAAGGCAGGGCTGGGCGTCAATTTCTCGCCGCGCATATCCTGCCGGAGGCCGCCAAACAGTTCAAATTACTGGCGGTACAGCGGGATAAGACCACTCAGGACATGCTAATAGAGGCGATCAACGATTTATTCGCCAAGCATGGCTTGAGCCGGATTGCGGATTAATCAGCTTTGTCCGGTGCGGGCAGGGGAGGGGAAGACGGCGCAAGCTCAAGGCCGGGTAGTGTGGGCTGGTCTTTCTTTAGCTTGTAGCCTTTGACGAAGGCCAAACGGTCGCCGTTGAACATAAATCGGATGTTGACAAAGAAAAGGCCGGGGTTGGGACTTCGGAATAGAAACTCCTTTTCCAGAAGTTCGCGCAGCCCGCGCCGGTAAGTGACAGGATGCAAGCTCGAACTGTAGGAATCGAGCGGCACAGTATCTTGCCCCGGTCTTTCCCTAACTTGCTTGTAGACGGTCTCAAAGACCGCCAGGCCCGCCTTTGAAAGCCCCGCCGCTTGTTTCAATCCGGCCAGGTAAAGCTTTACAAATCGTTCCTTGTCTACTTCCTCCCACTCGTATGCTATAGCTCCTCCGTGACCAAGAATTTCGCCAGAGCCACTATCAACAACAAGACCCCGCATATCCGTACCAATTTGCGCTCGTTTGCTGCGCTTTATTTCTGTCTCCGAAGGGATACTTGGGTTGCTCTGATAAACAGGAACACCGTATCTCTCATCAACAGCTTGGTTGGACTTTTGGTCGTCTTTGTTCATTTTTACTTCTCTTTTTTGAGCAAACATGGACAACACTCTGGACAAGTTCGCTCACTTTTACAAGGTAATTTTGAGCAAACAAAATCAGAATCTGAACAAACATGTGCAGAAACTGTCGCACGCGCATTATGTATTTCAATGGCTTAGGGTGTTTGCCCTTCTTATATATAAAAAGGATGCTTGAGTAGGAGTTATCCACGCCGGAGCCGCAGCGCGTTCCAAAAGCGCTAGCGAAGGCGACGGGGTGGGTAACTCCGTGAAGAAGAAGCCAAGCCCTAAACCCAAATTGACGTTTGAGGAGAAAAGCGACAGAAAGTTACGGTTAAATCCCCACCTTCTGCAAGCTCAAGGCCATCGAAGCCTTTCGCTTGCTAAGGAATGGGGAAACCCCCTTCCTTAACCTTCCCCCGCTCAGCAGGGAAACAGGCTCAGGAATTTCGCCCCTTTCCCGTTTCCCCGAAGGGGAAAGCCGGGGTGGGAGGGAGACCCCCACGCCGCCAGAAGCGGGCGGCTCCCCCTACAAAGGGGTTTTCAAATCGCCTCGCTGAAAACCCCCTTGTTATCCCCCAGAACGGTTCGACAGGCTGTGCGACACCGCGCTTGACACACGCTTCCCTGCATCTTACGCTGAAGGCATGGAAGTGCACCGAGGTCCGTCATGGATATGATCCCCCTGAAGCCAGAACGCAAGGCCCAATTGGAGGAGTACGCCCAACGGCACGGCCAAGACCCTGCCGCCGCGCTCGACGAGGCCCTTGCCGCCTATCTTGAATGGGAGCGCCAGGATTTTGAGCAAGCCGTTGAAGGCATCCGGCAGGGCTATGAGGACGTGAAAGCCGGACGCACCCAACCCATCGAGGAAGCGTTTGAAGAGCT
>OCTA010003393.1_pt1 | contig 14127 bp, 13 predicted proteins | sample 1538991 | NCBI WGS metagenome assembly OCTA01 (sample SAMEA3539302, study PRJEB22396) | soil metagenome | biome: tundra; feature: field; material: soil | place: USA | collected 2010-05 | depth 0.15 m
CCGTCGTGTCGCACGTCTCTTGCTGGGTCCCGCTGGTGCACTCCGTGGTGCCCGGAACGCACACGCCGCCGCAGCTGGTGCCGACCGTGCCGACCGTACCGACGCACGCGTTCGTGCAGGTCGTCGCCGTTCCCCACTGTCCCGCCGTGCTGCACGTCTCGACTTGCGTGTCGCTGGTGCACTCCGTCGTGCCCGGTACGCACACGCCGCCGCAGTTGGTGCCGAGGGTGCCGACCGTACCGACGCACGCGTCGTTGCACGTCGTCGCCGGTCCCCATTGCCCGGCGGAGCCGCACGTCTCGACCTGCGTGTCGCTGGTGCACTCCGTCGTGCCCGGCACGCAGACGCCGCCGCAGGCCGCGGCCGCTCCGCCGATACAGACGTTCGCGCACGCGGTCGGTGCGCCCCACTGACCCGCCGTGTCACACGTCTCGACGCTCGTGCTGCCGGTCGAGCCGTCCACCGCGACGCACTGCGTGGCGCCGGGAGTGCACACGCCGGAACACGCTCCGTTGACGCATGCCTGGTTCGTGCACGGCGACGCCGTGCCCCACATTCCGTTCGAGCAGGTCTCGACGCCGGTCGTTCCCGAACACTGCGTTGCAGTTCCCGTGCACGCGCCGGAGCACATGCCGCTGGTACACCCGCCCGTGCAAGTGACGGCGGCTCCCCACTGGCCGTTGGAGCCGCACGTCTCGACGCCGCCGCCCATGCACGTCGTCGCGCCGGGACTGCACACGGCGCCGCCCTCGGACGCCCCGTCCTGAGTCGCGTTCTGAGTCGCGTCCTGGCCTGAGTCCTCGGCAGTGTCGTCGGTCGCGTCGTCGGCGACGGTCGCGTCTCCGGACCCCGCCTCCGTGGTCGCGTCCTCGCCCCCGCTGCTGCTCGCGGAGCCGTCTTCCGCGGCGTCGGGCCCGCCGCCAGCGCTCGTCTGGTCGCCGCCGCCGCAAGCGGCGACGAAAGACCCGCCGAGCGCGCAGACCAGAGCGAACCGAATCAAGCGTCTAGAATCGATCATGAGACCTCGAGGGCGCATGGCCCATCCCGGAAGCGGAGCTCGAAGGAGCCACCTTGCTCCCCTCGACCGGCAGCAACCGTTACACGGCCACGCCCGTTCGGCTACCGCAAAAGGTGCGATCTAGCCGTGCCGATCGATCCACGAGCCCGCTCCTCACTCCTCCACAACGTGTATGTGGTACGTGGAGGCGGCGCTCAAATCAGATCACAAGAGACGCGTGCGCAGCGTCACGTCACGTTGACGTGCTGCACACGGCGGCGTTCGAGCGAGAGGACTAAGACGTAGAGAACGTTGAAAGTTAGGTCCCGATCAGGAACAATCTGATGAAGACTGCCCGGAAGCTCGAGGGCGAACGGCGTAGTTCCAGTCGCCGTGAAAGGGGTCGCGGATGATGTCGATGTCATGCATGTCGGCGTCCGGGACGGCGATTCCCGTGGCGTCGCTTCCAGTGTCGAGCTTCGCCTTGACGCGGAGCCCGGTGGTCGTGCGGACGCTGCCGATCCATTGCACGATGGTCTGGTGATCGACGAGGGGCCGCCCTCTCCAGTTCTCGGTGATGTGGCAGAAGAGTCTGTGCTCAATCTTGCTTCCACTTGGACGTTCCGGGCGGGAAGTGCGGGACGCCGTCCCCCGCGGATTGTCGTGCGCGATATCACGGGTTGTTTCTGCGCGGGACCTAAGCGCCAAAGCGAGAAAACGTAAGCGAAGGCCCGGACGCGCAGGCAACGATGGGCGCGCGTTCGTACAAGCAGCACGCAAGGAAGCGACGACTTGCGGTGCCACCGGAATGCTGGAATTCGAAGTGGTGAGGCTCGACGCGTCGCAGCACGCCGACTGCGCATTCGCGCGCGCAGCGCGGCGACGGCGAGAGCGCGCAGCGCCGCCACCGCGAGCCACGCGTGCCACGCAAGCGAGTCAGTCGGGCGTCGTCGCGCCCGTGTTGCTCGAGTTCACCGCGGCGCCGGTCCCGTTGATGACGTGATTGATCGCGCTTCCAGCGGCGTTCTTGAACCAGCGGGTCACGACGTGCTGAAACGTCACCCCGGCGACCGTCGGGCTCTCGATCGCGTTGTCCAAGACGACGGCATTATTGAAGTAACAGTAGATGCCTAGCCCCTGCCCGTCGAAGCTCGTGACCGCATCGGCGACCTTGACCGACGCGTATCCGTTCACGCCGTCGTGCGTCCACTGGGCCTGGGAGGGAACGTCGTACGGAATCTCGGACTGGTAGAAGAGGATCCGGCCGCCCTGCCCGTTCCAGAGCGTCTGGTACTCCTCGAAGTGCTCGACGAAGAGGCCGTAGGCCGACACGTTGGCCCCGTTCACGACGAGGCCGTTCTGCGCGCGATTGACCCCCCAACCGACGCCGGTCCCGTGGTCGGCGCGCCACAACCATGCATTGTCGATGAGCACGTCGTTGCTGTTGACCGTCACGCAGCTCGCGGTGAGGCCCGCGGCCGCGCCCCCGACGCGGCACGAGATGTCGAAGAGCGCCGTGGGGCTGAGGGCGTGACTGGTCGTCGAAGGCGCGTCACCGAGCTCGAGCAGCGTCGGCGAGTTCATGGGGCCCGCGTCCAAGAGGACGCCGGCGACCGTCACGCTGTCGACGTCCGCGACCGACATGGCCGCGGTCCCCTGGTCGGGGATCAGCGTGGCGAGGCCGAGGCCCAGTACGATGGTTCCGGGGCGCGTGACCTGAATGGCGCTGGCGAGATGGTAGACGCCGGGCGTCAAGATCAGGTTCGCCCCCGCCTTCAGCGCCGCGTTGACGGTGTCGGCCGAGTCCTTGTCTGCGTGCGCGATGTAGAACTGATCGATGGGAATCGTCGTGGCCGGCGCGGCCCCCGATTCCCAGCTCGTTCCCTGCGTGGCCTTGGCGAGCGTCGGGGCGACGACGGCGTAGTTCCCGGCGGCGTCGAACGTGAGATACGGCTTTTCGCGGATCACCGGCGTCGTATCCACGAACGTATAAGGCGACTTGGGCCAGGTGCCGGTGGGGTTTCCGTGATTGCCCACGAAGACCATGTTCCAGACGCCGCCCGTCCACTGCCCCATCGTGACGTTGCGCGTGAGAAACTGCTGCTGGCTTCCCGAGACCACGGTTCCGTCGATCTGCGAATCGGCGATGAAGCCACCGCTGGCCCACTCGTTCGGACCGCCCTCGGGATCGAAGAGGTTCGTGCCCCCCTTGACGACGTGAATGCGCCGGAGGGCGGTGGCCTGAGACACCGCCCAGACGTCGTTGCTATTGATCGATGCCGACGGAGTGACCGCGAGGTTCTCGGCCAAGCGCCAGAAGTTCAGCGTGGCGTTGCCCTGGTTCCACTTCGCCATGGCCCGCACGGCCCCGGTGATCGAGACGTCGTCGGGCGCGGCGCCTAGCCCGAGGACCTGCATGTAGAAGCCGACCTGCACGTCGAGGTTGTAGGTGCCGGGCTTGAAGAAGGATGCGTAGCGGTTCGACCCGAACTGATTGGTCTCCTGAATGCTGAAGATGCCGTCGATCTTCGACTGGATGGCGGCGTCGCCCATCGACGGATCGAAGATGAACACGTTCGGCCCGAAGTCGACGGGCCCGCTCGGCGCGACATAGCTACCCGCATCGCCGCCCGGGAGCGTCGTGGTTCCGAGGCCTCCGCCCCCGTCACCCTCCCCACCTCCTGAGGGACCACCCCCGCTCGCGCCCGCTCCGCCGCCCGGGCCGCCATCCGCCCCGACGTTCCCCGGTCCTCCCCCCGCTGTCATTCCGGCGGGTGCGCTCGACGACGAACACGCCGCGAGGAAGCCGACGGAAAGGGAGAGCGCGAGCCCGAGGCACGAAGACGAGGACGTCATGGACCCCGTAGGTCACGGACGCGACACTTCCTTGCTCACGTTTCTTTCGCGACTTCTCTTCGCTGCTCGTTCTCCGAGGCTGCGCCGAGGATCTGCCGGGGCGGATCCTCGACCGGTCCCTGGCTTTCTCAGGCGTGCGCTTCGCGGAGTGCTCGCGACGACGGGGCAGCCTCTTGCAGCAGGTCCGCAAAGAGCGCGCGGTAGTGCACCACCGCCTGACGGAGCTCCTCCGTATTCACTTGCCCCTTGCGGCTCGACTCCGACAGAACGCGTGCCGCGCGGTAGTGCTGGATGACGGCCGCGTGATCGACCGACAGATCCGCGACGCGATGTTCGAAATCGTCCGACGGATAGCCGCGCGCGAGCATCACTTCTTTGATCAGCTCATTGGCGCCGACCACCGCTGCGGCGGGATCGTCGACGAACTGCGCCTGGATGCGGCTCCACGACGACGCGAAGCGCGCGCGATCGGCCCCGCTCAATTCGCGGAATCGAATGTGCTCGACGCGGCGGGTGCGCGCGGCGAGTTCGCGCTCGGCACGCGCGGGGCTCCCGAATTCCTGAACGGCCCGGTCGTACTCCGGGCCGAAGCGCTGCCGGAGCTCGACGCTGCGCTCGCGAGCGCGGCGACGTGATGCGACTGCCGCGACGATCACGACCGCGGCCGCGAGCAAGGCGAAAATGATCCACAGGATGTTGGTACTCGTCATGACGCTTGGCCTCCGTGCTTCGCCGCGGACTGCCGCCCCCCCGGTCCGTCTCGGCGTTGCAGCGTCGATGACGAGCAACGCGTGTGCCACCCGGCCCACGGCTCGGCTACGCGTCAGGAACGCGCGGAACCGTCTCGACCTTCGGCGCGGCCTCTCGAAGCAGGCGTACGAAGAGCCCCGGATGCGGGACACGATCGAGCCTGATCGTGGTCCCTGGGAATACCGGCATCCATCGAAAGAGCGCGACCTGGCCCGGGGGACCTCTCGAGAGCCCGTCCCACCAGACCTCGCGTAGATCGTCGAAAGCGATGACGTGGCGACGACCGCGCAGAGTCACGACGAGCCCGCGCTGGTGAAGCACGACGCGCGCGCCGCGGAGGCGATACGGGCCGACCCCGAAGAGCCCGCCGCCGGCGATCGCAAAGGGGATCACGATCATCCACGCGGTGAGGCCGAGCTCAGGTGTCATCGCCGCCCCGACAAGCAGGATCGTGGCAACCGTGAGCAGAGGGAAAAAAAGCGCCATGCCGATGGCCGCGCGGTGAACGGACCGCTCGGACCCACGATCGGCCTCGGCATCGGGCTCGACCTTGGGCGAAGGGGCTCCCGCGACGCGATAGGGAGCGCGCGGAGGGTCCGGACCGTCCATGGAAGGGCCCATGGAACGAGTGGGCCTCGATCCGGCCTGGCTCGTCAACGGGCTCGCGGCGGGCGCCTGGATGGCCCCGGCCCGGGGAGAGAGATGGGCCGCGGAGACGCGGGAGACGCAGAGAAATGAGAAATGGGGGTCGGAGATCAGGTCCGATGCGCGGCTCGCGTTCTGGCTGCCTTCTTCGCGGCGGCTTTCCGGCGCGCGGGGCCCTTGGTGCGGACGGCTCTCTTTGCAGCGGCACTGCGCTCTGCGGGTTTCCTTTGCGCGGCCGCTGCTTTCACCTGCCGGGCGAGGGCCGGCGCTGAAGCCGCTGTCCGTCCTTCGCGTTCGAGCGCGCCGAGCGCGGCGCGCGAGCGCTTCGGGGACGGACGTGACGGCGTGCGACGCGCGCCCTCGGCGCGGCCGCGTTCGCTGTCTCTCTTCGCGCTTCGACGGGTCTTCTCCGACGTCTTGCCGCGCGCCGGCGGGGGCAACGCGATCCCCGCGCGACGCGCCTTCGACAGGCCGATCGCGATGGCTTGCTTCGCCGAGCGCGCGCCATGCTTGCCTTCGCGAACGTGATCGATCTCCTCTCTCACGAACTCGCCCGCTTGCGTGGAAGGAGCCTTTCCTTCTGCCTTGTCGCGCGCGGCTCGGTCTCGGATTTCCTTTTCGGGCATGAGGGCCGTCCTTTCACGTGACGCACCGAGCATGTTCCGGGCCAGAACGAGGTGCGAGCGAGGTCCCACGAGAGCGATGAACTCCCGACTCAGCCGTCGTCGAGGCCTTGTGTGGCGTGTCCACGAACGGTCCCGTCCTACCGACGAGTCGTACGAGACATCCGACGAACGGCAACTGCGTTTACGAAGCCCAGCCACTTATGCTTCGGTCGGATGAGGAGGCACTGATGATGATTCGCTGGCAGCGCATGCTGAAGGTCACGAGCGTCGCGCCGTTCGTGTTGGCCGGAGCCATCGGCTGCGGTGGCAATCCGCCGACGCCCACGTCACCAACCGGCGCGACGGCGCCCCCGCCACCACCAGCGGACACATCGGCGGCCGCAGCGCCTGCGACGGCAGCGGCCGCGAGCACGGCCGACGACGTGGCTCCGGCCGGCACGACGCCCACCGACGACGAAGACGAGTCGATGGCCGACTTGAAGGAGCACCATCGTCATCACCATCACGGCGGCTTCGCGATGTTCATCGCGATGAGCCTCGATTCGCTGGGAACGACGCCGGACCAGGACGCGGCGATCAAGAAGATCCAGAGCGACATGCACGCCAAGATGCAGCCGGCTCACGACGCCGAAAAGAACGTCCTCGCGACGCTCTCTGCGGGGGTCGCCAAAGGAAAGATCGACAAGGCGAAGGTCGACGCGGCCATTGCCCAGCTCTCGACGGCGGCTGCCGGCATTCACGAGGCCGTGGCCGATGCGCTGAATCAACTTCACGCGACGTTGACGGGGCCCCAGCGCGCCACCCTCGTCGAGAAGGTTCAGGCGCACTTCCACGTGTGGAGCGACGCGAACTCGGAGGACGAGCCCGCGACGAAGGACGCGCACGGAGGACATCTCGGAACGCTGGCCAAGCAGCTCACGCTGACGAGCGATCAAGTCGAGAAGATCCGCGCGGCGTTCAAGGCGTCGGCGAGCGCGTCGAAGACGCACTACGACGTGGGAGAAGGCGAAGCGCACCTCAAGGCGTTCGGTACGGCGTTCGCGAGCGACACGTTCGACGCGAAGACGCTGACCACGGGCGGGCCGGCGAACGCGCACCTGGCCACGTGGGGCGCGACCCGCATGGCCCGCTTCTACGAGGCGGTGACGCCGGTGCTCACGGCCGAACAGCGGACCAAGCTGGCCGATTTGCTCCACCGGCACGCCGAATACAGACCGAACTCGATGGGTACGTGAGGCTCAACATGGCAAAGATGAACAGGTTCAACCAGACGCTTTCGAGAACGCTCCTGGCCCTTCTCCCGCTGGGCGTGGCGATGGGCCTCGGAACCGCCAGAGACGCCGCGGCGCAATACGTCGCGCCGCCCGCGCCTCCGCCTCCGCAGGGATATGTCGCGCCCCCTCCTCCGCCGCCTCCTGGACAGTACGTGGCCCCGCCTGCCCCCCCGGCGCCGCCTTACATCGCGCCACCGCCTCCGCCCGACGCGTACGTGGCGACGGCGCAGCCCGAGTACTACGAGGGCCACTCCGTCTACTGGTACAACGGCAATTGGTATTACCGAGACGAGCGCGGAGCGTGGAATTACTACCACACCGAGCCCGCCTACCTCCGTGATCGCCGGGCGCATACGCCCGACCACAAGCGCTACCAGTATAACCGCTGAGAGACGTGGTCGTGGGCGGGCCGGGTCGGTAGCATTCCTGGATGCGCCATCGGTCCGCTCGCGTCGCGCTCGTCGCGTTCGCCGCGCTCGTCAACGGCGCGCTCGCGTTGATCCCACGGGCCGTGCTCGCGGCGGACTGGTATGTCGACAGCGCGGGTGCATCGGGGGGTGACGGCTCGAAGGCGAAGCCCTTCCAGACCGTTGGCGCCGCCCTTGTCGGCCTCCAGCGGGGCGACACCGTATGGCTCGCCACGGGCACCTACGACGAAGTCGTCAACGTCGCCAAGCTTGCGGGCACGGGCACGACGACGTTCCGCGCCCTCCCCGGAACCTCGCCGGTGATCAGCGGCGCGAGCGGGTCGGCGGCCGCCGGGTTCGTGGTGCAGACCTCGGTGCCGGACGTGACCTTTCAGGATCTCACGATCGCGGACGCGGTGGGCGGCGCGCTTGGCATTCAGTTCTACTACGCAGACGGCGGCCAGGTGCTCCACTGCGTCACGAAGAACATGAGCGGCAACGCCGTGACCTTCTACTACGCGAATCAAGGCACGGTGACCGACTCGACGCTGCAGGGCAACATCGGCGGGCGGAAAACCACGGGAACGGTGGTCGACAACAACGAAGTCTACGGCGCGAGCGCCGAGGGCATCGGCCTCTACGATGGCTCGACGAACTGCACGGTTTCGCACAACGTCATTCACGACAACTACTCCGTCAACCTGTATCTCGACAGCGTCAGTCACTCGACGTACGACGGGAATCTCATCTACGAGACGGACCCGAACAACGATCTCGAAGGCATCGAGATCGCCGACGAAGGGCACTACAGCGATCTCGCCGCGCCGGTGAACGCGTACAACACGATCGTCAACAACGTGGTCGTCGGACACAACCTCGGGATCGTGTTCTGGTACTCGGGCGAGTGGTCGACCCAGGCGCTCAACGATCAGAGCGGCCTCCGCTACGACGTCATCGCGAACAACACGCTGGTCAACAACAAGGGCTCGCTCAAGTGGGACGCGTCGCCCGCGCACGTGGGCACGACCATCGAGAACAACGTCCTCGTCTCGGCGGCCGGAACGTCTCCCGTGTATCTGCTCCAGGCGAAGAGCGCGAACGGCATCGCCCTCGATCACAATCTATGGTTCGCGCCCGACCTGCCCCAGGGGTTTCTCTGGCTCGGTAGCGGGAGCGATCACCCGGGCTTCGTCAAGGCGTCGAGTCAGGGTGCGGGCGACGTGCTGGGCGACCCGCTGCTCGCGGGTCCGTGGGCCGCGCCTCCGGCCACGAACCTCGCGCTGACGAAGACGTCCCCGGCCGTCGGGGCGGGCGTCTCTCTTGCTGCAGTGACGCACGACTTCCTCGACGCTCCGAGGCCCGCCGCGGGCGCCGACATCGGCGCCTTCCAGTACGGAGCGACCGCCCCGGGCGACAGCGGTGTCGGGCCATCGGGCGACGGAAGCGTCACGGCGGCGAACGACGCGGGCGTCGGCATCGACGACGGTGCCGGCGCCGGAGCAGGCGTGACCACGGGACCCGACGCCGGGAGCAGCGGCCCCTCGAGCCAGAGCCCGGACGGCGGCTCCGGCAGCGCGCCGTCGTCGGGCTGCTCGTGCTCGCAGGGGGAAGTCGGTGGCGGCCGCGGCACCGCGCCGGCGAGTGGGTCGATCGTGGCCGCCGCGGCGTGCCTCATCGCGAGGCGGGCTCGCCTCCGGCTGCGCGGCGCTTGGCGCAATGCCAGTGATCCACGGTCCCGTCCACGTACGTCATGACGTCGTCTTCTGACGCGAAGGCCTTGGCGCAGAAGGCGCATGTCCCGGGACGGGCCGCACGATAGCTTCGACCCTCGCCGTCGCCTCTGCCCTCGCGTCGTGTGCGACGCCGCGGGCTGGCCTCGGCCGGCGTGGGATGTTCGCGCGCGGTCCTTCGCCGGGTAGCGGGTTCGACGGGGCTCGCGGCTCCGTCGAGGAGCTTGTGCTTGACGATGAGCCGGCACGCCGCCATGGCCGCCGACCGCGCCTCTTCCGAAGATGCGCCCGTGTCGGTGGCCAGGGCGACGAGCTTTCGCGCCCTCTCGTGAGGATCCATCCGCTCAGTGCTCTTTTCGGGTGAGGGAGGCCAGCGTGAAGCGCTGCACGAACGCGCGAATCTTCTCGCGGAGGTACGCCGCGAGCGGCTCGGTCTCGTCGGGATCGTCCGAGTGCAAATCGAGCACGATCGTTTGCCGCGGGCTGTCCGGATCCCCCGCGAGCTCGACCTTGTCGAGCGGCAAGAGGTGCATCGTCCAGTAGAAGACGATGTGCCAGTCGTCGGCCCCGGACACCTTCAGCCCGAAGTGAAAGCCGTCGCGCGAGATGTGCCCGAACGTGGACGCGCGACGCGAGCCCTCCGGGGGCTCATCGAAGTCGACGAGAGCGAGCTGCCCGTCGGGCCAATCGAGCTTGCTCTGCAGACCGCGACGGATCCTGTTCGCGTAGCCGGCGCACGTCTCTTCGTAACGCGCCAGCGCCTCGTCGTTCTGCGCGATCGTCGCCGCAATCTCTTCGTAAAACGTTCCCATCGCCTGTCCTCCGGAGATTGCTCGGCCTCTATTCGGGCGGATCGGGATGAACCTCGATCGCCCGGCGGAACCGATCGGGCGAGCGAAAGAGGGTATCGATCGCCGCCCACGACGCGTCGGCCAGGGGACCGTTCTGGCGGCCGAGCACGCACTGGAGGAACACGCCTTCGCGCAAGATCGGCACCAGGTCCGCGGCGAGGCGCGCTTGCCATGCCGGCTCTTCGAGCGCGCCCCGCTCGACCACGCCTTCGAAATCGACGGGGACCACCTCGAGAGGCGACGGGGAGACGATGAAGTTGTGCAGCTCGGCGTCGCCGTGAGCCACCCCCGCGTCGTGCAAGACGTAGAGCTGTTTCAACGCGCTCGCGGCGAATCCCCAGAGGCCCGCGGCCGTCGCGAGAGGCACCTTCAGCGCGACCCGGAGATTGCCCTCTTCCGGATCGACCCCGAAGGGCGACAGGCGCTGATACGGGCGACCGGGGACGAGGCACGCGCGAAAGACGTTCGCGGCAAAGCCGATCGGCGGCGGGATGCCCAGGATCGCGCTCGCAAGCGACTGGTACTCGAACTCCTTGGCCGTGTCGCCGTGGAGCCGGGCGGCGAAGTACGTCTTCCGGAAGTGCAGCGGATAGGTGACCGAGAGAGCGTGCCGCTCGCGCGTTTCACGGCCGGCGATGACGATCTCCGCCGACATGAGCGGCAACCCGTTCGCTTCCCGACGGACGATCGTACGCACGACGTAGTCTTGCTGCTGCGGCCGTTCGATGAGGCCCACGAGCTCGTGCGCGAGCCTGACCGAGCGCTGCGGAGACACCTCGACGATTCGTTCGTCATCCATGGAGCCCCATCCGCGCGCCGGGCAGGTTACTTCGCGGGCGCCAGGATGCCCATTCGGATCGCCTCCTTGTAGGCAAACGAGCGGCTGAGGCCGAGGAGGCGTGCGGCTGCAAGCTCCGGCACCGAGGGTGGGCGGCCGAGGTTTCCTGGAGGAAACGGGGCGCGTCTCGTCCTGACGACCAACGAGGTCCGTGCCCAGGTTTTCGTCGAGCTTTTCACCGAGAAAATCGCACGGCATGCCTCATGCTGACCCCGCCGACGGAGGTGGAAGACGCGTCGTGGCTCGAAGCGCAGCTCGGAGCGCTCGGCGCGAAGCACGTGACCTACGGCGTCACCGACGAGATGTACGGCTACGTCGGCGATGCGCTGGTCACGGCGCTCTCGCAGGTGGCGGCCGCCGACTGGACGGCAGAGCACACGGCGCAGCGGTCCGCGGCGTACGGGGCGATCACTTCGCTGATGTTGAAGGGCGCGCACGCCGCGCGGCACGGCGCCTGAGCGCGAGCGCCGCGAGGCCGATCGCGAGGGCACTGGCGGCGCCGGCGCCGCCGCTCCACGGCGAAGCAAGCGTCGAGCTGCATGCGCAGCCCGTCTTCGAGCCGCCGGGGAACACGTCGCTCGTGTCGACCGAGGCGTCCGGGCAGTCGCTCGCACTCGGACAGCCGGCCTCGCCCTCGCCCGCGTCGAAGCCCGCGTCGTCCTCGCTGACCGTGCTCCGTCCGCCGCCGTCGGCGGCCGAGGCGCCGCCGGTCGAAGGCGCCGCGTCGCGCGCTGCGTCCGCGCTCGCATCGAGCGGAGTCGCGGCGCCGGCATCGGCGTTGAAACCGGGATCCACCAGCGCGTAGAGGCGCTCGCCGTTCGGGCTCCCGAGACCCGTGGGTCCGTCCCATCCCTTGCCGGCCGTGCACATCACGTCGCTGCAGAGGGCGTCGTTGTCGTTGTCGCCCGACGTGATGTCGTTGAACGCGGCGATGTGGTCGTAAAAGAGCTGGTGATTGTCTTTCCCCGCGAGTCCCAGGCGAACCATGATCGCGGCCACGAGCGGCGTGGCCGCGCTCGTTCCCACGACCGAGTTCCACCCGCCGTCGTCGATGTCATAGGCGGCGATGCCGCCCCCGGCCCCGGTCGGCTCGAACTGCGCTGCCGCCGAGAGATCGACCGTCGCCCGTTCGCTGCACTTTCCGAAGGTGAAGCCGGACGCGACCTGCCATGCGGGACGCGAGAACTCGGCACTGCATCCGCTGCCGCCGGCCCCGAGATCGCCGCCGCCGAAGGGCGCGCCCTGACCCGCTGCGTCGTTCCAGACGACTTCGGAGTACTGGCCTCCGGTCTCTCTCAGCGTCGTCCCGCCGACCGCGATGACCGTAGGGGCGGACGACGGGAAGCTCGTGCCGGTGAGGCGGCCGAGAGCTTCGTTGATGTATCCGGAGTCGCCCGACGCCGCGAACGTGAGGATATCGGGACTGGCGTAAAACGACGCGTCGTCGCGTCCCGTCTCGGGGCCGCCCCAGCTGTTGCTCGCGGCCGCCGCGCCGACCACGGTGGCCGCGATGGAGTTCATCGGGTCGAGGTCGTTCGTATTGTTCGCTTCCACGAGAACGATGCTGCAATCGGGACACGCCGCGCTGACCATATCCATGTCGAGACCGGTCTCGCCGGACCAGCCGGCGCAATCGACCGAGGTGACCGAGCGGGTGGTTCCATCTTCGCCGACCCGCGCGAAGCAGGCCGTTCCACCCGGCGTGGGGACGCCCGACGCATCGACCGGGCACGCCGGAAGCGCGGGAATCCCGTACTCTTTGCGGTACGCGTTCACGTCCGCCATGCCGTGAACGGAGGGGAGCTCGACGAGGGCGACGATCTTCCCGTCGGCCTTCGTCGATGCCGGGAGCTGATACGCCGCGAGGACGTCCTTCGGTGCCATGGTGCCCGCGAATGGAGTGTTGCCGCCGCCCCCGCCCGCCGACTGACAGCTCGGATCCGCGGAGGGAGCCGCGGGACGAACGTCGGGCGCCGGCGCGCTCAAAGCGCTAGCGTCGTCATGAACGAACCGCTGGGCAAAGCACCGCCGCTGATTGAGCACGCGCTCGGGGCAGATGTCTTCGAGCGTTCGGCCGAAGCGATCGAGGTGGCGAGAAGGCCGGAGACGCGCCGACGACGAATCCACAGGGGCGGCTGCCTGTGCGGTGCCACCGGCGACGCATCCTGTCGCGATGATCAAGCATGCGGAACGCACGAAGTTCGTCCTGGCCATGGGCTCTCCTCGGGCTTGCTGCGCACAGACTCCGCCAAGCGCGCCCACGGTTCTTACGTGCCGGCGACTCCCGGTAGCAACCGGGACATGGTATCGCAACAGCGAACGACGAGGAGACTGGAATGTTCGTCTATCCGACTTTCATGCAATGCGCCATTTCGATCCCGATGGCCGCTTAGGGTTAGTCGCCGGTCTCTTCGGGGTAGTCGCGGCCAGTTCGACTACACCGAGGATCCGGTGGGCATCACGGCGTCGATGGTGCCGACTCCGTTGAACGAATAGGCACTCAGCCGCCGTCTGTCCCGCTGCCCCCGAGGTTCGAGTCGCTCTCGAGCGCGGCGTCGTCGGACGACGAGCCGACGTCCTTCGGACCTGCGGCGCGGACGACGCCTGGCTGCGGTTCACGCGCTCCGAGCGGGAACGCCAGGAGCGGGCGCGAAGAGATCGGGCTCGGAGGGACGGGCGGAGGAGGCGGGAGCGACTCGGGAGCGACGCGAAAGTGTGCGCTGATGGCGTCGAGAATCGGATCGCGCGAGCGGCGCTCGATCTCTTCGTCTTCGAGAGACGCGAGGGTGGGGCGGCCGCCCGAGAGCTGCATCGCGTACCCTTCGTGGACGCCCTGGCCGAGGAAGTACACGTCCCCGTGGATGCCGACTTCGGCCCCGCTCATGAAGAACGCGGCGAGCTGGCGCGAGTGCTTGCGAAAGGCCTTCTCGACGAACTGGCCCTCGACGCGATAGATCCCGTCGTCGCGCTCGAGGCGGAAGAGGTCGTAGCCGCCCGCGGCCGGCAGCGTCTTCAGCAGGGCGCCGACCGTGGCCGGCTCGAGCTGGGTCCCGCGCGGAAACACGCGGGCGATGACGCGGTAGCGGGACGCGTCGACAACGACGCGCTTCCAGGCAGTCATGTCTCCGGGGCTCAAGACGAGCGTTCCGAAGA
>OCTA010003396.1_pt1 | contig 14123 bp, 10 predicted proteins | sample 1538991 | NCBI WGS metagenome assembly OCTA01 (sample SAMEA3539302, study PRJEB22396) | soil metagenome | biome: tundra; feature: field; material: soil | place: USA | collected 2010-05 | depth 0.15 m
CGAGATTGGTCAGTGACTGGAGTTCAGACGTGTGCTCTTCCGATCTGCCAGAGCCGTACGTGGCTGCGTTGCAGCTCCACAACGGGGCGAGGGAAATCGTCATAGCGCCTCAAATACGTCGCCACACTGGAGGCGTGCGCCAGCCCGAGGATCTCCGCCACATCAATCGACGCGATCAGCTCACTCGGATCAACCTCCCACATGACCGGCAGTCTAGGAGCCTCGACAGAAGCCTGCATGGGCCAGCCGCATGGGACGATCGTGTCGGGGTTGAGCGTCGGCTCGTTCTCGAAAGTCACCGCTCCAAGCTTGCCATCAGAGGCGTGGCAGGGTCTTCCGATAGCTCCAGGTGTGCCGCTCAAGCACCAGGGTTAGAGTCCCTCGGCGCCCAACCTCGGGTGGGGAGAGAAGCAGGACCGGGAAAACGCACCGAATCCGTAACCGGAGAGGCGCCCCGCGCCCAAGACCAGGGAGAACACGCACCAGCCCAGGCCGGCGACGGAGCGGCGACGAACGCCCCCAGAGGGGCGTGCCGGCGAGCGCACGGGCGGCGCACCTAGGACAGGAGGCGGGCTTTGTAGGCGGTGAACTCCTCGTCAGTTATCGCACCTGAATCTCTGAGAGCGACGAGCTTGGCGATCTCGTCGGCAGCACTGACCGAGGGCGTCGCTGGAACTGGCTCGACCGGCGCAACGAGGGTGCCCTCAACTGGGGGGCCGCCCCGGCGAATCTTGTTGATGATCGCTTGCAGTTTCGGTCTAACCTCATGCACGACATACTTCTCGGTTACGAAGACGGCCAGATCGCCTGACTTCGTTGATACCTGGATCACAGTTGACTTCTTCGACTTCTTGAATGCGAGTCCCAAAGGACCCAATAAGGCTAAGCGCGTCGCTGTGAACCGCTTGGATGCCTGCTCTGGGCCTTCGACTTCGAGGTCGGTGATGTCTGACCACGGAATAGAGAAGATCGTTCGAAACTTGGAGAGACTGACGCCGCTCTTGTCGATCTTCAGTATGCAGCCCGCATGTGACTTCGGTTCATCCGAAAATCCACCGTGATAGGTGGTCTCGCTGGCAGTCCACTGTCCCGTGAATCCGAGCCCTTTGAAGATTGAGCTATCAAGCCACCAATGTCCTGCGAGTATCTGTTCTTCCTTCGCTCGGCTCGCATCAACCTTTGGTTGCTGCTCATCGAGAGCTTCTTGTAGCTCTTCTACCGATGTGCTTGGCAGCTCGAAGGCGGCGGTCTGGGAACCGTCCTCGGACTGCATCGTGACTCGACACGAGTTGTCCGATGTGGCGGTCTGAGAAATCGCCCAAGAGGCAAGAGATCCGTGGGAAGACTTGAACGATCCCTTGAAACTCACACTCCAGGTAGCGTCACTCTCGACTTCGAAATCTCCGGATTCTGCCGGCTTCGGGTGACTCGACAATCCACCGTCGTAGTTCACAAGCGCAAACTTCTGACTTCGTGCCATGACAACTCCTCTGTCAAAAGAATTGTACGCATCGGCTCAGCGCCCTGTCGCCGGGCGGCCACGGGGCGGGACTAGGGACGAGGCGAGGCTCGCCCGAGGGCCATTGCATCCGACCCAGATAGACCAAGGCTCCCCTAATGATAGGGAGGGGATTCGTCACCGAGTTCCGTTGCCCTATGTTTAGCGGCACACACCGATGGTGACAGTGGAGCCCGTCAGAGCGTACGGGGTCGCCGGAGATTGCATTACGACATCCCCTGGGGAGCCAAACGTGCTCCCCTAGTGCGACTTCTTGCGACGACCTCGCGGTGGAGGTGCTGGTGGGAGTCGGCGATCGCGCAGCAGCTCTTGCAAAATCCTGTGGTCACCGCGCTCAAGATCGACGAGCACGGGCCACTCGGCGAGGCGCCGCACGTCTTCTCCCTCCTGCTCGCACTTTCGCAGCGCTATGAGCGTCTCGTCCGTTTGCCCGCGTAAGGCCACGAGGCCGAGCGTCACTCGGCTGTTGTCAGCCGGCGGCGTCCACGCGGCCATCTCGTCGCTGACATCGTCATGGAGCTTCTTCTTGGCCATCCACCGGTTGATCCGAACCTCGTGGAACTGGTGGTCCGGAGGTTGCGCATCGAGCAGTGTCGAGGTCATGGTCACTACGTCCTGCCACCGTTCTTGCCGGAGAGCATCGTAGGAGAGGTTGACGACCAAAGATCCGAGGTCCTCGGAATGGGGGATCAGTTGAGTCAACACGGCGACGGTGAGCGCCTCTGCCTTCGTCTGGAGAGCGGCGAACGACTTCGACGCGTAGGTCTCATCGGTTGCGAGCGGGGTCCCGACGTCGGGCGGGGGCTGAATCCACGGGGTGCGCTCCAGGTACTTCTCGTCCACGCGGTCGTCGTTGTGGATGAGGACGTTGCGACGGGCGAGCACCGCGCAGAACTCGTGCCAGTCGCCACCCAGCCCCTGGATGTTCATGTCAAGCCCGTCGCTCCTAAGCCTGTTCTGCCAGTCCTGAGGTGATTGTCTGAGTACCTCTGCAACCTGCTCATCGATGACGAAACGGACCTGATCGTCTTTGGTTGCGTAAGCCAACAGCTTCCCCTGCTCTACCTTCTTCTCACTCTCCGTGAACCTCTGTCGATGGAGGAGGTACCAGGTGCGGAGCAGTTCGGCGAAGAAGCTCTCGAACCCGGAGACGGCAATCGGGATGACGGCTTTGGCTAGCTGATCGGCGTGGACTTTGTGCTTCCAGCGCAGGAAGGCAAGGCCGTAGGCCAGCGCGCGCTGGTCGCCGTTGCAGGCGGCAACGAGTGGCTGGACGACTTCTTCGTACTTGCTCTTGCCGATCTGGAGCATGGCGCCGACGACGAGCTGCTCGTAGGAGTAGGGGTGTCGCTTGCCCTCGGGGCTCGGCAGCTCGTCGCGCGCCGCGGCTTCGAGCGATTGCAGCAAGTCATCGGGAACAGCAGAGATCGCCTTCTCAACGGCTCGGCGCGGTTCGGCCCGGAGATCGCGACCGACTTCGTCGAGGGATCTCGGCCGCCTGCGGTTGCGATCACGATCGTGAGCGAGCTTCAGCAGCTCACGGTAGCCCTCTAGATTCTCGGTGAAACGGAGCAGCGCCGACTGCCCGAGCAGGCAGATGATTTCGTCCTGCCGAAAGTTGTCGGCCGCAGCGGGCGTCGGTGGTTGTTCCACGAGCACATGATCGCGAACCGCTGCGCACTCATGCGACCGCGCGGCCGCGGGCACGCTTCCCGCGGGCGGGAGACACACCTAGACGCGACAATGACGTCGTGGCAGACAAGGTGCAGAGTGCCCTCAAGAAGCTGCAGGCCGAGGCTAGGAGGAAATCGGGCTCCGACAGACTCGGCTTCGCAATGTGGAACGTGCCGGAGGACTTGGCCACGGAGGACTGCGTGCAGATCGTGCTCGATGGCGCGGGCATGAGGGCCATGGAGCAGGCAAAGGCGGAGGTCCTGAAGGATCAGCGCTTCGAGTACCTCGATGAGAAGAGGCTGGACGACCTCCTGTGGCGGTTCATCCACGGATGCCTGGTCGATCGCTCGCGCGACAAGGTGAAGGTGTTCCTGGACGAGCACCACCACGAGGTTCAGGAGTGCGTCTGCTACCTGCCGGTCGAGTATCTGACCGTCACGACAGAGCGCGAGATCCTCGCAGTGAGGCTCCTGCCACTTGGTACGGAGGAGGTACCTCCGCCAGGACCCTGGTTCAGGCTTGATAAGCCCGTCGGCGCTGTCGTTGCCGTCCCGGTGAAGGGGACAAACCACGGGCTCATGGCGGAACGGGCTCGCGTCACAGCCGAGCACGAGCTACAAGTGCTGCGAGTAACACTCAAGCTTGCTTACCCGTCGATCCTTGACCCGCAGGTTAGGTTCCGCCTCGGCGAGTCGTGGGCCTTTTCCGAACTCGCGAGCGGGTTCGCAGTGGGACCGAACCGCGTCTATGGACTCGACCTCGGAGGCAATTTGCCGGAGCTGGAAGCCGAGGCGGTACTCCGGCTGCCGGAAAGGCCGCGGAACCAGTTGGAACGTCAGGCGCTCCTGGCAGTGCAGTGGATCAATCGCGGCATGTTCGCTACGGAGCCGGTGGTAGCTCTGCTCTACCACTTCTTCGCCTTGGAGGCCCTGCTCGGCGAGAGAAGTGAGGGTCTGAAGGCGCCTCTGATCGCGCGGCGACGGGCAATGCTTGCCGCGGCGATGGACACCGCTTTCCTGCACCCGCACAAGAACTATTTCCTCTACGACAAAGTACGGTCCCTTGCCGTTCACGGTGGAATCGCTGGCGAGGTCACTGAAGACACAGTGCAGACGTTCAGCTGGGATGTGCGGACCGCCCTCCAGCAATTCCTCGCGTACGCCGAGAGGGAGGGGTTTACAAAACAGAGCGACCTCGCGGAGGCCCTCGACAACCATCCGAAACACGAGGAGCTGCTTGCCTGGTTGCGCACGAACGGTGGCCCGCTGTGGGACAAGTACTTCGAGAAGCTGGACGCGAAGCAGAAGGACTGCTGCCAGTAGTCCGGCTCGAATCCCCAGGATTGTTACTTCGCGCCGCTCGACAGGCCCAGATTCCCATGCGGAGGAGCGCACGAGCGGCAGACGGTCCGCGCTAGGGACGCGACCGATCGTCACCATTGTGGGCATGAGCCAGTCCGATTCGAAGTTCGAAGAGTTCCGCGCGGGCATCAGACCCACGGTGTCAGTCATCAACGATCTCGCTTCAGCCGTAGCCGCCACGGCCGAGCGTCATCACCGAGTTCCCTCGGAGCAGTCACGAGCGATGCGGGAGATCCACGCGCAAGCCAGCACTTACGGCCGGCACACGTCATGGGATGAACCGATCACAGACACCCACTCCTTCGGTGGCGTGATCTTGTTCGCTGCCATCGACTACGCACACACCTTCGCCTCATCCTTGGCAACGGACCGCACGCCGGTCTACGGCCATCTGGTGGTTGCCCGCTCGTTGCTTGAATCGGCGGTCATTGCTTCGTGGCTCAACAAGCCGGACGTCGAGTCGGACGAGCGAGTCAGACGGGGATTTTGTGAGCAGATCTACAACGCCTGGGAACTGGTCCGCCTCGGTATAGAGGAAGACACCAACGAGCGAGTGACGCGATGGATGGCAGTCGCCGAGGCATTCGAGTGGGACGTGAAGAAGAACAACGGGAAGCCGACAGTCGGCAATACGTCATGGCCGTCGATACCAATGGGCGTCGACGAGCTTGTCGGCACTCACCGAGGAAGGCTCGGACGCGCCCAGTGGAGTTATCTCTCGGCGGTCTCGCACGGCACCTGGTACGGCCTCCGACAGGCCGTCGCGTCAGAGCCCGTCGAAACCGCCTTTGGTGCGCCTCTGGCTGACTTCGGCACGAAGCTCACAGACGTGTGGAGCCAGGCCATCTGCGTTACGAGAGCGCTGCGCGGCGCTGCGCACGCTCGCTTCATCCTGATGGGTTGGATCGACGATGAATGGCGCGAAGCGTGTCGGCTATCAGAAGCGCACGAGAACTCCCTACTCGTGGCGTTACAGAAGCATTGGGCGACACTCCGAGAAGGGGGTAGTAACGAGCCGGTCGCAGCGCTCTGAGCTGCGCGTTCACATTCGAGAATCGCCGGACTCCTCGTCGATCGCCGAAGGCGACTCGGCAAAGATCCCGATCCCGTCAGTAGTCGCTTCAATGTCTGTTGCGCGTCTTGGACCACCGGCAGTGGGATGTTCTACCTGGGGTGCCTCGGGAGCTCGGAGAGCGACCGCCAGCTCTCAGGTAACCGTCATCCACCCCTTTACGCATAGCATCGAGTCATGGACGTGCAATCCGTGGTCAGGGATGCGCGCGGTTCAATGCTCCGCCCAATATTGGGATCCAACCGTGGGTCTAGGCGATTCCTTTGGCTATTTCCAATCGCAGTGTGGACGGTCGTTGCCTTTGTGCTCTTGCGCGCGCCACAACCGGACACGCCTGCGGCCAACGACCGCGGCCGGATGGCCCGAGGTGAGTGAGCTAGTACTGACGGCTCAGAACGCCGTAAATTCCGATGATGATGATCACATCGGTCTCGTTCGATGACGATAGTGACGAGCCCCTCCAGGTCTTCTCCGGAAATGACCTCCTCATCAGCCACTACGGCGAAATCGACATCGACTGGCATGAGGTAGCGGAACGAACCGCCCTGGACGAAAGACGCGGGCTAGTCGTGCTTCAAGTAGGGGTGATCGAGGATCTTCTCGATGAGCTGATTCAGTACCTCGAAGACCCAGACGATCCGGAGTCGCTCCAAGCCGAACTCGATAAGCAGACCATTGGTCCACGGATTGAACGATTTCAGAGCCTTCTCCGAAGCATCGGGCTTCTGGATCCTGGCGCTCAATCTCGGATAACTGAGCTGCGCCGTGTGGTGAGTCGCCGTAACGTCCTCGTCCACGGGATCCTCGCGCTAAGACCCGTCGGAGGTTGGAATCGACTTCCGGTTTCGGGCGAGCTGGAGTTGGAGTGGTTGATCTGTGACCGTCGAACTCACATTCGAGAGCGGATCACCACGCGAGGACTGCGCGATGATCTCTACGACGCAATCGGGCTCTTCACTGGCCTCCTGGAGTTCGCAGAGATGCTCGTTCAGCTCGTACCGGCTCCCGTGAACTTCTGCGGCGGCCACTATCTCGCAGCGCCATCCCCATGATCCTGCTCGACACGAATCAGCTGCAGCCCCACCTCGCGCTCGACACTCCGACCGTGTCGATCCTCCGGGCAATCGCTCGGAGTTCCTCTCAACGACTGGCACTGCCTACCTTGGTAGCCGACGAATTCATGGCAGAATACGAGAGGCACGTGCAGCGCCTACGGGGTGGCATTCGCCGGCAGGTTGAAGACCTCCGACGCCTGGATCGGGCCAGTCAAATCGAAGTCATGAATATGTCGCCGATCGAGGCGATCACCGCTCAACATCGGGCCTTGCTCGAGCTCACGTTCGAACTGCTCGCGGTACCCGTCGGCGCGGCGGAATTGGCCCTTCAGAGGGAGCTATCGCGTCAGCTTCCGGCCTCGACAAGCTGGGATAAGCCGGGATCAGGTGCTCGAGACGTTGCTATCTGGCTAACATCCCTCCACCAAATGCGAGATGATGATGAGATCTATTTCATCTCTAATGACAAGGCGGCATTCGGACCTGGTGCGACGCTGCATGCTGAGCTTGGGGCCGAGGTCGACGCTATGCCTGGAACACTGCACTATTTCAACAGCATCGATCAGCTTCTCGGCGTCTTCGCGCGCGAGGAACCCGTTGACCCCGACTCCTTTGGATGGGTTACGTGCGATACGACTGTGCGTCAAGCACTGGAGAGTTTGTTGTACCGCCCATTGCCGCCCACTACTACATACGACGCTATGCGCACGATGAGCTCCATATGGGCGTACTCTGGCTTGGCTGTCGACTCCGGTGTCATTGAACAAGCACGACTCTATTGGCTCCAGAACTCCGCGTGGTTGAGTCTTCGCGTGATTTGGCATGGCACGAAAACACAATGGACTGGCTACGCAAACATGCCCACTTTCGGTCCCAGCGCTCGAACCGTGGTAAGTCACTACCGAGTGCCAACAACGTTGCTCATTGAGCTGGCTGGCGATCGGTCAATAATTGCGGCACAGGTGGATTCGCTGGGCCAGGAGCGGTTCGTTCACAGCGAGGTGTTCGAGAGCGACTAGCCGCTGGAGTTCGTGCCAATCTGCTGGTCTCCCGCTCCATTAGACACCTCCGGGATACGGGACTCCGGTTTCGGAGGAATCAGCCGACCGTTGGCGATCAGGATCTTCGCGAGGTCAAAGGCTTCACGAAATCCCACGATGTCAATACCCTGCCGACCCCGAAGGTGCGCGTCCCAGTCCAACTCGTCCAGGCGGTCAAGCGTGACCTGGTATTGCGGCCACGAGCGAGTCGTGATGCAGAAGTCTGTCAGTACCCAGTCCTTGCCCGTCAGCTGAAGGATGGGACCGATCGGATCCACCAGTCCTCCCGCGCCAGTGTCGGCCCGGTAACCAAGCTCAAGAAGGTGCCCGAGCTCAGCAAATATTCCGGCCGAGTGGTACGCAGCGTCACCGGGGTAACGACGCGCGCCCTGAAGAACGCGCGCAATCGCGTAAGTCAGATCGTCGGCCGATTCATTCGGGAGCCACGCGTGGGTTCCAAGACTTGCTCCTTCGAAGGTCTCGACCGTGACCAAGACGCTGTCCTGTACCGAGTCGGACAGCTCCCAACGTGCGAAGGCGTCAGAGTCACGGATACGAACCCGGGGTCCCGTGACGCTCGTAAATCCTAAACGCCGTCCCAACCGAAGCGACCTCGCGACGAGCGAACTCTCAGGAGCCACTGCGACAGCAAGTATCGCTTTCAAGTCCTCCTCGCGATCCTGGTCGATGCGTCTCATCGTTGTTTCGTGAATCTGCGCCAGTGCAGATTCGATTTGCTGGTGAAGGTCACTCACGTCGGACGACATTCGGGCCATCTCCTCGTCACGGGTGTGCTGCGAGTGGGCGAACTTTCGACCGAATACCGAGGTGAGGACAAGCAGCGGCGCGAACAGGACAGTTGTCGCGCCCGTGTTGATAAGTAGGTCGGCCGCCCAGGGGTGGTGGTGGTTTATGGACGCTGAGATGACGAGCTGGGCTACACCAGTCACCAAGGTCGCAAGCGCGACGCCAACAGCGGGAAGCCGTCGGAGCAGGAATGGAACCGCCTGACGATTCGCGAAGTCACCGTGACCATCGCCCTCGGGAAGGCTCTCGTCTGCGGCCATCATGCTTGCCAGCGAAGCCTCGAGTTCAGATCAGGCCGCATCGCACCTCCTTCGGACGGCAGAAGTTCGGAGCTTGATGGTGCGGAGGGGAGCGCCGACGAAGCTGACATGAGTTGGACGATAACCTGCTGGCGGAACGCGAGCCGGTAGCCCACCGCAGCCGTCGCGCACATCGTCGAATACCCACGGAACGTTGAGAGGGAGGGCGCCCACCTCAGTTGCAGTCGTTTCTCCTTAGGACAGTCGAGCATTCCCGCAGCAGAGCACTGAACTGTCGCCATTAAGCCGACCATCGTACCTGCGCGACTCTCTCATTCACCCCTTATGCTTAGGCTCCTTGCCTTAGGATGTCAGTCACCGAGGGCAGCCGCTGCGCCGACAGCGCGCCGTCTAGCCACTGCGGCTCCGACGCGTACAGCTCCACCCAACTACTCACCTCCGCATGCCCAACTGGTGTGAGGGGCGTGACGACAGTCGTACGACTGACAAACGGGTTCACTTGTCGGCGAACCCCGACGGCGCCCTGCGAATGGGTGACGGTTTCGTCGATGGTCCGCCCTGGCCCAACCAACCCGGATGATACGACGACGCCGTCGAAGCCCGAATCTCGCCCCGCCGCAACGATGTCGGCAACGATGCTGTCCACTTGGGTAGGAAATGGTTGCGCCCACCACCAACTGAGCTGGAAGTATCCGCTGACAAGCTCGAGTCGAAGCCAGCGCGCTCCGGACTTGGTGGCTTGTAGAGCCTTTGGCGTCAATTTCTCGGGAAGACGCGCCGCATCGTTGGCTATTGGTCCGGGCATCGTCGAGAGGACGCCGTCCGAGACGGCTCCCAACCACGTGACCGTGAGGTCGACACCTCCGACGCTAACGGTCCGCGAGACGTGATCCGCCTGTACCGCGATCGCCAGAGGTTCGACATTGGCCTGGATCGCCTGCCGACCAAGCTCGTTTGGAATGCCGGGAAGTTGTCCACCGAGGATCACGTCGTACCGGGCAAGCAGATCGAAAACAATCGCGTCGAAGTACGAAGACTCACGTTCGATCGTCCTGTTTTGCTCGCTCACGAGCATGACCTTCACCTCGACGGGTAACGCAGTGCCCGCAGACTTGATCACGATGTCGAGTGGCGGCGCGTCGGGGGCAACGCGCTCTTCACACGTGACGTCCCATCCGCAAGACATCGCGAGGGTCGCGATCTCGAGCTGGACGTCAACGTGGTCGCGAGTGCCCGCGCCGAAATCACGTCGTAGGGAGGCCAATAATGGGCGCCGGCCCTTGAGCGTGGTGACAGACTCGAGCCGAAGCGCCGTGGTCAGGTGACGGAAGAATGCCGGGTTGGAGCGATGAAGATCCATCAGACTCCCGAGACGGCTGGCGGCGCTGGCCCTTTCTGGCCAGTCGGTCCCGAGATGGAGCTCCAAGGTGTTTGCAATCCAGACGCCTACGCGACTGCGGGTCGCTGAGTTGAAAGTCGGTTCGCTCAGTCGGTCGCGGAGCTGGTCCCAGGTCGTCGGCACAGCCGGACCACCGTCAGTCACGATGCCTCCGGGTCATTGCGGCAAGGAACGAGCGAACGCGTACAGAACTCGATCATTGTCTGGTGTACGCGGTTGCCCGCGTCCGACTCCGACAAACGACATATCGCGGAGCTCATCTGTGTGCGTTGATCGCCCGAATAGCCGCTACGACGTCGGTGGCGATTTTGGGCTCTATGAGATAGGGGCGGAGAAGCGCGACGGTTGCTTCATTTCCGACCTGGCCCAATATCCGAAGGATGCAATTCGCGCGCGAATGGCCAGCACCAGCTGGAAAGTGAGATGTCAATCTACCACGGTTCACAACACCCCACTCCATGAGAGCACGCATCTCTGAGGGAAATCTCTCGATGAGGCGCTGCTGAACGGTTGGATCGTCAGGTCGTAACGTCTGGGCCCACGAAAGGCGGAACATGACGTCGACGGCTGCCGCAGCAAGCGGTCCGAGAAGCTCTCTCCAGACTTCGTTGACATCCTCGATTCCGCGTTGGCGCTCGAGGTCGAGAACAAGTCGATCGACGAGACGCCACGCACGTTCGTCAGCATCTCCCTCCTCCTGATAAGGCGGCGCGCCACTACTCAGGCGCGCCCAACCGCGCAGACCTGCCAGGTGGACTGCGATGTTGTCTTGGATCATCGGCCCCGTCGCCTCGATCCGAGAAGCCGGTCCAGCAAACACACTGCGCAGCCGCTCGTCGAGCGCCGGTTCTCCCGATGGAGCCTCATCCGCGAGCCGCTCCAATGTCCACGAGGCCCACACACCTTCACCCGACCTCGCCGCGGCGATCAGCAGTTCGCGCCGGTCGGATTCCGACAAGCTGTGAATCGTCTCATAGTAAGGACCGAGGACCGCCTCATTGTCGAACTGCAGGTCGACGAACCTAGCAGCGGCCTTCCACGTATCGGGATCATCGGGTCGAGTGAGGAACTCGGCGATCTCGTGCGTCAGGCTGGCGACAGTCGCCATCGGCACTATGAGGTCGTACGCGGCGAGGGCCTCGACCAGCATCGACGAGAGGAAGACGTTTTCCGTCTCGAACTCCGAGAGCACTGAGGCAACGGCCTGTCGTTCCGCACTCGACTTCATCCAGGCAGCCTTGATGGCGACATCGAGCGCGTCGAGCCGCAGATGGTAGCCACCGATCTTCCACGCGCGAAGCAAGAGTTCGGGAAGTACTGCCCGGTCGTCGGAGCTGCCAGCATCGAACAAGTGCAGCGCAAGGTATAGCCGACCCCAGGGACGGCTGGTTCCTCCCTGAAGGAACCTGCGTACCACGGGGACTCTGCTGTTGTGGTCCCGAAGCCAATCTGTCTCGCACGCGTACGAAACGACCGAGGCGCCGAGTCGATTCACCGACAGACTGGCGAACTGCGTGTAGGTCGCGGCGAAAACTGGACTGATAGTGGTGGTAGACCCCGCGTTCTGCATGTTGACTACCTGCCCAAGAAAAAGCTCGTCAGTCGCGTCGATGAGCGAGCAGACCTCGTCCACGAACAGCCCTTTCGCGAGAGCAAGTCCCGCCGCGGTGAGGAGCGCCAACTCGTTGGCGGACCACGACTGCTTTGTGGCCCACTCCCCCCCTGGCCAGTCGTTTGGCACGAACGAGGCGGACTCGGGATTGGTCGCGAACGTGGCATCGGCGAGCACACCACAGATCGCGGCGCTCGCCTGAAAAGCCGCGGCGGATCCAAGGACTCCCGTTGCCGCCGCGAGGTAGAGGCGAGCGTCAGCTAGCTCAGCGAGCGCGTCGGCACGGCGCACTACGTCACGCTCGATGATGAGGGCGTAGTGGTGAAGATCGCGGTGCTGCTCGGTGCGGAGGGCCGCGCCCAGCGCCTGACCCGTACTCGATCGGAGTACACAGTCCTCCGCGGCAAGGAAGCGGCCAAGCAGCTCATGGCGAAACTGCACTCGACCTTGCGAACTGACGAGCAAGTCGTTCGCCATAATCTCGTCGACCCGCTCAGGAGGGAGCTCGAGCCCGGAATGCGACCCCAGAGCCAATGCTACGTCGAGCACCCGGAGGGAAGTCCTGAGTTCGGCATCCATCACCGCCGCAATTGCGCGGAGTCCCGCTCGGACGACCTCGCTTCGGGCAAGCTTCCTGACGTAGGCATCAAAGAGGTCTACCTGTGTAGTGGCGTCACCAAGCTCGGCATGGCAGCTCGCTGCGATTGAGAGCTCGTACGGCGTCCTGAACGCCTCACTCACGAGGTCGGGGCACGTCATCCCATAGGACTCGAGGATTCGTCGGCGCTCGTCAGGGGTCGGATCGCCGAGAACGACACCGATTGCCGCCATTGATTCGGGAACAGGTGCGCCCTCGAGCGACGTGATGATTGCTCCGCCTGGCGTTCGAAGCCGAAGACCGGCCAACTGATCGACCAGCTCGCTACGTAGTTGCTGTGGACACTCATTAACCCCGTCGAGCACCACTGCGACGTCGACCGCGGCCCGCGTCGCATGCTCTAGGAGGTTGCTGAAATTCTCCGGGCTGAAGGAAGCGGCCGACTTGCTTAGCAACCGGCCGAACTGCCCCTGCGCGTATTCGCCGGCCCTCAGCCATAGGACGACCATGCCGGCATCGCTCAGGGCTATGGCAAGATGCCTCGCGAGGTGGGACTTCCCCGCCCCGTGGCCTCCGACGACAGATAGCAGCCTGCCTTCCGCGACGAAAGAGACAAGCTGGCTCACAGACAGCTCGACGTCCCCGGCGTGCATGGTCGTCGGAACGTGAGCCGGAAGCTCAAGCGATTGAGCCGCCCTAAATCGCCAGCGATACTCCTCCAATACTGAGGTACTCATGCGCTGATCACCGTTTGAACCTGACTCGGCGTCTTCCCGGTAGACACCGAGATATGCTGCGAATGCCTCCCATTGAGCATCGCTCCAAGGAGGTCGTCGTCCGCGTTGATTCAAACGAGCGATCAAATCCTCGTATCCCAGATACGAGACGTAGTCGCCAACCTGTAGCTCGGAACGGTTGGGGATGACAGGATCGAAACAGACCACCGTGTCAATGTGTCTGTAGAAGCGGTCCGCATCTGGAGCGGCGCCTGACATCGCGAAGGCCTTCATCGAATCGCTCACCGCGAACGTTCCCGATCGAGCTTGTTGATACGGATTCGAGTCCAACGATCGCTCGGCGTCGCCGGGACCCTGCTGAAGCCAACGGCCGTTGGCACCGCCAATGATCGGACGAGTTACATCAAAGGACTTGAGCTCGACGTAGGTAAGTCGTTCGGCGGTGAAGATCAGGAAGTCGACCTGCCGATTTCCGGGCCTGCCGGCGTAGAAATTTGCGAAGACGTACGCGCTCAGTCCCTGCGCCGCGAGGTCGCGTTCCAGCTTCCGTAAGAACCGCACCTCCTGCGGGTTCTCAATCGGATCGCCGATGTAACAAGTGACGTTGCTAATTGTGTGTTCCATCTTTGCCGCGACGAACGCGGCGCCAACCAAATGATAACTGCCAGCAACATCACACTGCGCCGGCGCGCTCGATTCCGAGTCGCAGGCCCGCGACATCGGCCCTCCGACCCGCACCCCCGCTGCACCGGTCAAGGCGGCCCGTGCCACCAAGGCCGCCACGACCGCCTGACCTTCACCACCTGACACAAGCACCGCCCACGCTTTGGCGTGGGACGTTTATCTCCCTACCGAACCTCTCCGCTAGGTTCGCCATCTTCTTACGGCTACCACCGTGATGCCGAGGAGCACCAAGGCCGCCCCGATGAAGATCGCGCTCTCGACGCCTTGCAAGGCCCAGAAGTGGCTCGTCGGCTGGTACTGGAAGA
>OCTA010003397.1_pt1 | contig 14123 bp, 8 predicted proteins | sample 1538991 | NCBI WGS metagenome assembly OCTA01 (sample SAMEA3539302, study PRJEB22396) | soil metagenome | biome: tundra; feature: field; material: soil | place: USA | collected 2010-05 | depth 0.15 m
GCAGGGCAAAGGCAGCGGAGCCGGAACCGGCTTCACTGAGCGCATAGGCGCCAACGATGTCTGTCGCGAGCCGCGGCAGCCAGCGTTCTTGTTGAGACTCGGCGCCCCACTTCTTCAACGCATTGATAACAAGGGTGTTGTGGACGTCGATGAGGACTGCGATGGCGGGATCGACGGTGGAAATGGCTTCGATGGCGAGGACGGCGTCAAAAAAGGTGCCGCCGGCGCCACCATGCTGTTCGGGGACCTCAATGCCCATGAGGCCCATGGCAAAGAGCTGGACGACGAGACCGGAGGCAAATTGCTGCTCGTCCTCCATCTGGCGGACGAGCGGCGCGATGGTCTCCTCAGCGAACTGGCGGACTGTGGAGTAGAAAAGTCTCTCTTCTTCAGTGAGTTGGGTGAGGGCGGACGGGGTATGGCTGGCTACGGACAAGGGAATGCGGCCTCCGGCTTCGGAGTGTATCAAAGATGACGGAGGGGATGGGGAGGGATGACGACGGAGGGCAGTTTGACTGGGCCGGATTCTGGCGAGCCCTTGGTGAAGTTCACAGTTTTACAGCCTTGCAGCTGTACAGTTTCACAAACTTTGCAGTATTTATGCATTAAACCCGTTTTCGTCGAGACGTGCGAGCCGAATCTCGTTTTGATTGTGTTGCTTACCCCTTTATAACCGGCGAATTTTGTGGTCATTTTGGGTTGTTTTGGGCAACTTTTGGCATATTTTGGTCGTTTTTGGCCCCAAAACTGTGTAGTTCCTGAAACAAGTCCTCTATTTTCTGCTGCATGGGAATGCGCACCCTTTCCTTATTCAGATGCTTCAAGGATAGCGGAAGGAGGGAAATAATCTGCAGGGGCGGCGACGCCCCAAGCGCCGTGGATTCAGGGATTAATCCGGGGGGGGGAATAGAGGAGGGGATTGACGCGGCAGTATTCGAAGAGGACTGTTCCGAAAATTACGTCATGAATGACCTCTGCCCTGTCAGACCGCTGACAAACCCATCAAGCACTCCCTCAGGGGCTAAACAGGCTGCGGAAAAGGCCCGGATTCGAGCGAAATCCCCGAAAAAGCATGCCTCAGGGGCTGAAGCCCGCGTTGATTTTGCTTGTGTTATACCGGGGATAAATCCCCGGCCTACCGCCCGAACGAGTTTTTGGGCAGCCTGTAAAGGGAAAGCCCGCGTTGATGTTGGTTGCGTTATACCGGGGGATAAGTCCCCGGCGCCTACCGCCCGAACGAGTTCTCCGCTGCTGTGAAACTACAAGGGGCAGACGCCATGATGGCGTCTGCCCCATTTGTCTGGCCCTGATTCCGGGTTATTGGATGGTGAGGGTAAAGGTTGTGGTCGCCGTGTTGGTCGCCGAGGCCGAGTCCTGCCCGGTGAGTGTAAAAGTGTAGGTGCCTTTGGCGGGGTTGGAGGGTGGTGTGGTTCCTCCGCTGCTGCTGCCACCGCCGCAAGCTGAGATGGCAAATCCGACAGCCAACATCGCGATGAGGCCAGCCGTGGTGCGGAATTTCCGCGAGGCGCGACCGAGGAAGCCGGCCAGAAGCAATCCGGCAAACGCCACTCCGAACGGTGCGGGGTTGGGCCCAGACGGGTGGGAGTTCTTAGCCGTATTACCCAAAGCGGCGAAACGGTGCAGGCCGGGCTTGCTGCCCAGGATGACGGCGGCGGCCACGCAATCCGATGCATTCGTGTCAAGCGTGAGCTGGGTTGTGACTGCGCTTGTCCCGGTCACGGCCACTGATCCATCGCCATTGCTCAGCGTGGTAGTGAAGTTGTAGCAGAGATTCGCCAGAGCGTTGTTATTCGACGTGGTGAAGGAAAGATCGACCGTGCCAGTGTATCCTCCCGCAGGCGTTACGGTGATGGTGGAATTTGCCGAACTACCCTGACTGACGGTCACGGCGGTCGCCGCGAGTTTGAAGGTGCCAGGCGTGGTGGACCCCGGGACAGTGACGGTAAGGGCTCCGGTTGATGGTGCGTGAGTGGCGTCACCTGAATACTGGGCTACCACCGTGTGGGCACCCGCGACAGTGAAGGACAAGATCTCGGCATAGGTGCCGTTCGCGGTCAAGGTGAAGGGGGAACCTGTTGCCGTAGTCCCATCCACGGTTATGGCTACCGTGCCGGTGGGTACGGTGGAACCGGTCGAAGAGGCGACCGTGATCGTGAAGGTGTCGTTTGCATTAAGAGCCGGCGTCAAGCTCGAAGCCGCCACCGTCGTCGACGTAGCAATCGGGCTTGTTGTGCTGGCGGTCCAGGCGGTCGCCAAGGCATTGAGATCGACTGACCCCAGCCCTGTGACGAGGTCATAGCCTGCGTTTGTGGTGAAGCTGGTCGTGCTGCCGCTGGTGGTGCTGCAAAACGTGGTTCCGGCGAGACATTCATTGTTGCCGCTGGTCACGTCATGGAAGGCCGCCGCATAGGTGGCGGAATTGGAAGCCAAGGTGTACAGCTTCGGATTGATGAGACCCTGCCCCGTGGTATAACCCGATTTCTGATTGATGATGGCCACCATTCCGGCGAAGATGGGCGCCGCAAAGCTGGTGCCGCCGGCGATGGTCAGGTCGTTGGTCGAGCTGTCGCGGAAGCCGCTGTTGCAACTGGCAGCCTGCGCCGAGGTCGCCCCGCTGGCAGGGGACCAGTCGCTCTGGTCGCTGGTGCAGTAGAGATAGCCGGGAAAGCTTGGCGAGGAGTACAAAGCGACGTCGGGCACATCTCGTTTGCTGTCGTTCGGAATCCCGGGAACGCCTGTCTGCCAACTGGGCTTGGCGAAAAGGGCGCTGGCGCCGCCGCCGCTGGCACTGAGACCGCTGGATTGGTTCGCAATAAGAAAGGCCTCATCATTCCATGCGACTTCGGGGATATAGATCTTGGCCGAGGTCAGGATGTCGCTCGAAGTTTGGGCATCCCAGTAAGTCGAGTTCGTGTCCACGTTGTCGGCCGCGCTGATCTCGGTACCGCCAACACCGGTCACATATGCGCTGCTGGCCGGGTAGCTCACGGCCAGGGCCTCCTGTGTTGCAAGGGGAGGATCATTCCCTTGAGGAGGATTTTCAATAAAGCACGCTGTAGAACCCTGATCGCCCGAGGCGGAGATGACGGTCTGTCCCTGCGTGGCGGCTTGCGACATCGAGGTCTCAAGCGCGGTGGCCTCGGTCTGCGAAATTCCAGATTCGCAGGCGCCATAACTTACGCTGATGATGTTGCCCAGCTTCTGGTCGACGGCATATTGAATGGAGTCGAAGACGCTGAAGTTTTGCGTGTCACTTCCGGTGTATACGAAGAAGACATTCGCTCCTGGAGCCATGGCGCTTGACCACTCGAGATCGAGGTCGGACTCGCCCTCGTCTCCGGCCACAGTGGTTGTGCCGGTCCCGCTACCCGGAACGAGGACCAGTGTCGGAGGCTTGTTGGGAAGGCCGGCGGCGCTCTGGAAATTCGCAATATCGCTGACATTGACATACGACTGGCCGACGACCACAAGGGATTGGCCGGTACCGTCGTTTCCACCCGAGACGAGTGGAGTCATGTCATAGACGACTTTGATGTCGCCGGGGGCAAAGAACACGCTCCCGGAGATACTCGATGTGAATGCACCCCGCGTTCGACTGAGAGGAATATATTGCGGCTTGGGGCGAAAGTCGCTGAGGTTCATCACGGCGGCAACGGTGGGCGCGATCGCCGCAGGCAGCGACAACTCGGTGGACGGAGCAAAGTGCTTTGCGCCTTCCACGTTGTAGTAGTGCATCTGGGTTTGGAAGGCCATCTCGACCTGCCCCACGCTGCCCGAGAAGTGGACCATATTCTTGCTGCGGGCCACGGAGTCGACTGAGAATCCCTGCTGCTGGAGCCAGAGCGAAACGCTGTCGATATCGGCCTGATTCATGCCGAAGCGGGCGGCGTACTGTTCGGGGGTCAGCCACTTGTGAAAGAGGGGCGAGGAGGGATTCTGCTGGGCGGCGAGCAGCGCTTCGAGGTCGGCTTGTTGTGCCGCGGAACGGTTGAAGACGATGGTCATGCCGTTGAGCCGGGTATCGGAAGGAACTCTTCCGGCGTCGAACCGAGGCTGCGCCAACGGATGAAGGGAGCCCTTCAACGTAGACATGTAGGAGCTCGATACCTCGGACCGGATGCGCGGAGCGGGCGTCTGTGCGCCAAAAGCAGCGGTACCGGCCATTGTGCAAGCGGCAATCCATCCGCAAATCCGAAGCTGGGTTGGCCTTGAGAATGCAAACATCGTCATATCCATCCTTGTGCGTTGAAGCGCTAATGCGTCCAAACAGGCTACCACGGACACACTACGTCCGCGGGTGTTAGAGAAGCGATGAAACATCCGCCAGCCCCGACCGGGGCGGCAGGGGAATGTGGGAGTGTTTGGATGGGCGCCTTTCCTTTACTCGACTGGGGCGGCCTTCCGCATGTACAACTGCGCGCGTCTCCACGGTTAGACTCAAGTTTCACTGCAAAGTTGTGGGCAGGCTATCCCCTTTTTGGTGTAGACGCGGGGGGGGACGCCCTGTTCGCCGCCCGGATTCGATGGAACGGGAGATCGTGCAGGTCAGCCTGCGGTGGACTCGCAGCGGACGAGTTCCAGGGCCGCCGTGACTTTGCAGGGTGGAACAAATCGCCCGGCACGCCAGGCAATTGTGAGCTTCTCACGCTCAAGAAGCCTGCGCATCCGCCCGCGCGCATGCTCGGCCCAGGGGCCGCTCTTGTCGAGCCGGGCATAGGCCTCCCAGTGGCGCAGTGCGGGGCGGGACTGGCCCTTGCGCTCGTAAGCGAGGGCCAGGTTATAGTGGGCGTCGGCATAGCGCGGCGCCAAGGCTACCGCCTGAAGGTAGGCAGCAATGGACTCCTCTGGCCGCTCCATCTCGTCGAGCACGTTGCCCAGATCGAAGAAGGCCAACACGTAGGTCGAGTCAGTTTCAGTGGCTCGCCGGTAGAGTTCTTCTGCCCGGGCATACTGTCGAAGATGAAAGTGGATGGTTCCCAGATTAATGTAGGCCGGCGCATAGGCCGGTTCCAATGCCAGGATTTTCTCGTATAGCTCGATGGCATGGTTCTTCTCGCCGGATTCCTCAGCCTGAACGGCGGCCAGGAAGAGGCCCTGGATTCCAGGCCGGCTTCCGTGCGCGGATTTGCAGAGTGGCGACGGCTGCGAGCCGGCATGCTCGCGATCGAGGCGGTCGAGGCGCTCAAAGTCGAAGAGGAACTGGCGGCGAATGGGGTCAACCATCGATCCTTCGCAGCGGAATGCGAGACGGGCGCCGGCGCGGACGAGGCTTGCCTCAATGAGTGGGTTCGCCATCCCGGCTACGGCTTTCATCGCGACGATCGAGTGGCGGATGGCGGCGGCGGATACATCGTCATCGCGCAGTATGCGGAGGGTCCTCAATTGACCGAGATCCTGGAACGTGTAGGCCTGCTGTGAAGGAATGAGTCCCGCCCGCTCCCAACCCTGCAGTTGGTGGGCACTGATTTGCAATATCCGCAATACATCCGGGCGGCTATAGCTGGTCACTCTTCAATGCTCCCGTTGGTAAGTCCGGCTCGGCTTCGCGGTTCGAACTGGGCATCTCGGATTCGAATTCCCGATTCCGGCAATGGACGTGGCTCCTGGAACAACGACGGAGGATCCGCTCTTGCTGCGATTATGCCAAGAATATGCGTGGATAAGCAGGCACGAATCACTAGAGGATGAAAAAGTGCGTGGATAACTGGTACCTGATTTGGTTCATTGGGGGCATTGGCGGTAATTCCGGCGGGATTTTGAGCGGAAATGCCGCTCGCCTGCGTTGAAGAAGTTGAGAAGCAACGAGAGCACAGCAGCGGCAGGAGATTCACCAAAGCGGATCAAACGCGTCGCGATGGGTGTCGTCCATCCCACAAATGGGGTGGCGATGACCCGAAATGGGGGTGCATTCTGACTCGCATTCATGTTATTTTTGAGCCTCTTAGCAGTTTGTCACGAAGATCGGCTTCGCTTCCCGTGTTGACGAGGAATGGGCCCCTTGGTAGAAGCATCCTTTCGCATCGCATTGGCCACGCGACAGCATGTGCTGTCGGTCAGCAAGGGTGTCAAAGCGCTTCTGGGATACGAACCAGCGGACTTTATCTCCGGTCGCGTTTCGCTGGCAGAGCGGATTCACGCTGACGATGCGGAATCATTCGCAAAGCGCTTCTGCTCGTGCACCCCGAGTATCGGTGAGACATTCAACATCCGGCTCAGGCAGGCCAATGGGCGGATTCGCTGCGTTCGGGGCCGGTGCAGCCGGGAGATTGCATCCAACGGCAATGCAGTTCTGCACCTGATATTGCAGGATGCGAAAAGCCTGAAGGCGAAGCGGGGTGATCTGACTTCGTCGGTGACCCTCAGGTCTGTTCTCGAAAGCGTGGACGAATGCGTCTACTTCAAGGACAGAAATCACGTCATTATCAAAGCCAATCAGAATTATTGCCGGAGACTCTCGGGCGCTGCGGGGCAACCGCGCGACCTGGTCGGGCTGACCGACTACGACTTGTTTTCAGAGGAATTCGCCGACCGCTCCTACGAGCTCGAGCAGCAGATCTTCGCTGGTTCTGCTTGCACACACGAAGTTCAGGAGTCGTTTGGCAACGACGGACAGAGAATTTGGATCGACACGCGCGAATTTCCTGTTAGAGACGATGATGGAGAGATCGTCGGCATCTTTGGCATCTCGACCGACATTACCGAAGGCGTGCAGGTGGAGCGTACGCGGACCGAGAGCGAGGAATCGCTGAGAGAGGCGCAAAGAATTGCGGGGCTCGGCAGCTATGTTCTCGAAATTGCGACCGGGGTATGGACCAGCTCGGATGTGCTGGACGAGATCTTTGGAATTGACCAGGGGTTTGCGCGGACGGTGGAGGGATGGGCGGCTCTCATTCATCCTGAGGACCGCGCGGAGATGCAAGCCCATCTGGCGAACGAGGTGCTTGGCCGGCGGAAACCGTTCAGCAAGGAGTACCGCATCGTTCGCCGATCTGATGGCGCGGTGCGCTGGATGCTGGGCATCGGCAAGCTGGAGATGGATGCGCGCGGAAATCCCGAGGTGTTGCGCGGCACGATCCAGGACATCACGGATCGGAAGATTGTGGAGACAGCTCTGCGCGCAAGCGAAGCGTCTCTCAGGGAATCGCAGCAGATTGCCAGCCTGGGCAGCTTTGTCCTGAACATCTCGACACTCATGTGGACCGCATCGGATGTGCTGTATGAGTTGCTTGGAATTGACAAGAGCTACGAACATACGGTGGACCGATGGACGGACCTGATTCACTGCGACGATCTGCCCGGGCTGGCGGCAGAGTTCGCCGCAACGAGCGCGGAAAAGGGCAGGCTCTTTGACAAGGAATGCCGCTTCATTCGCCAGACCGACCATGCCGTGCGCTGGGCGCATGTTCTTGGCAAATTGGAGTTCGAGGCGCTGGGAAAGCCGCGGACATTGCGCGGCACGGTCCAGGATATTACTGACCGAAAGGTGGCCGAAGCGGCGTTGCAGGAAAGCAGCGGACTTCTGCAACTCTTTATTCAGGATGCGCCGACGGGCCTCGCCATGTTTGACCGGGAGATGCGGTATATCTCCGCGAGCCGCCGCTGGATTGAGGACTACGGTCTGAAAGAGTGGGACATCATCGGACGATGCCACTACGAGGTAGTTCCGAAGTCTCCGGAGCGATGGAGGGCGGAGCATCGCCGTGCGCTTGCCGGAGAAACGGTGATTGCCGGCGAGGACTGTTTCGAGAGCGCGGACGGCCACCTGCATTGGAGTCACAGAATGCTGCGCCCATGGCTGACCGGAAACGGTGCCATTGGCGGCATCGTCATCCTGGCTGAAGATACGACGCAAAGGAAGCAAGCTGAAGAACGGCTTCATCTGGCGGCCAGCGTTTTTACTCATGCCTCGGAAGGCATCACTATCACCGACGCAAACGGCGCCATTCTCGATGTGAATGATGCCTTCACGCGGATCACGGGGTATAGTCGCGAGGAGGTTTTGGGGAAAAACCCGCGCATTCTGAATTCAGGCCGGCAGGGCCGCGAGTTCTACACGGACATGTGGAACCAACTGATCGCGAAGGGCCACTGGTCCGGCGAAATCTGGAATCGGGCAAAAGATGGCCACGTGTTTGCTGAAACGCTCACGATCAGCGCCGTGCCCGACGCTACCGGCAAGACTCAGCAGTATGTGGCAATGTTCTCTGACATCACGTCAATCAAGGAGCAGGAGCGGCAACTCGAGCACATTGCCCATTACGATCTTTTGACAGGGCTCCCCAACCGGGTTCTGCTCGCCGACCGCCTGAACCAGGCAATGGCGCATGCCCACCGTCGCAACCGGCCGGTGGCGATCGTGTGTCTCGATCTGGATAACTTCAGGCCGGTGAATGACCGCCATGGCCACAACACCGGCGACGAGTTGCTGACAGCCGTAACGACGCGGATCAAGCTGGCTCTGCGCGAAGGCGACACGCTTGGGCGCCTCGGTGGCGACGAGTTTGTCGTGGTGATGGAGATCGGGAGCATCGAAGAAAGCGCTCCGCTGATCGAAGCTCTTCTGAATGCGGTTGCCGAACCAGTGCTGGTTGGCGAGCTGGAACTCCACGTTTCGGCCAGCGCCGGCGTCGCATTCTTTCCGCAGGCCGATGACGTGGATGCAGACCAACTGCTGCGCCAGGCCGACCAGGCGATGTACCGGGCAAAGGTGGAGGGCAAGAATCGCTACCACATCTTCGACCCCCACGAGGACCGTAGCGTCCGCGGGCACCATGAGGATATTGAACGAATCCGCCATGCACTCGAAGCACACGAATTTGTGCTTTATTACCAGCCCAAGGTGAACATGTGCACGGGAAAGATTCTGGGCGCAGAGGGCCTGATTCGATGGCAGCATCCTGATGGCGGCCTGCTGTCGCCTGCGCAGTTTCTGCCCATTGTGGAAGGCCACCCGATTGCCATTGAACTGGGCGAGTGGGTCATCGATAGCTCTCTCTGTGAGATGGAGCGATGGAGAGCAGAGGGCCTGGAGATCCCTGTGAGCGTGAACATCGGGGCGCAGCAGTTGCAGAAGGTGGGATTCGTCGAGAGCCTGAGCGCTTTGCTCGCGGCGCATCCAGGCATTCCGCCGTCGAGCCTGGAACTGGAGGTGCTGGAAAGCAGCGCGCTCGAAGACGTGGCCCTGGTTTCACAGGTGATTCGCGACTGCAAGAAGCTGGGAGTGTCCTTCGCTCTCGATGATTTTGGCACCGGCTATTCTTCGCTTTCCTATCTCAAGCGGCTGCCTGTCGACGTTTTAAAAATCGACCAGAGTTTCGTTCACGATATGCTCGACGACCCGGAGGACTTGACCATCCTGGAGGGCGTACTGGGATTGGCTACTGCATTCCGACGCCAGGCCATTGCCGAAGGAGTCGAGACCGTGGAGCATGGGCAGATGTTGCTGCGGCTTGGTTGCCAGGTTGCGCAGGGTTATGGGATTGCGCGTCCGATGCCGGCGCACAAGCTGCCAGCGTGGGCGGCAGCCTGGAGGCCCTATCCGCAGTGGGCCAATGTTGCCGCGGTAGAACCTGTCGATTGGCCGCTGCTTTATGCCAGTGTCGAGCATCGGGCATGGTTCGTCGCCATCGAAGACTATCTCACCGGTCATCGTCACACGGCTCCGGTTCTGGATCTCCAGCAGTGCAGATTTGGCGGCTGGCTCTTCGCTGAAGCGGCCGCGGGACGCGGCGGTCGTCCCGGCTTCACCGACATTAACGCGCTGCACCACCAGGTTCACGCGCTCGCGGCTGAGATATTAGCGCTCAAAGCCGACGGCCATGGCCCGGCTGCCATGGTGGCGCTGAGTGAGCTGCATGGCATGCGGGACGCGTTGTTAGAGAAGCTCACCGGCCTTGTGCAGTCGCTGTAGGGCACTTTCGGAATGCACGCGGACTTTTGAGCGCAGTCAAGGGTGGCTTTTTCTTGAGAAAAAAGCCGCTTGAGCGCGTGGTTCCGGATTACACCAATTCCGAAAGCGCTGTTGGCTTGAGTCTTCGAGACCGGAATGCGCGGCGCGAGCGCGCTGGGATCGATGAGAGAGGAATGGAGCCGAAGATCGGACTTGAACCGATGACCTGCTGATTACGAATCAACTATCCTATCGTCCCGTGTTGACACGAAACAATAGAGTTGTAAAATAAGTTCTTTATCTACTTGACATAGTATACCGTACCGCTGACACTGAGGGACGTTGATAGACAGTCTTGCGCAATTTTTGTTGACACAGTGTTGACACGGAGGCAGATGGGAAAGCGAATTGTTGAGAAGTCCATCAAGAAAATGGAAGCTCCGGAACAGGGAAACAGGATCGAATGGGATTCGGAGATTCCGGGATTTGGTGTGAGGGTCACTGTTGCCGGTGCCACGAGTTTCATTCTGGCCTACCGGATTTCTGGTCGGCAAAGGCGATATACCATTGGCCGCCATCCGGAACTGACTGTGGCTGCGGCGCGGATTGAGGCAGGGGAACTCCGGGCGAGGATTCGGGATGGCCACGATCCAATGGAAGAGCGCCACCAAAGCCGCATAGAGCCGACTCTTGGAGACTTGGCAACAGAATATTTGGAACGCCATGCGGTGCCGAACAAGAGACCCACGAGCCTTCGCGTGGACCGCCAGATGATCGACAACATCATCCGACCAGGGATCGGAAAGCTCCGCCTCAAGGCGGTCGGGAGACGAGATATTGAGGCGCTTCATCTCTCCCTGAAGGCAACTCCCTATGCTGCTAACCGTCTCCTGTCTTTGCTCTCGAAGATGTTCAACCTTGGAATCCAATGGAAATGGACGACAGACAATCCCGCTCGCGGTGTTCCAAGGTTCCAAGAGGGCAAACGGGAGCGATGGCTAACGACGGAAGAGATTCAGCGGTTTCGGGAGGCGCTTGACTCCTACGCGGACCAAAACGCGGCGAACGCTCTTCGGTTGCTGATGCTCACCGGCTCACGCGAAGGCGAAGTCCTCAAGGCCGAATGGGAACAGTTCGACTTTCAGCGCGGGGTGTGGACCAAGCCGAGCCACAACACAAAGCAGAAGCGGGTGGAACACATACCGCTGAGCGCACCGGTGCTCAAACTGCTCAAGGACATGATGCCGAAGGATGCGACCGGGGCGCTATTCCCCGGAAGGCACGGCGGAGCACGCGTCTCGCTGCGGCGGCCTTGGATACAGGCTTGCAAAGCATCCGGTCTGGTCGTGGCCGAGCAAGTCAAGGGCAAGCATCGCATGATTACCCGATACCGTCCCACTGTTCGTATCCATGATCTGCGCCATAGTTACGCTTCTCATTTGGTGTCTAATGGGGTCTCTTTGCAAATAGTTGGGAAACTGTTAGGACACACGCAGGCAGCGACCACAATGCGCTATGCGCATTTGCAGGATGAAACACTACGAGCTGCGACTAATCGCTTTGGAGATATCTACTCCGACGCGACAACTAAGTCTTCGGCTTTGTAACATCGATAGAATTAGCGGTTATAGCATGTTAGCCTTGCTCATAAGTCGAGTAAGTCGTCGAGTGAGAATTTATCTTGACTTCTAGTTATATCTGTGACATACTCAACACATAGCATTTTTGCAGGTACAGTTTAAGTCACCGCCAATGTGTTTGGGTTGCACTTTCTACTGGCGGCATCGACGTGAGTGAATCTCTTTCACTCTACTGAATTCCTGAAAATGCCCGCCTTTCCAACGGAGTGGAGCACAAGGCAATTCCATAACGTTGGAGGAGCTATGTCCGATCTGCTACACGATCCACCTGAGAAATCCTGCACGCCCAATTCTGATCAACACGACAAACCTCTCGCTGCGCTTGTTCTTGACGGCTTTCTCCGTCGTGAACAACTCGCACAGCTGTTTGGCTTGAGTCCAAGAACAATCGATCGCTGGGAAGCTCTTCGTATTGGGCCGCCGAGAGTTTGTGTTGGGCGAACAATTCTTTACAACATTGAGTCTGTGCGCGAATGGCTGCGCTCCAGAGAACAGCCTCCATTCCCTTCCAAGAGGCGGCTCAGCTCTTCAGGGCTGAAACCATGACAAATCTTTGGGCAGGACCGAATGTCGATAACAAGCTGCGTTCAGATTTGGAGAAGGCAGCACTCGCCTTGGCGAAGGCCGGACACACCATGACCGGCGACGCCGGTCATCTTGAGTACACCAATACATGTGAGAAAGGACGATACCAATGCCGACTCGACGCGTAAAATCAGCTTCCCCCGCTTTAACTCGTTCACCAGTTGTCCCCTTGTCGCAGCCAAACCCTCACGGTCCTTCGCGCCGTGGAAAGCGCTCACAGCCTCGTCTAAGTATTCAGGCAGACGCTCTACTGCAGATGCGACCAAGTGAGAGAGCGGAAAAGGTCGTGACTATGACCACCCCTCAACTTCACAAACTGCTTGACGAGATCGATCCGAACCAAAGGAGCATCCGAGCGATGCGGAATCAGTTTCCTTGGCCGCTGCGAAATCACAGATTGCTCCGAAAGGAGGCTTTAAAGAGAGGGATGATTCTGGAAGGACCTCTGGAGAAGAGGATGATGGCCGAGGAAGACGCCCTTCGCTGGCTGAGAACGATCGCCAAGAAGCTCGGACCAGAACGTAAACACGTACGACGCATCCTCCAGCTCATTCACGACCTTGACGAAACCTCGTGGGACTTCTACGCGGAGGTCAACGACGTTGCCAAGGTGCTCTTCCGAGTAAGAGATATAGATGTTATGTCGATGGGTGCGGCTATAAAGCTATTTTGTACCGACTTTTATGTCACGGCAACGCATTCCTCCTTGGACTGTACGGCTCCTATGTGGAGACGAGACTAGCGCTGCAGTTGGCGCTGAGCCTACGAACAGTCGATCGATGGGAAGCTGTTTGAGTTCGAGAGCGTCTCGTAGTTGAATTCCAGGAATTGGTCAGGGTAAGTCCGACCACGTATTCCTTCTGCGTCCAAAAGGACCATTATTGAGGCCACAAAGTGCCTTCCTGTGACTCCCCCTAGCTTGGGGAAATATCCCTCCGACGAACCGCATTTGAAGCGGAAATCAGAAGCAAGCACGGCCCTCCATCGGCTGGCTTTCGCGTAGCAATCAATTGCGTGAGCGGGAGCCGGGAGAAGTAGGTAGCGGCTTTCTTTGCCATTGGAATACTTGGCGATTGCTCGCTCGGCCTTTCCAGCAACTCTCAACTTCGTGTGTCGATCGGAGACGGCCCCTCGTGGGCCAACGTGCCCCCGCTCGCAGAAAAGGAGACAAAGATGCGACTTGCAAAGAGATGGTATGAACGGGAGCGATGGGCATACCTAGCTGATCGACGAATTGCTGACGCATACGCCGTATGGATCAATGAGGTTCCGTGGCATCTGTACGGCACATTCACCTTTGCTTGGCGGGTGTCTGATCAGCACGCCAACAATATCTTTGGCGCCTTCATTGATCGGATCGAGCAATTCCTACAATGCGATGTTGGATATGTGCGTGGAGATGAGAAGAGATTCTCGGGCTGTGGCAAGCCCGCATGTGCGCGCCACTATCACGTTCTTTTGATATGCACGGCTCCTCTTACGCCTGAGTTCGTAGAAGAACTTTGGATGAGCATGGCGGGCAGACGTAGTGATGGCGCAGGTGCCGTGGTCACACCATACGCGCCCGGCCCCGATCCTAAATCCAGACTCAAAGGCCCGTCCTACGTAATGAAATTCATCAACCAAGTGGATGGAGATTGGGCAATGTCAAAGATGCATCTATTCAAGCCGCCACCGGGTGAAGAGAAAGTCAGGAGTCGGATGCGTCGGCACCTGCGCAGACATCCTGACCTAGAACAGTACAGGCAAAGCCAAGACTCCAGAGATGTGCCAGGCGGAGATGGAACACCGGATGAACTTTCAGAGACTCGACCTGCAGGGAATACCAGTTGCAACTGATTGCAAAGAAGTCTGAACGGGTTTCGGAAGACTCAACGTCGTTTATGCGAGCGAAGCGAGCCGGGCGGTTATCCGAGGACAGCGACGCGGCTTTTGCAGCAAGCGAAGCGAAGCTGCTGTCTATCGCAGCGAGCGGATGCGAAGCTGCT
>OCTA010003398.1_pt1 | contig 14119 bp, 12 predicted proteins | sample 1538991 | NCBI WGS metagenome assembly OCTA01 (sample SAMEA3539302, study PRJEB22396) | soil metagenome | biome: tundra; feature: field; material: soil | place: USA | collected 2010-05 | depth 0.15 m
GCGACCGCCGAGATCTACACTCTTTCCCTACACGACGCTCTTCCGATCTACCAGGGCGCGGCCGTCTGTCCAGCGCAGAAGGTCACCAGGCGTGGCCTCGGCGCACGACGTGGGGTTGGACAACGGAAAGATGATGGGCCGCGGCGTTTGTCGAGCCATCTCGCGCACAATCTCTTCGGTAAATGCCCCAGCCTGCGCGGAAACTCCCGCCAGCACGGTGACCTTGGCGTTACGCACGACATCGAGCAGCGAAATATCTTGAGCGCCGGATAACTGCCATCCCGCAACGTCCGCTCTCTTGCGGGCGAAGGGTAGCTGGCTGGGCCGGGTGCCCTGCCCGCCCTCGATCACAAGGCCATAACGGTTGAAGACATAAAAGCGCTTGCGGGCCTGCTCCTCGCTTAGTCCTTCTGCCTGCATCGCCGTCATCAGCAGGTTGGCAATGCCGACGCCTGCCGCGCCGGAACCGAACAGCGCGATGGTTTGTTCTTTCAAGGGAGGGCCGGCCGCGTTGACCGCTGCCAGAAGCGTTGCCGTGGTAATGGCGGCAGTGCCCTGGATATCGTCGTTGAAAGTGCAGACCTGGTCGCGATAACGCTCCAGCAGGCGAGCGGCGTTGGCGCCGGCAAAGTCCTCCCATTGCAGCAGGATGTTTGGCCAGCGGCGCTCAATGGCGCGGACAAACGTCTCCACAAAGTCGTCGTACTCCTGGCCGCGAATGCGCTTGTGCTGCCAGCCGATATAAATCGGGTCGTCGAGCAGCGCATGGTTGTCGGTACCTACATCCAGCAGCACCGGCAGGCAATGTTCCGGCGGAATGCCGGCCAGCGCCGTGTAGAGCGCCATTTTGCCGATGGGAATGCCCATGCCCCCTGCGCCCTGATCGCCCAGCCCGAGAATGCGCTCGCCGTCGCTTACCACGATGCAGCGCACCTGGTCGTAGCGGGCATCGGAGAGCATCTGGTCCATGCGGGCTTTGTTGGGGTAGCTCAAGAACAGGCCGCGCGGCTTGCGCCAAATCTCGCTGAAGCGCTGGCAGCCTTCGCCAACCGTGGGGGTGTAGACAATGGGCAGCAATTCCTCCGCGTTGTGTTGGATGAACGAATAGAACAAAGTCTCATCGTTGTCCTGCAGATCGCGCATCAGGTTGTATTTTCCAAACGGGGTATCGCGATGATCCAGTGCGATCTTCCGCCGCTCGCGCTGGTCTTCCAGCGTTCCCACATGCGGCGGCAGCAAGCCATGAAGTGCGAAGTTGTCGCGCTCTTCCTCAGTAAATGCGGTGCCCTTGTTGAGGCGGGGATCGAGCAGCAGATCGAACCCGGAGAGCCGGGTACGAACCACAGGGCCTTTTGCCGGCTGGGGCTCCGGGGGGTGTATGGGCACGGGGGAAGTCTCCTCTCCCTAGTGTAGCGTTCGCTCCAAAAAGCCCGATAGACACTGGACGAACCGCGGAGGCTAATAGGCAAAAGCCGACGCTAGCCTGCGCGTCGCCTCACGATTCCGGCGGCCTGCAATACGACGGCACAGGCGAGACAAATCAAGACCGTCACCACAAAGGAAGATTTCTGCTTTTCTATCGCCAGGTAGGCGATGGAGTGAATCGCGGCCAACGCGAAGACTGCATAATTCCAACGTTGAAGCTGCTTCCAGCCCTCGGTGCCGAGCGCTCGAAGGCAATAATCGTTCGACGTGGCCAGCAACAGGATGAGCATGAGAGCACTGATTGCGCCGGTATAATTCGCAAGGCCAAAAAGATCGTGCCGAATAGGAAAGGTATGGTGTTCCTTGGCAGCGTAAACGTAATAAAGCCAGGGCCTTCCCCGCAGATGTACGTTTTGGCCAATTACCGTATGAAGAACGCCGAGAATCCCCGCCCAGATGCCAATGTCTCGCCGGAGATCGCTCGAAAGCGGATTGTGCAGCTTGCGAAGAAGATTCCAGGGGCCGATCAGCAAGGTTGCAGCAAGAAGTACCAGTGCAGGATAGGCCGTGGCAAAGCTGGCTCGGCTCAACACATCCGTGTAGGGCCGGGTGAAGTAAAGGGCAGCGACACTCACGGCTGAGAGCAAGAACAACGGAAGATGGTGCCGGAACAGACGCCGGCGAAGACGGTTACTTTCGCCCCGGGATAGAGTCTTCGTGATGATTTTGCGAATCCTCACTAGCCGCGGAGGCTTACCGGCGGATGGCTTAGTGCGGAAAGCTCGTCGTAGGCGGACTGGGGTAATTCAAGGCCCGCAGCGGCGATATTTTCTTCAACGTGAGCGGGCGATGATGTTCCCGGGATAGGAAGGATCACTTTGGAGCGTTTGAGCAGCCAGGCGAGAGCAACCTGGCGTGGCGTGGCCTTCAACTCCCTGGCTGTCTTTTCTATCGCCTCGTGGGCTTTTCTTAACTGCCCCATCGGCGCCCAGGGCATGAAGCCGATACCGTTCGCTTCGCAATGATCCACAATAAAATCGGACTCGCGATCGGCGAAACTGTAGCGGTTTTGCACCGTGACAATGGGAACGATCTTGCGGGCCCGCTCGATGTGCTCGCGCGTGACGTTGGAAAGCCCGACATGCCGGATCTTCCCCTGCTCTTGCAGTTTGGCGAGCGTCTCAATCGAGGCTTCGTATGCAGTAGCCGGGTCCGGTACATGGAGTTGATGCACATCGATGCGTTCAAGCCGCAGGCGCTTCAGGCTGCCCTCAAGCGCTTCCGTCAAGTGTTTGGGACTGGCATTGTGAATCCACTGGCCAGGCCCGACGCGCTCCCAACCGCCCTTGCTTGCGATGACCAGTCCCGCCGGATAAGGGTAGAGCGCCTCGGCGATCAGTTCTTCCGAGACATAGGGCCCATAGGAGTCCGCCGTGTCGATCAGGTTGACACCCAATTCAACAGCCCGGCGCAAAGTGGCCAGCGCGGCGGGCTTGTCCGCCGGTGGTCCCCAAATGCCGGGGCCCGTGATGCGCATGGATCCGAAGGCAAGGCGATTGACGGTGAGATCGCCCCCAATGGCGAATGTACCCGCGGCCGCGGCGGTAATGCTTCGCGTTGCGTTCATATGAACCTCTCCTTGGATTATAAGTCGCGCCAGTTGGGGCCAAAACCCAGGTCGGCTACGAGCGGAACGTTAAGCTTGACTGCGCCTTCCATCTCAGTGCGGACCAGGGCTTCGACCTCTGCGGTTTCTTCAGCGGGAACTTCGAAGAGCAGTTCGTCGTGGACCTGGAGCAGCATGCGCGTTTTGAGCCCGCGCTCCGCGAGTTTGCGGTCGATGGAAATCATGGCCAGCTTGATCAGGTCAGCGGCCGTGCCTTGCAGCGGCGTGTTGATGGCGGTGCGCTCGGCGAATCCGCGTTGGTTGGGGTTGCGGCTTTCAATGTCGGGAATGGGTCGGATGCGCCCGAAAAGCGTGCGCACGCTTCCCGTTTTACGTGTGGCCTCGAGGGTCTTCTCGATGAACGCCTGCACCCCCTGGTAACGCGAAAAGTAGCGGTCGATGTACTCGCGTGCCTGCTGTTGCGGAATGCCCAACTGTGCGGCCAGGCCGAATGGCGAGATGCCGTAAACGATGCCGAAGTTGACGGCCTTGGCGCGGTTGCGGGTTTCTTTATCCATGGTCTCCGGCGCGACACCGAAGACTTCGCTGGCGGTAAGCGTGTGGATGTCTTCGTTGTTCTGGTAGGCACGCACCAGCAGCGGATCGCCGCTGAAGTGAGCCAGCAGGCGAAGCTCAATCTGCGAGTAGTCGGCGGATAGAAGCTGGTTGCCCGGCGCAGCGATAAATGCCGCACGAATTTCGCGGCCCAGTTCGGTGCGGATGGGAATGTTCTGGAGATTCGGGTTGACGGAGGAGAGCCGCCCCGTGGCCGTGGCTGCGGCCTGGAACGTGGTGTGCACGCGCGAATCGGCATCGGCCAGCAGGGGCAACGCATCGATGTAATTCGACTTGAGCTTGGAAAGGTGCCGGTATTCCAGCACGAGGCGCGGGACTTCGTGCTTTTCGGCGAGTTGCTCAAGCACGTCCTGCGCGGTGGAGATCGCTTTACCTTTGCCCCGAACTACCGGAGCGGGTAGGCCAAGATGCGTGAAGAGCACAACGCCGAGTTGCTTGGGCGAGTTGACATTGAAGCGCTGGCCAGCAAGCTCGTAGATCTGTTCGCCGACGCGATGCAGTTCCGCCGCAAATCGTGTAGAGAGGCCATCGAGGACGGCAGTGTCAATACGCACGCCGGCTTGCTCCATGCGATAGAGGACGGGGGCGAGCGGCAGATCGATATCGCGATAAACACTCTCAACGCCGCTCTTTTCCACCTCCGCGCGCAGCGACGGAACGAGTGCGTGAATGGTGGCAGCGCCCGCGGCCAGCGAGGACGGCGCGGGCTGGCTATGGCGCGCGGCCACGTCCGCCAGCGATTGCGTGGAATGAGTGGGATTCAGCGCGTAGGAAAGAAGCATCGTATCGTCAAGCGCGCCGCACAACTCAACGCCAAGGCCGTGCAGCACATGGAGCGCCAGCTTGGAATCGTGAGCGCACTTGGGCACGGCGGCGTCTTCGAGCAACGCGCGCAATTCTGGAGTGAGCGGCAGGCACACCGCGCGACCCGCCTCGGCGCAAACACCCACGCTGGACCGGGTTCTCTTTTCAGCGGCTTCGACTACATCGAGCAGAGATAAAGTGAACGGTTGTTCCACCTCGTCTTCCGTCTCTGGAGCCGAAGGCTCAGCGGCGTCAAGCGCAAAGGCAAAACCGTGCTCGCGAGCTGCGGCGTAAAAAGCTGCCTCCTGTTCTGCGGAAGGGCTCTCAATCAACTCGATGACCGGCCCAGAAGCGGACGGCGCAAGGTCCTTGAGCATGGATGTGAACTCAAGTTCTGTGAAAAGCTCGCGGCATGCCTCAAGATCAGGCAATTGCGTTTCCATAGCCGTGAGATCCAATTCGAGCGGCACGCGGCAGTCGATGGTCACCAATTCTTTTGACAGCAAGACGGCGTCACGGTTTTGCTCCAGCGACTCGCGATAGGTCTTGCGCTTAACCTCTGCGGCACGGTCCAGCACCGCCTCGACGCTGCCGAATTCGACGATCAGGTCCACACTTCCCTTGTCGCCAATCCCTGGCGCTCCGGGAATGTTATCTACGGAATCGCCGCGCAGAGCCATTACATCCACCACCTTCTCCGGCGGCACGCCCAGCGTCGCCATCACGCCGGCAGGGTCCAGAATCAAATTGTCCTTCTGCGGGTTCAGAACCTTCACTTGCGGCGTAACCAGCTGCATCATGTCCTTGTCTCCGCTGACGATGAAGACCTCGTGGCCGCGCTCGGCGGCTTCCCGGGCCAGGGTGCCGATTACGTCGTCGGCCTCAAAGCCCACGGCCTCAAGAATAGGAATGCGCAAGGCCTCGAGAGAACGGCGAATGTAAGGAATTTGCCGGCGCAGGTCCTCGGGCATGGCGGCGCGCTTGGCCTTGTAGCCCTCGTAGCTTATCTCGTCGAAGCTCTGTGTCTTGCCGTTCCAACGGCGCAGCATGCCCATGGTACGGGCCCGCTCGTCGCGGAACACCTCGCCGCTCACGTCAAACACCGCTGCAAAGTAAAGCGGGGCAAAATCCTGGCGCAGTTTCTTGATCATGTTCACAAACACATAGGTAGCCGCCGTCGGCAGCCCCGAGCGCGTGGACATGGGGCGGCTGTGCTGCATGGCGTGGTAGGCGCGGAAGATGAACGACATGGTGTCGAGCAGAAAGACGGGCGGCTTGGATTGATCTGTCACGCTAGAGAGTTTATCAGTGCGGATCATGCCAGGAACATGCAATCGCCATAACTGAAAAAGCGGTATTGCTCCTGGACCGCGTGACGATAGGCGGCCAGTACGCGCTCGCGACCTGCGAAAGCGCTCACCAGCATCAGAAGACTCGATTGGGGCAGGTGGAAGTTGGTGAGCAGGGCGCTGACCAGGCGGAATTGAAAGCCAGGCGAGATGAAGATCTCAGTCTCGCCGGAGTGCGGCTGGAGCGGGGTGCCGAGGGCCTGAAGGGCACAGTGTTCGAGAGTGCGGACTACCGTGGTGCCCGCGGCAACAATGCGGCGGCCTTCTGTTGTGGCGCGATTGACGGCTTCGGCGGCTGTAGCCGGAAGCGTATAGCGCTCGCGATGGAGGTGAACTTCGCTTACCCGGTCGACTCGCAAGGGAGCAAACGTACCCAGGCCTACATGCAGCGTGACGCGCGCGATTTCAACACCCTTCGATGCCAGAGTGTGCAACATCTCCGGCGTAAAATGCAGGCCGGCCGTGGGCGCGGCTACCGACCCACGCTCGCGGGAAAAGACGGTCTGGTATCGGTCGCGGTCGGCGTCCGCATCGTCGCGGCGGATGTAGGGCGGCAAGGGCATGTGGCCGATGCGGTCGAGGACCGCGAAGAAATCGGCTGCCGGGGCAAAGCGGAGGAGTCGCTCGCCGAATTCGCCGCGTTCGAGAACTTCGGCCTCAAGCTCGATGGTCCCGGAAGGCGACGGAAATGCGAGGCGCTCCCCAACGCCGACCTTTTTGCCGGGCTTGACTAAGGCATGCCAGCAGTTTTCTCCGGCGGGTGGTTGAGGTTTGAGGTTTGCTTCACCCCACTGGTTGAGGTTCTTACTTTCCCAGGTCTCAGAATCGAGACCCGGGGCACCCGGCTTGACAGGCTCGGTCAGGAACACTTCGACGAGAGCGCTGGGCTGTTGCCGGTCGCGCACAGTGGTGCGGCGTGCATAGAGTCTAGCGGGGATGACGCGCGAGTCATTCAAGACGAGCAGATCGCCTGAATTAAGCAACGAAGGGAAATCACCGAAGTGCTCGTCGCACAAATCGCCCGTGGACCGGTCCATCGCTAACATGCGGCTTTGACCGCGCTCGGCGGCCGGCTGCTGCGCGATCAGTTCCGCCGGCAAGTGAAAATCGAAATCGGACACGCGAAGACCCGCCAGTTGATCCTCGCCGCTCACGATGCGCCTTTCCCAAAATACGCCAAGGCCCGCAGCCGCGCTCGCTCAATGGCCGCGTTCAGCTCTTCGCGTTTGGGCTCGAACTCCTCTGCCGGCAAGTCGGCGGGCACGCGGGTCCACTGCGCCCAACTCACCACGATGCGCGTAAATGGCTTGGGCACGAGAAACCGGTCCCACGAACTCATGGTCCAGGCGCGCTCCGGTTCCAGATGAAAAGCGCCGATCGGCGCGCCCGTCATCTGCGCCAGCTTGATGGGGCCCATCTTCGTTTGATAGATCGGGCCGCGCGGGCCGTCGGCTGTGAAGATCGCCGTGCCGCCTGTCTCAATGATGTGCCTGAGGCCGAGCAAGCCTTCACGCGCGCCGCGTGAACTGGAACCGCGCACGGCATCGAAGCCCCACATGCGGAGAGTGCGGGTGATCAGTTCGCCGTCTAAGCTTCTGCTGATCAGGATGACCGCGCGCGAATGCCGGAAATATACCGTGCAAGGGAAGACGCATTGGTGCCAGAAGCAGTAGATCTCCGGTCCGGGCCTCTCTCCGAAGAGAACCGGAATGACGCCTTCCTCGGCAATGACTTCGAAGCGCCATGTACGGCTGACGAGCCATAACATCGCCGACACCACGGGCGGGACCACGGCCAGCACAAGGCGCTGGGTGATGGTGAATCTGGGGCTGGCTTCGGCGGTCACTCAGATGATTTTATAGTGTGGGCTAGTTGGGCGAGTCAGCATCCCATAACGCAGGTCCTTCGACTACGCTGCGCTCCGCTCAAGATGACAGCTTTTTGGGTGGGTGATATCGAATTATCTTTGCTCCGCTCAGGAGTACCGCAACCACCGCAGCAGCTCAGGCAGGGTGGCGCGCTTGCCATACATCAGGATGCCGACGCGATAGAGGCGCGAGGAAAACCATAGCGTGGCCCAGATGCTCAGGATCAGGATCGCGATGGATGCCGCAAACTGCCACAAGGGCGGAATCTGCGAGCCCATGCGCAACATCATGATGATGGGCGCGGTGGCCGGGAACAGCGATGCGGCGACCGACAACGCCGAGTCAGGATTGTTCACTACCATCACGATCAAAGAGAAGCTCAGCCAGACCGGCACCGCGGCGAGCGGGGTATACATTTGCAATTCCTGCTCGGTTTCGCATGTGGCGGCGAGGCCGGCGAAAAGCGAGGCGTAAAGCAGGTAGCCGAGCACAAAATACACCGGAAAGAGTATGCCCTCAGCCCAGGAAAAATGAATCGAAAGTGTGCCGGAAAGAACGGGACCAGCAAGAGCCGAACCCGCAATCGCCGCTCCGGCAACCACCCAGATGCCAATTTGCGTGAGCCCCACGGAGCCCACGCCGATGAGCTTGCCGGCCAACATGTCGCTTGGTTTGGCAATGGCCAGCATAACTTCAAAGATGCGCGAGGTCTTTTCCTGAATAATGGATCGAGCCACGTTCAGGCCATAGATCATGGTCGTCATGGAGAGCAGCAGCGCCATGATGTAGCCCTTGTAAAACGAGGTCATGGCGTTGCTCTTCACTTCCTTGCCTTCTTTATTCACTTGCGAGGTTTCGATCTCGATGTTCTTGAGCAGTGCATCCACTTCGCCAACCTTGATGCCCGAGGAGGCCAGGCGCTCTTTTACCAGGGCGCGATTCAGCGCCGATCCCAACTTGCTGTCGGTGATAAAGTCTCCCGCCGATTGCGAGATGTACACCGCGGCCGGTTCCTTGCCGGGCGGGGTTTCAATCCACAGGAATCCGTCGATTGCTTTGGTCCTGACTCGATCGACGAGTGCGGCGCGGTCTTCCGGCTTGGCGGGCGTCAGCACTTCCACGACAGACTTCGCGTCTTTGTCTTCCACGAGCCGGCTGCGAACACCATCTGCCAGCACCGCGTCAGAGGAGGCAATAACAACATGCTTGTTGCCTCCTGCGCCTCGGCCCGTGAGGTAAATGATGCCGATAATCACCGCGAACAAAGCCGGCACTGCAATGGTGGACATACGGAAGGCCCGGCCGCGAATTTGTTCCAGATATTCCCGTTTGGCGATCAACAAAATATTACGCATCGGTCTTGCCTCCCACGGTCTGGATGAAGATCTCTTCGAGCGAGGGCTCGACCAGCTCAAATCGATAGATGGTCGCCACCGCCGCGGCTTCATGCAGCAGCTTCTGCGCATCGCCGTGCGGATGAAGCTTGATTTCGGCATGGCCGGAGTAATTTTTGAACTCCTCAATCTCCGGGCTTTCGAGGAATGCGGCGTTGCCTTCAAACTCCATGATTACGCGGTTGCGCTCGTAAGTGGCCTTGATCTCGCGCACCTTGCCGGCCAACACGGCCTTGCCGTTGTCGATAAGGCAAATGGAGTCGCAGAGTTTTTCCACCTGGTCCATGCGATGGGTGGAAAACAGGATCGCCTTGCCCTGGTCCTTGAGTTCGAGCAGCGTCCGCTCCACCAGAACCGCGTTGACGGGATCGAGCCCCGAGAACGGCTCATCCATGACGATAAGTCCGGGGTCATGCAGGAGCGAGGCGATGAACTGAATCTTCTGCTGCATTCCCTTGGAAAGCTCCTCGGTTTTTTTCAGCAGCGTTTCCGCAATCTCCATGCGCTTTGCCCAATCGATGGCCCGCTTGCGCGCCTCTTCGGCCGACAGGCCATGCAACTGGCCGACGAAGACAAGTTGGTCCTGCACCTTCATTTTTTTATAAAGGCCGCGCTCCTCTGGCAGGTAGCCCACCCGCTCCAGGCTCTGGCGCTCGAAGGGCTTTCCAAAAAGGCTGATGCGGCCGGAGTCGGGTATGGTGATGCCCATCATCATGCGAATGGAGCTGGTTTTGCCGGCGCCGTTCGGCCCCAGCAGACCGAACATCTGGCCCGCTTCAATCGACAGGCTGAGGTTACTTACAGCAACTTTGTTCTCGTAGGCCTTGGTCACTCCCGCGAGCTCGACAACTGGCATGGACTCTCCCGCCGTTCTTTCGGCAAATTCTCTTCCAGGGAAATCGCGGAACGGTCTCTGGAGAAGTGTAGCAAAGCGCGGCCCTTGGCCTTGTGAATGCAAAAGCCCGTCATGGAAACAACTTCCATGACGGGCTTCAGTTGACACAAAAGTTAGAGGATCTTCATCGCTTCCGGATCCCAGTGGATGACGGCTTCCTTCTCCATGCTGAGGTTGCTCAGCAAGGCGGCTCCGGCTGCGCGGAAACCAAAGACGGCGTCTTCCACCACCGGCTGACGTGACCGAACGGAGGCAAAGAAGTTCTTGAAGTGGTCGTAGCGATCGGCGTAGCCTTCCGGCGCCACATACTTCTCGAAGCCGGCGGCTGGCTCGCTTTCGGGGTACTTGTGCGGATACTTTTTGTTGTACTCCTCGGTGATCTTCTTTTGCATGTCAAACGTATAGGAACCGATCGCGAGGCCTGGTTCCGTCTCGCGCGGCACGCGATTCACGCTCACAAAGTTTCCACCAATCTCCATGGTCCCTTCAGAGCCGGTAAAGACAAGGCCTTCGCTCTCTTCGCCACCGTCCACAAAGTTTACGCGAAGGGCCAGGTTGAAGCCTTCCTTGTAGTCGAACAGGCCCAGCATAACGTCAGGAGCATCGCGGCCGTCTTTCCAGAAGCGCAGGCCGCCGGTCGCCATGCCGCGCTGCGGCCCGTGCGAACCGGTAATGAAATGAGTCCCGCTGAAGAGATGGACAAACAAATCGCCGGCTACGCCGCTGCCGTACGCTTTCCACTTGCGCCACTGGAAGAAGTGCTCGGGATTGAATGGAATCTTGGGAGCTGTGCCCAGGAACCGCGACCAGTCGCAGGTCTCCGGCGAGGCGTCCAGAGGAATTGTGTAGCTCCATGCGCCCAGCGTTGAGTTGCGATCCCAGCGCGCCTGTATCATGTTGAGCTGGCCGATGGCGCCCGAGGCCAGCAACTGCTTGGCCTTGGCATAGATCAGCGAACTGACGCGCTGGCTTCCCACCTGGAGAATGCGGTTTGTCTTTTTCGCAGTCTCGATCATCTCCGGCCCGTCGGTATAGAGATGGATCATGGGCTTTTCGCAGTAGACATCCTTGCCCGCCTTCATGGCGTCCACTGAGACCTGCTTGTGCCAATGGTCAGGCGTGCCGACGATGATGGCGTCAACGTCCTTGCGCGCCAAAACCTCTTTGTAGTCGCGGCTGGTAAATACGTCGCTGCCCCAAAGCTCCTTGCTGTGCGCGAGACGGCCGTCGTAGCAATCGGCCACGGCAACCAGCTTGACGCCCGGAACATCGACGGCGACGCCGGTATCGCCCTGACCCTGCCAACCGGCCCCGATTAACGCGATTTGAATATGATCGTTGGGCCCGAATGTCTTGGCCGGTTCGTTCTGCATTGCGGCCAGCGCATGGATTCTTGGACCGAGCACCGTGCCTGCCGATGCCGCCCCTGCCACTTTAAGAAAATTCCTGCGATTCAGTTCGTTCACTTCTTTTAGCCCCCTTCGGCTGGAGAGAATTCTGCCGCCTATAACGATACACGGGCGCGCCGGGTGCCGGTAAGGATGGAAGTTGCAGTTGCTGTACAATTCTCGGGACCAGCCAATTGAAAAAGGAAAGAATCATGGCTTCTGTTTTGCGTGTGGGCTTGCTTAAATCGGCTGACTTTCGGGTTGGATTCTTGGGGTTGTTCGCGTTTGCTGCGGCAGCCGGGCAGGCAACAGACACTGGCCTCAAGCAGTCAACTTCCTCGATACAAGTGGCTTTCGACGCGCAAAAGCCCGGACTCAGCGCGCTGAGCATCGACTCGTTGAGGCGAGGCGCCTTCGCCGCCAGCCCGATTGTCGACCCGGGCGGGCCGGCGATTGAGTACTCGGTAAGCATCAACCAAGGGTGGGTCCGGTACGCTCTCAAGTCCGACCCAATACACCCGGTTTGGGAGATGCGGTGCGACGGCGACGCTCTGCTCATACGCAGCTTGTACAGGACTAAGGCGGCTTCGCGTGATCTGACCCTGAGATTCAACCCGGATGTGACCCACGCGACGCTGCTGGGGCACGTGACGGCTGGAGGAGATATTACGCTCCCCGCGGTCCTGCATTTGCCGGGAATGGGCTCGATGCGCATCTACGTCAAGGGCGCCAACGCCCCGGCGCTCCACTACGATGCCCGGCGGGCTCCCCCGGCATTTGTCGCGGTTACTTTCCCGGCCGCCACGGCAGAACACAAACTGCTTCAATACCGCCTGGAAACCGCCGCGATCTTCCCCAATGTGCCTGGCATCGAGCCCGGCGACCCCCGATTCGACGGATTCCGGCGCGACTTTCTGGATATATTCCAGCAGCACGCGGAATTGCATGTGCTGGCCAACCACGCAGCCAGCGACCCTTGCGCCTTTACCCTCTACATGTACGGCGATATGGCGCGGCACACGCCGGAACTGGTGAAGGGGCTGACCGCCCTGGACCTGGTTCGCGACAGCCTGGACCGCTATCTTGCAGGGTTTCTGGCATACGGCATGCCCGGCTACAAAATGTTCGACAACCCCGGTGACGATACGGGGCCCTATGTGTTCAGCGACGTGTACCCCTCGCTGCTGATTGCCGCCTACGATTACGCAGACGGGAGCGGCGACATGCCGTGGCTTCGGCACAGCTACAAGGGATTACGCAAATGGGCCGATGCCATGACTGCTCCCAACGCGGATGGCAGCCCGCTGCTTGAATATCCATTGAGCGGCAACTCCGGCTCATGGCCGGCGAAAATTACCGCGCGCCCGGCCAACTGGTGGGACACGATCGGCTTCGGCCATCAGGATGCTTATTCGAACGCGCTTGGCTATCGCGCACTGCGCGGCATGGCGGCGCTCGCTGAGCGCGTCGAAGAAACGGCCGACGCCACCCGCTATCGCCAGCGCGCTGAAGCCATTCGCAGCGCTTACGCGAGCACATTCCTCGATCCGCAGGCGGGAGTGCTCGCAGGTTGGAAAAGCACCGACGGCCAACTGCATGATTACTACTTCCCTTTCGTGAATGGCATCGCGGTGCGCTATGGATTGATTGATGGGGATCAGGCCCGGCAGGTAATGGACCGCATCCTGGCCAAGATGGAGAGCGTGGGGTATCGCAATTTCGCTTTAGGAATTCCCGGCAACCTCGTTCCTATTCGCCGCGCCGACTCCGTGACCCTGGACCCGCGCTGGGGCGGTCCGGAAAAAGAGGACGGCAGCGATGGCTTCGAGATTTACGAGAATGGCGGGGCAACGGCTTGTTTTGCTTACTTCACAGTTGCCGCTCTTTACCAATTGGGCGAGAAGGAGCAGGGCGACAAAATCCTGCTGCCGATGATCGACGCGTTTGCACGGGGAGGGTTTTCCGGCCGGGCCGCGAACGGATTGACATACGACTGGAAGGACTGGCAGGGCGGCGCGCACGGGTACGAGGGCTTTCTGGTGGATAACTACTACGCCCTGCTGGCAGTGTTCGATCGCGCACAAGTTATGGAAAAGATGCCATAGGCTGCGCGCTACAGCGAATCACGCTTTAATTTGCCAGAATCGGAATGCCGCGGTCTTCAACCAGCGGCTTTACCACTGGCACGTCACCTTTGACGTAGGAGATTTTGCCGGCGGTGATTTCTTCCTGCGCGATGCGGCAGGGCTTGGTCGATTGACTGGAAACCAAGGCGTGGGAACCGCTCTGCAATTGACGGGCTCGGCGTGCGGCCACAAGAACCTTGCGGTAGTTCGAGTCGAACTTGGTTTCAACTGTCATCTGAATCCTCCTCAAAGTTCAATAGTTGCTGATTGCTGGAGCCAATGATGCCAAAGGCCTCCAGTACGGGTTTCAAGCGTTCCAGTGAGTTGACCTGGCGACATGCCGCAGCGACCTCGAGCACTCGTCCTGGCCGATATGCTATGACTTCGCCGTTGCGGTAGTAACGCTCCGCCTGGACAATCGCCTCCAATTGTGCCACGGCCCGGTCGAGAATGTCATTGATGAGAATATAGCCGTAACCGCGATAATTCTCAATCTCCCGGCTCGCCTCGCTCAGGCGGCGGTAGAGCTCCGCCTCGTTGACCACGCCCTCGGCACGGCTCCGATTGCGCAACCGGGTGCGCAGAACCTTGGGGTTGGGCGGCAGAACAAAGATGCTGACGGCCTCGG
>OCTA010003400.1_pt1 | contig 14115 bp, 18 predicted proteins | sample 1538991 | NCBI WGS metagenome assembly OCTA01 (sample SAMEA3539302, study PRJEB22396) | soil metagenome | biome: tundra; feature: field; material: soil | place: USA | collected 2010-05 | depth 0.15 m
AGGCGCAACGAGCCGCAAAGAAAGCCGCACCTGCCCGGAAGAAGGCCGCTGTCAAAAAGGCGGCGGCGAAGAAGACGGCCCCGGCTGCTGTACAGGCGGCGACGGAAGCTGCCGCTCAGTAGGTAAAATTATTGCCGGGTGAACCGTCATGTCCGATCAAACGGTCAGGATTGTAAAGCCGCAAGAACTGAATGACGCTGAACTGGAGTCCGTTCAGGAGTTGATCGTGGAAGGGGGAGAAGTCCGAGCGGCCAGTCTCCGCGACAACCTGAAGTTCTCACGCTTTATTGCGCTGATCGTGCGTGAGGGACAACTGGCGTGTGTGGGTGCGATCAAGGAGGCGCGGCCCGGCTACATCCAAACCATTTCGAGAAAGAGCGGCTATGCGCTTGACGCTGAGAACTGCGTGGGTGAGTTCGGCTATGTTGTCACCAAAGCAGCCTTCAGGAAGCAAGGACTGGCAATCGCACTTTCGCTGGCACTCTTGAAGTCGTTGGATGGTACGCTATACGCTACAACCAGAGACGACAATCCCGGCATACGCAAGATTGTCCGTGAAAATGGCTTTACGGCTGTCGGCAAGAAGTGGCGTTCTTGGGAGCATCCGAACTCTTCGGTAATGCTCGGGCTAAAAAGGTAGTTGCATCCGACTGCTTAACTCCGCTGCTTCGCTACCCCAATCGCCTGAACCATCATCCGCTGCATCTGCTCCACGCCCATCAGCGCCTTCAGAATAATACAGAACTGAATCGGGCGGAATTTCAAAAGCTCCAGCACCTTGGCAAGATCCCCCGGCGTCAGCGTTTCTTTGTCCGCACTGACGCTCAGATCTTCAAAATCGGCAAAGCCCCACTTCAGGCCGGCGCCATACGCCAAACATAGCGTTCGTCCAGAGGCAACTGCCGAATCGTTTCCAGTTCCGCCGTTGGATCGGCATTCTGCATCACGGCTTTTGCCAGTTGGAGGTACGGCGGCATATCCGGCGAAGTCGCCAGTTCATGTGCGCCGTCTTCTTGACGGAGATCCTTGATCGGGATTCGCTTGATGTTGTCGTCGGGCGTGATGGTGGCTCCCGGATGGAGTTTAGCAAGAAGGGGCAGCACGGCTGATTGCGAATGGGCTTGGCCTTTTGTGCCGCCCTTGCGGAAAGGGTTGCATTCCGCTTCCTTCCTGCACCACTCACCAAACCCCTTCCCTCGCCGTCCATCGAATTCGTTTACGACCCGCTTGCGGGAAAACATTTCCCCACTCGACTGTGCGTGAAAGTAGAATGAATGGGCGCATGACGTGCATCACGGAATGTTAAGTGGGGATATCGGAAAAGTCGCCCAAAACTGCGTTTGAGGGTTCTGGCCGGATTACTCCCCCGCAAGTCGGCTTGGCATCTTCTTTCGGTGCGCGGCACATTTGGATAGGGGCGTGCGCAAATGGCGAACCTGATCGTCGAAATGCCAGACGACCTTGTGCGGAGCCTTGAGGGGGTCGCGGCAGCACAGCGCAAGAGCATCCAACAACTCGCCTTCGGCTTGGCAGATGGCGACGGCATCATCCAAATGAAGCACGTTCGGTATGCCGTTCTGCAACGGTTCTAGGATCATGGCCTGCACGATGGACGCATCGGCGATCATGAACCGGTTTATGGAACAGGCCATTGAACTGGCCGCCGCGAGCGTGCGCACAAACAGCGGGCCGTTCGCCGCGCTGGTGGTGAAGGACGGCAACGTCGTCGCCATCGGCGTCAACCAGGTGGTCCGCGCCAACGACCCCACGGCGCACGCCGAAATCGTCGCGATCCGCGAAGCCTGCCGGGCGCTGGGAGACTTTCAACTCGCCGGATGCGACGTGTACGCATCGTGCGAACCCTGCCCCATGTGCCTGGGAGCCACCTACCGCACGAGCGCGCCGGCCGGCCGTTCGAGGAATGGCTCAACAAGCCGGACAAGACGAAGTACTGAGGCTTGCATGTCTCCTGGACCGCTCCTTGGTTTCTCCTCAGCGGCAGAGACTTTGAGCCTGGCTTCCAAGCCCTTACCGCAGCCACTCATGCAGGTGTTCCGCGACAAACGCGTCATCGTTCAAATGCGGGTAAGCCTGGCGGACCCGGTCGATCTCTTCCATCTGGCCGGGGGAGAGGTCCTCGCGCGGGTCCAGACACCAGCGGCCCTCCAGTAGCCCCTGGCGCCTCAAGATCTCGTGGATGCCGGCGATACAGCCGTGAAACCCGTTGGCCGCATCGAAGAGCGCCGCGTTGACATCGGTAATCTCCTGGGCCAAGGACAACCACTCCCGGGAGATCGTCTTCCCGCCGGCCTCGGCTTGAATCTGGCGGAGTTGCGCGACGGCGGTCCGAGTCCAGACCGCCCAATGTCCCAGCAGCCCGCCCCGAATCCGCAATACCCTGCCCCCGACCCTGAAAGGAGTGAGGAGGTCCACGATAATGCTGTCGTCGTTCCCCGTGTACAGCGCGATCTCCCCGGCGCGTCCGGAATCCACCACCGCGCGAACCACATCCAGCGTCTGGTATCGGTTGAAAGGCGCGATCTTGATGGCAACCACGTTCTCGATCTCCGCGAGCCGCCGCCAGAATCCGAACGGCAGAATCCGGCCGCCCACCGCCGGCTGTAAATAGAACCCGAAAACCGGGATCGCTTCGGCGATCGCCCGAACGTGTTCCAGCAGTTGGCCTTCGGTGGCGTGCGGCAGCGCAGCCAGGCTCACCAGTCCGGCGTGGTAGCCAAGATCCCGGGCCAGTTGCGCTTCGACGAGGGCTTGCCCGGTCGAGCCCGCGATTCCAGCGACCCGGATGGCGTCCGCGCTTCTCAGTTCCTCCATGGCCAGTTCCAGCACCGGCCGGTACAAGCCAACCTGGGGATCGTGGATGGCGAATTGCGTGGTGTGTACGCCGACCGCAACCCCGCCGGCGCCCGCGGCCAGATAATAGCGGGTGAGCGCGCGCTGGCGGCGCTCGTCCAGTTTCCGGCCGGCCGTCAACGCCAAAGGATGCGCGGGAATCACCACGCCTGTCCGCAGGATTTCGCGCCACGTCACGCTCAGAACCTCCCGTCCCTCGCTTCAAAATGCGTCGGCTTATCGAACGACTCTCCTCCGCGGCGAATCCATCCGGCAACCCATTCGATCACTTCCGCCGCGGACACCGCCGGGGATCCAAACAGCCGCCGGCACTTGCCTGCATCGCTCAGCAAGGCCGAATCCGCCTCCGTTCCTTCCAGGATCGGCTCCACCCCGAACACCCGGCCAAAACTTCTCGCGATCCCCCGGATGTGGAGCGTCTCCGGACCGGTTACATTGAGCACCGCCGGAGGACAAGAGCACAAAGGAAACGACCGCAAGGCGACGGAGTTGGCGTCGCCCTGCCAGATTACGTTGACGCCCCCCGTGGTGACGTCGATCGGCTGGCGCTGGAACACCTTCCTGCCGATATCCGCAAGCACTCCGTAACGCATTTCCACCGCATAGTTCAGCCGCAACAGGACGCTCCCGACGCCACACCGGTTCGCGTAGTGCTCAAAGATGCGCTCGCGACCCCGAACCGATTGGGCGTACTCGCCAACCGGGTCCGTCGCGACCTTTTCGTCCGCGCCCCCCTCCACGACTTTCCGAAGCGGGTACACGTTGCCGGATGAGAACACCACGAAGCGGGAATGGCGGTAGCGCTCGGCAACCAATGCAGGGAGGAGGACATTCATCGCCCAAGTCCAGTGCTCGCCGCCCTGGGTGCCGAATTTCCGGCCGGCCATGAAGATCACGTTGGGCGCCTCTGGCAGCCCACGGAGAGCATCCCGATCCAGCAGATCGGCGCGAATCGCTTCGATGCCGGCTTGCGCCAGCCTTTCCGGCAGGCCCGAGTCGCTGAAGCGTGAGACGCCAATCACACGCTTCCGCAACCCTGCCTCATCGATGGCCCGCTTCGCGCGCACGGCGAGACTCGGCCCCATCTTTCCACCCACCCCGAGAATGAGGAGATCGCCTTCCAATTCCCTAAGCGCCTCGCAATCGCTCCCTGTGGGCCTGGAAAGGATCTCTTCCAATTGCTCCGTAGTAGTTATCATGATTGCCTAACCGAACTCCGGCCCCGCGATGGCGAACTGCCGCCTGGGCATTCCCGGCCACGCGTTGCTCCCGCGAAACATCCGGACAAACGGCCGTTCCGCCACAAAACCCAGCGATTCCAACCAACGGGACCACGTCCCACTGTGTTGCGGCGCATCGAGCGAGAACTGCCGCCCCTGGTTCCGGGCCAGGCAGATCGATACCAGGCCACGGGCCACACCTTCATCCGAGGTGACGACCGGCCCCAGGTGTTCCGCGCGAAAGCCGTGGCGGCCAAACGAATAGCCCAGCATCCCGCCTGCCGAGCCCGCGACGAAGGCGTACTCCGGCGCGGTCCGGTACAGACGATGGAGAAGCGCGCCGCGATCCGCGCCGAAGACCGCCCGATCGAAATCCAAAATGCGCGGCAGGTCGGACCAGGCCATGGGTCGTGGCCCCGACGGAGCCGCATCCGAAGCGAGTACGGGAGCAAGTGCCCTCATACGGACAAGCGGATATTCATCCAGAAACCCGTGCCGCTCGTAGACCGCCCTGCCGGCGGGCGAGGCGTCCAAACGGACGGTCTCAACGTCTTCCAGAAGGTGCAGCGCGTCGCGAAGCAGAGCCGAACCAATCCCGCGGCCCCGCATCGCCGGATCGACCAATAACATCGAGATCCAGCTAAACCGTTCCTCAAATCGCAGCGTAGCGACGGTTCCCACAACCACCTCATCGCTCACCGCCACGCGGCACCCCCGCGGGTTCCAATCGAGGAAGCACCGCCAGTCGCTTTCCAACTGGTTCCACCCGCTGGCGCGGCAAAGCCGAAGCCCGGCGTCAACATCCGCCGGCGCCATCTGTCGTATCTCGACGGTCATGCCATCAACCTCCGCTCAGGCTGGCCAAATCGCCGAACACTCCGTAGGCAGTCTGTTCCACTCCGGGGTCGATCGAGACTGTTCCGAACGTACCCAACAGGTCGGTGTGAAACAGGATTACGTTCGACGTGCCCGGGGCGCAGGCCAGGATGTCGCGGCGGTCCAGCACTTCGGCGCGCACGCGCAACGAAACGCCCGATGGCGTGCGCCGCGCGCGGCCTATCAGGCGGACGGTCTTGCCCTGGCGCGCGATTTCCGCCACGCGCTCCGGAGTGAGCCGGGCGATGCCGCGCGTGGAGATCTGCTGGGGCGTCGTGCGGGCATCCATCAGCACGTTAGCCAGAGCGGCGGTTTTTGCGGCCGAGTCCCAGCCCTCCACGTCGTAGCCGCCGCCGGCTTCCGTGATGCCCAGGGACCGGGCCGCGGCGAGGCCGTCTTCGAAGGAACCGCCGCGCTCCATAGTCTCCACCACCAGTTTCGACGTGGAATTGAGCGCGCCCGTGAATCCCAGCAGCTTCACGCCCGGCAGGTCGTTCCGCCACAGGTTGAACACGGGAGCGCCATCCATTACGGCCGATTCGAACCGGAATCCCACGCCCGCGCGTGCGGCTTCGTCGCGCAAGGCTGAGTAAGCGTGCGCGATGGGGCCCTTATTCGCGGTCACCACGTGCATCCGCCGGGCGAACGCGGCGCGGATGTGCGAAATCGCGGGCTCGCCGCTGGAGGGTTCGAGCGTGGTCAGTTCCACCGCGGCATCGGCGCGCGCGGCATCCAGGAACTCTTCCACGGACGCGGCGCGCGGGCCGAACGCCGGGTCTTCGGTAAGGCCGCAAGGGTCTACAGCGGTGCCATGCCGCAACGTGTGGATGCCGGTGATGGTGAACGGAAACTCATGGCGCTTTTGCCGGAGAAGCCGGGCCAGCGCGCGGCCCACGTGGCCGTAGCCAATGAGTGCGAGTTTCATATGCAGGCCTGCCGGTTTTGTCGGGCTGCAATCCTGCCCGCAGCCGGCCTTTCGACCGGCTGGACCCGCTCGAAAGCGGGTCCGCGGGCTGAATAGCCCGCCCCACGACGCTAAAACGTGATGCCCAGAAGGACCTCGGCCTGGTTCTGCGATCCCTTCACCAGGGAGAGGGGATCCACGAAAGCCGCCGAACCCCAGTGCGTGTAGCGGACCTCCGGTGTAATGTGGATGATCAGCGCATGGATGTCCAATCCGCCACCCATCACGAAACCAATGGGGGTCTTGGTGGTGGCCGGAGCGTTGGAAATGCCGACGGCGGTGGTAACGGTCTCCTTCAGGCCGCTCAGCGAGGTGAACGCGAACCCGGCATCGATAAACGGCGCCACGACCTTGGACGGGAAACGATACTTGGCCAACAGCGGGAACTCAAATCCGTGGGCGGTGACCGTCTCGGTGGAGCCGGCGGCGCTGCCGCTATAGTTCAGGGGGTGGTAGAGCGCGTCGAACTCGACCCCCAGGCCGAAGGGCAAACGCGCTTCCAAGGTGACCCCGGCAATGTACCGCTTGGTGTTGGAATTAAAGCCGAAATTCTTGCTTTCCACGGTGGAGAAGAAGTCCGTGAGAGGCACGCCCGCCTTTACTCCGAAGCTCACGGGCTGGGCGATGGCGGAAGCCGCGCCGAGCAATATCAGGAACAGAGACTTCATGGTATCTCCTACGAGCGAGGTGGCAATGTGGTTTCCATTGTAGGGAATCGCCCACTCCTCTACACGCGCAACGTGAAGGCTTCGCCCAGGTAGACGCGCCGGACCTCGGGGTCGCGCGCCAACGCCTCGGGGGCGCCGGCCCGGAAGATCTCGCCGTTATTGATGATATAGGCCCAGTCGGTCACAGCCAGGGTTTCGCTCACGTTGTGGTCGGTCACGAGGACCCCGATGCCCTGGCGTTTGAGATCGAAGATGATGCGCTGCAACTCGAGGACTTGAATGGGGTCGATGCCGGAAAACGGTTCGTCGAGCAGCAGGAAACGAGGGTCGATGACCAGAGACCTGGCGATCTCGACGCGCCGCCGCTCGCCGCCCGAAAGCATGTACCCCTGGCTGCGCCGCACCTTGTCCAACCCGAGTTGATCGATCAATCGATCCATCTTCTCGCGGCGCTCGCGGGAGCGCAGAGGCAGAGTTTCGAGGATCGCCATCAGGTTCTCTTCCACCGTGAGCTTGCGGAAAACCGAGGCTTCCTGCGGCAGATAGCTGACGCCGCGATGCGCCCGTTTGTACATGGGGAGCCGGGTGATGTCTTCGTCGTCGATGCGGACTTGGCCGGAATCGGGGCTGATCAGCCCGACGATGATGTAAAAAGAGGTTGTCTTGCCGGCGCCGTTGGGCCCCAGCAGGCCCACCACCTTGCCCTGCTCCACATAGACCGAGACGTCATGCACCACGGGGCGGCCGCGATAACTCTTGGAGATCTGCCTGGTTTCGAGAACGCTCATGAGGCTCACTTGCGGCTGTGGTTGATTCGGGTCTTGACGGGGTCGTTGGGAGCCCCATTTACCAGCAGCCTATCGTCGTCCGGGTAGTAGGTCAATTCAAGCCCTTCGGAAGTGTTGCCGCCGCTGTCGACGAGCTTGGCATTGGAGCCGCGGAGGATGACCTTCTTATCGGCGGCGTAGTACTCGCTGTGGTTGCCCGTGCCGTTGCGCGTGCGGCCGCCGGCGGAATCGACGATCTGTACGGCGCCATCGGCGAAGGCTTTGTCCAGGCGCGAATCGCCGGCATTCGCAAGGTAGGCGCGCAACTCGGTGGACTTCACCCAGAGGCCGGCGCGGGCGAGATCCACTCCGCCGGTATAGAGCGCCAGGCGAGTGTCGTCGGTATAGACCATATGCGGCGCATGCGCGACGGTGCGCACGGCGGCGGCGGGCGGAGCCTTTTTCCGGCCCGCCTCGTCCTTGGGCTGTTCCCAAAGGTCGGTGGTCACGTTGCCGTTCGCCACGAGCGTGCGCTTCTCCCGGTCCAGGTCGATGGCGTCGGCGAGGATGCGGTTGGCGCCTTGCGACATCACCGCGTCGCCCTCATAGTGGATGGAGCGGTTGCGATTGGTGGATACCATTTTGCGCGCCCGCGCCTGGACCGGATCGTCGCCGGAGAGCATTTCGGAGCTTTTCTTCGGGTCCTGGTCGGGCAGGCGGCTGGATGTCACGCCGTCCTCGGCCGTGAAATCGCCGGTGTTCTGATCCATGCGGATGCGGCCGGCGGAAGTGGAGCCGGTGGAATCCCACATGCGCGCGGAGCTCTGAAGCAGGATCACGTCCTGGGCGGAATCGAGGGTGGCCTTGGCGGCGCGGGCGTGGCGGTCGTCTTCGTCGTAAGCGAAATCGCCGGTCTGCTCCATGGTAGCCATGCGGCCGGTCTTGGGATCGAAGCTCGCCAGCAACTCGCGGCTGGTGGTGATGGCGAGCTTGCGATTGCGTTTGCGCTCTTCGGCTGTCGGGTCGGTCCGGGTGGTCACGTTCGTGGCTCGAAACGATTCGATGCGGTTCTGGGGCCCGTAAGCAATCACCATATCGTTCCCGGCGAGCGTGCGATGGCGCTGCGCCGGCTGGTTCGGGAAGAACTCCAGGGTCCCCGGCGAGCGCGTGACAACGGTCTCGATCTCCTTGCCTCCCGCGCGCATTTTCATTTCCAAGCTCTGGGCGCTCAGCGCGTGACTCTCGCTCAAGGGACGTCCGGGCGCGGGTAGCGGTTTCGAGGTCACCACCGCATTGCCAGACGCCACGACGCGTTGCAGGACGCTCTCGTCATTGTCAGTAGAGAAGTTCATCTCCACGTTGTCCGACTTGACGGTGGTTTCGGCGGTATCGGAGACCGACGTCACTTGGGCGTTGGAGCGCCCCTTGATGGTCTGAGCCACGCCGGCGTCGTCGAAATCCACGGTCATTTCGCCGGCGGCGTATTGCAGCTTGCGATTGGGATAAGCATCGGTTCCGTGCGCCATCCTGGCGTCGACCTGGTGGAGTACGAACTGGTTCTTTCCGTCCCCCGCATCCACTTCCTGAAGATGAACGATGGCATCCTGGCCCTCAACCACGGTGTTTCCGCGCGTGAGGCGGCCCCACGGCTTGAGCCAGATTTCGGACTCGGCCTCGTGGTAGGTGAGGCTCCCGGCCTCAATCTTCATCGGCTTGGCATTGGGACCTTTAGCCTTCCAGTGCACCTCCACGCCGTTCTTCATCACCAGCTCGCCGGAGCCGGGGTCGTAGGATGCGCCGGTGGCCTTGCCGTCGCCGTTTTGGAACGCGAAAGTCGCAGGGCGGTCCGTATCGGCCTTGCCGGTGACGGAGTCGAGGCAGATGCCGGAGGACTTGATGGAAACCAACGTGTGCTTCGGCGCCCCGGCGGCGGGCTCCCCGAGAGTGATTAAGACATCGCCGTCGGAGCAAAAGCGGTTATCGGCGGTGGTTAAGGTGGCCGCGTCGCTCGTGACCAAGTCGTATGCCGTGTCGTCCTTGTTATACAGCTTCAACTTCACGCCCTTCAGGTCGGCTCGGGCGGAATCCTTCAACTGCCGGAAGTCTTCCGCTTCGATGTAATAGGAAACGTGATTGCCGACCATCTGGCGATGCGACCAGTTGGCCGCCGAGGACATCAGTTCCGGGGGCAGCGGCTGAGGTCTGGAAGGGGCCTGTGCCCGCATTTCCTTCCTCTTGGCCCGATACGTGACGACCACGCCGCCGAGGATGACGGCAATCGCCACCAGCAAGAGCCATCGCGCGCCTCTCCTCATGGATAACACCAATATAGCAATGGGCGGATGTCTTCACGCGGGCCGGGGCGGGTTTGGAAGGGGGAACGGCCGATGCGACTGAAGAATGCCGCCAGGAATGGCGGCATCGCAGGCTGAATGCCTGCGCCACCAAAGGCTGGGCCACCAAAGCCTGCGCCACGGGCTGCTGGGGCTGGCTGGGGGCATCGACAGGTTGTACTTCCGGGGGCAAGGGGTCGGAAATGGGGGCGGGTTCGGGGGGCGGCTCCGGGGCCGGTAAGTGTTCGGAAATGGGACTAGGTTCGTTTGGCGCCTTCTCACTGCGCAGGAGTTGCAGGGTGCGGATGCCACGCTGGTACATGCGGTGGAGGCGGGTTTCGTAGCGGTGCAACAGGGCGAGGGTGTGGGATTCGGCTAGACTGCTGAAGGCGGCGGTCAGACGGTCCGTGTTGCCGTCGCTCGGGTTCTGGGCGTCGACGCTGTCGGAAAGCAGGCGGGTTTCGATGGCCCAGGAGCGGCGCATGCGCCACCAGGCGGCGACCATTTCCTCGACGATGCCGAACTCGACGCCGTCGGCCGGCTGGAAGCGATCCAAGTGCTCGGTCAGGGTCTCTTCGAAACCTTCGGTCGATTCGCCCTCTACGACGACGCAACGGGCGAGCAAGGTATGGCGGAGCGCGTTTTGCGAAGAGATCTGTTTGCCGGACTCCGTGACAGGGCCGTGTGAGCGGGCGCCATTGGCCCGCGATGCGTTGATTCGTCTGGTGCTGGACATAAGCTCATACTCCTGATTCCAGGATAGAATGCGGGGGGTGGGGCAACTTCTGTAAGCTATTGATTCTATTAGCAAAAATTGTTGTGAACGGAAGATGGGGCCAGAATGCCAGGCCGGCGGTCACAAGAGATCGGGGGCGGGTGGAAGGAACGGCTTAATCTTTGATGGGAAAGGAGTTAGTTGCGAGGATGGGCGGCCGATATTAGGGTATTTTGGGCCTAAATTCGATTCACGGGCACTATTATGAGATTGGGATGGGTTACACAACGGATTTGAGGGGACGGGGCAACCGGCAGCCGGAACGGCAGGCGGACGATCCGGTGGAGTGGGTGAGGAAGAAATTGGGATTCGAGCCGGATGCGGCGCAGGCGCGCGCGCTGCGGTCGAAGAGCAAGCGCGGGCTGTTGAACTGCTCGCGGCAGTGGGGCAAGTCGACGGTCACGGCGGCGAAGGCGGTACACCAGGCGTGGACCGTGGCGCAGAGCCTGACGCTGGTGGTGAGCCCGAGCGCGCGGCAGAGCGGCGAGTTCATCCGGAAGGCGAGCGTGTTCGCTCAGGCATTGAAGATCCGGCCGCAGGGCGACGGGGACAACGAGATCTCGCTGGAGTTCCCCAACGGGTCGCGGGTGGTGGGCCTGCCGGGGAACGAGGCGACGATCCGGGGGTTTTCGGCCGTCGCGCTGCTGCTGGTGGACGAGGCGGCGCGGGTGGACGACGAACTGTACATGGCGATCCGGCCGATGCTGGCGGTGAGCCGCGGGACGCTGTGGCTGATGAGTACGCCGTTCGGCAAGCGCGGGTTCTTCTACGAAGCCTGGGCGCGGGGCGGGCCGGAATGGGAACGGATTCAAGTGACGGCTGAGGAGTGCCCGCGGATTCCGCGCGAGTTTCTGGAGGAAGAGCGGGCGACGATGGGGGATCGCTGGTTCCTGCAGGAGTACATGTGCCAGTTCGAAGACTCGGTGAGCGGATTGTTCGACCGGGAACTGGTGGAACGCGCGATCACCTACGATGTGGAGCCGCTGGCATATCAGTGAGCGCGATGGACTGGCACTTTGTGGGAGTGGACCTGGGGCAGGCCAAGGACTTCACGGCGATTGCGGCGGTGGAGCGGGCTGAACTGACGGGCGCGTGGGACCCGGAGACGTACGCGTGGCGCAAGACGGCGAGTCTGCGGCTGCGATACCTGGAGCGGCTGGCGCTGGGGACGCCGTATCCGGAAGTGGTGGAGCGGGTGGTGGGACTGACGCGGTCGGGCGAACTGGCGGGGCGCTGCCACCTGGTGGTGGACGCGACGGGGGTGGGGCGGCCGGTTGTGGACCTGCTGCGGAGGGCGGGGCCGGGATGCCCGATGATGCCGGCGACGATCACGGGCGGCGACGGGGAGAGCCAGGAGGGGGGATACTACCGGGTCCCGAAGCGCGACGTGATTGTGGGGTTGCAGGTGTTGTTGCAGAGCGGAGAGCTGAAGATCGCGGGCGGGTTGCGGCACGGCGCTGCCCTGACGGCGGAGATGGCGGAGATGCGGGTGAAGGTGAGCTCCGCGGGCCGTGAGCAATACGGGGCGTGGCGCGAAGGGACGCACGACGACCTGGTGTTTGCGGTGGCGCTGGCGTGCTGGGGGGCTCGGAAGGTTTATCCGGGCGGGGCGAGCGGGGACGGGCGGTGGTGGAGGGCGCAGCGGGGGAGGATTGTGTGAGGGCGCCTTCAGACGGATCCGCAGCCCAGAAAGCGTGAGAGAGTAGGAATTCGCCTTCGATGCGGTGCGATCTTGAGGTATGCTTGAGGTGACGAGCACCGATGCCGAGAGCGAAGATTTACATAACGACGCCGTATCCCACGCTCGACGAAGTGGCCGCCGCAGTAGGCCTCTCCGCGAAGGACAGAGCGGAGGTGGAGGCCCTGGTCGAAGCGACGCGTCCACGGCGCTTGCAGCGCGCAGCAGAAGCGCCCGCGAGCAAGCCGCCAACATTCCACAGCAGGACCCGGCAGCCCAGTCAGCTTCGACCGAGCCGACCGCGTTCCTGAATCTCCCGTTCCACCGAGACTACGAGCGCACCTTCATCTGGCTGATTTCGGGGCTGACGTGTTTGGGGATTCGGCCCCGGATCGTCACGGAAATCCCCGAATCCAAATGGCGGCTGGACAAACTCAAGGAACTGATTGCCAGTTGCGACTACTCCTTTCACGATCTCTCCTATGTTGGTCATGACGGGGCCAAGCGCGTGCCCCGGTTCAACATGCCGTTCGAGTGCGGCTTGGCCGTCGGGTTGACCATCAGGCGCCCCAGCCACGAGTATTACGTCCTGGAAAGAACGCCCTATCGGCTCCAGGCGTCTCTCAGCGACCTCAACGGAGTGGACCCGTTCGTCTACTTTGGCACAGCTAGAGGCATCCATTCGGCGCTCTTGAAAGCATTCTCAAGGCGCAGCAATCCGCCCGCGCCCGAGCTACTGACTCGTGTTTCCCGGCGAGTGTCGCGATCCTACTCAGATCTAAAGGAGCGGCATGGATCGGTTTTCGATAGCCCAGCCTGCTTCAGCAAGATCGTCTTCGCGGCGCGCATGGTCTTGAAGGACGAATTAGAGTTGGGGGCACGCTTTAGCAGCGTGCAATAGGTAGAATTGAAATATGAGCGACCGTGTGCGAGTGATTGTCAACCGGCTCCGGCGCGAGTTGGAGGCGCTATACGGCAACCGGCTCGTTCGGGTCGTCTTGTATGGCTCGCAGGCCCGCAACGACGCGTCACCCGCCTCGGACATCGACGTTCTCGTGGTGTTGCGGGACGCTGTCCATCCCGCGGAGGAGATCGAACGGACGCTCGGAATTGTCAGCGAGCTGTCCATGGATTTCGACCAGCTCGTCAGTTGTTTCTTTCTCGCCGAGGAGTGTTTCATACGGAGGAACGGCGCTTTCCTCCGAAATGTAAAGCGAGAAGGCATAGCGGTTTGACCGAAGATCAACGCGACTATCTCGCGCAGGCGCAGGGGTCCCCGTGGAGTATCATCGGGCGTTGATCAAGGCTGAGGCGCTGCGGCGCCGCGGGGGATTACGGGCCCTTTGCAGACGTGACCGCGGCCGATGCCGAAGGGCAGGTCAGCCAAGCGGAGCGGTTCCTCGATTTTGCCGTAAAGCTGATCCAGGCATAGGCTCGGGTGTGCAGTTGAGCCTCTGGGGGTTATCGATGCCGCTGGACCTCCATGGTAGCCACGGGAGCCATCCGGGCCTTCCGGGCCAGCGAAACCGCTTCTTCTTGGCGACCTTGTGGCCGATAATGGTGAAGGCATGACCCGCGACGAAGCGATCGCCGAAATCACTCGCCGGCTGGTGGATTACTACCGGCCGGAGCGCATCTATCTATTCGGCTCCGTCGCCCGCGGCGACGATGGCGCGGACAGCGATTTGGATTTTTGCGCGGTCCTTCCGGACGATGCGCCGGAGAGTCTGTACCGGCCAGGCGTCCACCGCGCGCTTTGGGGGGTTGGGACGGCCGCGGACGTGGTTCGCTGGGCGGCGAGAGACTTCGATGCGCGCGCCGAGCACGTGGCCGCTTCGCTGCCGGCGACCATCGTGCGCGAGGGGAGGCTGCTGTATGACGCCAGACGAGTTGCGGCGTGACTGAAAAAGGTTTCATCAGTTTCGCGGCGCGCAAATCAGCGGGAAGAAGGACGGGGCTGACC
>OCTA010003401.1_pt1 | contig 14113 bp, 11 predicted proteins | sample 1538991 | NCBI WGS metagenome assembly OCTA01 (sample SAMEA3539302, study PRJEB22396) | soil metagenome | biome: tundra; feature: field; material: soil | place: USA | collected 2010-05 | depth 0.15 m
AACGCTCGTGGAGCAGTGCTTCCCAAGCCTCTTGGCCGTCGGAAGCGGCGTTCACCTCGAAACCGGCGTCGGCGAGAACAGTAGATAAAGAGGTAGCGGATGCCTTCATCGTCATCCGCCACGAGAATCCTCCGCGAGCAGGTCGGAACAGGCGGCTCCGAGGAGTCTGTGCCGCATGAATTCATGTCGTTTGCTTTGTTTCTCGTCTTAAGCTTAGTCGTTTACCCGATTTTCGGGCGTCTGATGAAGGCCTTTGCACGGGCCATGCCAAGAACGGCGAGTGTTGATTTGCAGGGGTTTGCGAGCGAGTGGTGGGCGGCAGGAACAGTGTATGGATAAGTTGCTTACCATGCCGGCGGTAAGCGGCTGACCTGTTCTGACCGGCAAACGGATGGGGCTTCGGTAGCTGGGCCTGATTTTCAAGGTGCTGCGATAGCGCGATCCTGCCATTATTCCCGGCATGGCACTTGCGCTGTCTTCGAAGGAAGCGCCGGTTGCGGCATCGATTAACGCCGCCGCAGTGTGCTCGTATGACTATAAAACCTCCGTTTGTCGTTCGTCTCTGGACGTTGATTGCCGCTCTGCTCCTGGTGGCAGGCGGCACGATTTGCGGGCTTTACTCCGCGCGGCAGCATATTCGGCAGCTTGAATCCAAGCTCAACAGCTCCCAGATCGAGAGATTCCAGCTCGCGAGCGAAATTCGACGTGAACTGCTAACCCTGAACAATTCCATGCTCAGCTACGCCCTGGTGAGAGATCCCCAGCAGTGGGCGCAGTTCGAACAGGCCGGCAGTGAGCTCCATCGCTGGATTGATGACCACGATCCAAACCTGAACCCGCGTTCGCCGCTGACCACGGATGACGAGCGCCAGGCGTTCAAGGAACTCAATCGTGTCTACGATGATTACCTCAGCTCCGCCCGGGCCGTGCATTCTAACGCGCTGCCCGCCTTGGTGAGTTCAGGGCAGCTCGCGCAGCTTGACCCCTTCAATGCCCAGGCCGAGCGAATGCGCGATCTGGTGCGGCGATTGACCGACGCTCATCGAACAGCCGAAGCGGGCTTTTTTGCCAACGCAAATGCTTCCCTCGCCAATATCCAACTCATCCTCATCGCGAGCGTCGTCATACTGCTGGCCCTGGTCGCGGCGATGGGCTGGGTGATCTACCATGATATGATCGCGCCGCTGCGAACCAAGCTGGTGCGCAGCCAGACCTTGCTCGAAAGGCAGCAAAAACTCGCCACGCTCGGCACGCTGGCCGCCGGCATCGCGCACGAGATTCGCAACCCGCTCACCTCCCTCAAAGCGCGCCTTTACACCTTGGAAAAGCATCTCCAGGCTGTGCCGGCCGCGCGCAAGGACACAGACATCATCAGCGCCGAGGTTTCCCGCCTCGAACACATCGTGAAGGACGTGCTGAGTTTTGCCCGGCCCTCAGATCCCAAGCTGGAAACCATCGCCGCTGACAACATTATCCGCGAAGTTCAGGGGTTGATGTCCCCGAGCCTGGAGAGTCGTGGCGTGCAACTGGTGATTGAATCCAGCCCGGAGTTCCTCCTCCGCACCGACAGCGGCCATTTAAAGCAGGTGCTCGTCAACCTTGTCCGCAACGCCGCTGAAGCCATTGAGGACGCCGGCACGGTCACGCTGCGCACGCGCGCCGCACGCGCGCCGCTCGGCGGGCGCGAGACCGAAGCCGTTATCCTTGAAGTAGCTGACGACGGCAAGGGCATCCCGCCCGAAGTCGAGAAGCGGCTTTTCGACCCGTTCTTCAGCACGAAGGAAACCGGCACCGGCCTCGGCCTGCCGATTGCCGCTCGCATCGTTGAGAAGCTCGGCGGCATGCTCCAGTACCAAACCCGGCCCGGCCACGGCACGACCTTCGGAGTTGTCTTGCCGCGCGAAATCAAGGACACTGCCGGGAGTGCAATTTGCCGCGCGAATCCTTCTCATTGAAGACGACGCCAGTCTGGCCGCAAACCTGTGCGATGTGCTCAAGGAGGACGGTTTTAAGGTAACCGTCTGCAACCGCGGCGACGAGGGGCTGCGCCTCGCCAGCAACGAGGAGTGCGATGTGGTGTTGACCGACCTGCGCCTGCCGGGACTTGGCGGTCTGGAACTCGTGCGGCAACTTCACGACTCCCAGGCGCGCCTGCCCGTCGTGCTGATGACCGCGCACGGCACCATTGAGACCGCCATCGAAGCCACCAAGCTCGGCGCTTACGACTACCTGCAAAAGCCGTTTGAGATGCGGGAACTGATCAGCGTATTGCATCGCGCCGTGGAAGCCGGCCGCCTCATGCGTGAGCCCGTCACCCTCCCCAACGCGCCGGTCGAGAGCCGCACGGCCCTCGTCGGCAACAGCCGCGTGATGCAGGACGTTTACAAGGGAATCGGCCGCGTCGCCGCCAAGCCCGTCACCGTGCTCATCCGGGGTGAAACGGGGACAGGCAAGGAATTGATCGCCCGCGCCATCTACCAGCACAGCCCGCGCGCCAAAGCCCCGTTTATTGCGATCAATTGCGCCGCCATCCCGGACAACCTGCTGGAGAGCGAACTGTTCGGCCACGAACGCGGCGCGTTTACGGGTGCAGACCAGCGGCGCATCGGGCGCTTCGAGCAGGCGAACAAGGGCACGCTCTTCCTCGACGAAATCGGCGATCTGCCGCCCATCACGCAGGGGAAACTGCTGCGCGTGCTCCAGCAGCAAACCTTCCAGCGGGTCGGCGGGTCGGAGGCGATTTCCGTGGATGTACGCATCATCACCGCCACCCACCGTAATCTGGAAGCGATGATTGCTGCGGGGAAGTTCCGCGATGACCTCTTCCATCGCCTCAACGTGGTGTGCCTCCAGCTCCCGCCCCTTCGTGAACGCCGCGAGGACATTCCGGTCTTAGTGCAGCACTTTCTCCGCAAGTACGCCGGTGACTTCGGCCTTGAAAGCCCGACGATCTCTTCCGACGCCGTGGCCGTGCTGCAGTCAGATGCGTGGCCGGGCAACGTTCGCGAACTGGAAAACATAACGCGCCGCTTGTTGCTCGCCGCCCGCGGATTCTCCATCAATGCCGACGCCGTTCGCCAGACTCTTGGCGCCCGCAATGCCGAAGCCGTCCCGGCTGGCCATTCCTTCACCGCCTTCGCGGGTGATTTGCTGGCGCGCGCGCAGAAGGGCGAGCTGCAGGACGCTCACGCCCTCATGCTTGCCGAAGCCGAACGCGAAGTCCTCACCCAAGCCATCATGATGGCAGAAGGAAATCAGGCGAAAGCCGCGCGCTGGCTTGGGTTGTCCCGGCTCACCTTGCGCGAAAAACTGAAGCAGCTTGGCTTGCATCCAGACTCCACCGAGGCCAGCCCAGAAACAAACGACTGAACATCTTGATGGTCAGGGCCGCAAAGAGCGGGGCAGCCGGGGTGAGGTCTAGAATCCGCCCTGATGATTCATTCGCATGAGCCGCTTCCTTTCAAAGCGGGTGCCAGGTTTGCTTTGAGCCCAAATGCCGCTGAAGTTCCTGTTTTGAGTGGCTCGCCTGAGGTCCAGCCGCACGTCAATGCGTCCTTGGGCGCTCAGGCCCGACGGATTGCCGGGCCCCGGTGGAACCTGGACTGGCAGGCATTTGTTCATGCGATTCTTCTCGGCATTCGCAAATCAAGACTCCGCGGAAGCACCAAGTATTTCCCGGATGTGACGGAGCCGCAACAAAGCGGGACGAAGTCAGCCAAACTCGGGATGGAAATCAGGGTGGGCGCGTGACTTCAGCGCGCCTCGCCCGTAGTGTAGTGATGATGCGTGAAACCTCCGTGGGATCTACACCTTCCCTGATGGGGAATATGGATGAGCTGCCCATTCAGCCGAGCGTTCCCGATGCGGATCGGGCTTCAAAACCGCATCGCTGGCGCTTTTCCAGCTTCTGGTGGCTGGTGACGGCGTTTTGGCTTTTCATCGCCCTCGCCTCGGCACTGGAAATGTCCCTGCTTCAGTCCGCCGACATCGGCCAGGCGCTCATGGTCGCACTGGTGCGCCTGGCGCCGTGGACGTTCCTGACTCCCCTCATCGTATGGACCTCCTCGGCCTATACCCTCGAACGCTCCACCTGGAAGCGCTCGATCTGGGTGCACCTCGCGGTCTGTGCCTTGAGTTTCGGGATCGTGGGTGTCTTTGCCTATTTGAGCCCGCTCTCGCCTTCGCTGACTCGGCAGGGTCCAGCCGAACTGCGCCGCTTGAACCGGGAGCCGCGAGAAACGGCGTTTGTGGTCTTGAGGCGAATCACTTCGCAAATGCCCATCTTCTGGGGATTGGTAGGAGTGGCACACGCGCTCCGCTTTTACGAACGCACCAAAGCGCGCGAGCGGCACGAAGCTGAACTGGAAGCGCGGCTGGCGCAGGCGCGGCTGCAAGCGCTGCGCATGCAGCTTAACCCGCATTTCCTGTTCAACACGCTTAACTCGATTGCCTCGTTGGTGCACGAACAGCCTCAGGCCGAGGAAATGATCGAAGCCTTGAGCGACCTGTTGCGCCTCACACTCAATGCTTCCGACCGTCAGGAGGTTACTTTGCGCGAAGAACTGCATTTCCTGGAGCGCTACCTGCTCATCGAACAAATCCGCTTTGGCGAGCGGCTGCACGTGGAAAAACAGATTGACGTCGCGGCCTTGGATGCCCTGGTGCCGATTCTCATCCTGCAGCCCCTGGCGGAAAACGCCATCAAGCACGGGATCGAGTCCCAGATCGCTCCCGGAGTCATCCGGGTGGCCGCCGAGCGCGCCGGCAAGACCTTAATCCTGCGCGTCAAAGACAATGGCCGCGGGCTTGCCTCCTCGCCAAAGGGGCTGCTCAAGGAGGGCGTCGGGCTGGGCAACACCCGCTCCCGCTTGAAGGAGCTTTACGGCGGACGGGCTTTGCTCGAACTCAAACCGGGCAAAACGGGAGGCTTCTCCGCCGAAATCCAGATTCCCTGGCGCATGGCTCTAACCGCTGTAGCGCAGCCGATGGAACTCCCCGCATGAAAATCCGGGCCTTGATTGTCGATGACGAGGCGCTGGCTCGCGGGCGCCTGCGGAAGCTGCTCGCCGAGGCTGCGGACCTGGAAATCATCGGTGAATCGAGCAATGGTCCCGAGGCGATCTCCTTCATCCGCGAAAGGCGGCCGGACCTTGCTTTTCTAGACGTGCAAATGCCCGAGGTCAGCGGTTTTGACGTGCTGCGGGCGTTGCCCGAGGAGATTTGGCCGGCGGTGGTTTTTGTCACCGCCCACAACCAGCATGCGATCGAGGCCTTTGAGGTCCATGCGCTGGATTACCTGCTCAAGCCCTTTACCCAAGCCCGGCTGCTGGCCGCAGTCCAGCGGGCGCGCCAGCACCTCGAGACGCGCAATCTGGCGGCCAGCAATCAGCAACTGGCCGAATGGCTCAGATCCTCCAAAGCCGAGTCGGCGTACCTGAGCCGCATCGCAGTCAAGACCGGCACTCAGACACTCTTTATCCGGGTGGAGGATTTGGATTACATCGAATCGGTGGGCAATTACGCCCTGTTGCACACGCGCACCGAGAACCACGTGCTGCGCGAAACGCTCACCAACCTGGCAGTCAAGTTGTCCCCCCACTTATTTTTGCGTATCAGCCGCTCCATCCTTGTGAACCTGGAACGTATCAAAGGTCTGCAGTCCACTCCCAGCGGGGAATACCTCGTTGTGCTGCACGACGACCGCCAGTTGATGATGACCCGCGGCCTCAGCGAAATTCGGGAGCGGCTGCAGTACCCGGAGACTCCTGTGGGCGGCTTGGGCTAGCTGCGGCCGGACAAAAGAATCTCGTTGCATGTGGGCTTAACGGGTGCATAATCAAATATGTTTAGAGGCAACCTGAGCGTGGAAATATCAATCACAGATATGAAAAACACCCTTAAAATCAGTTTATGCGCGTTGGCGCTTTTAGTAGCAGCGTCGCGTGCGGTCGCCGACGAGTCAGGCTTTTTCCGGATTGTGGGGCCGACCGCAGCGCACATCACGGGTTTGAGCCCAGACGGATATCTTTCCTGGACCAATGCTGGAAACACCGGCATATATACTGTCCAGGTAGCCCGCAGGATCGGAGCTTCCACCAACTGGGTTAACTACCTCCAAGTGCCTGTCACCGATGCGTTCACACGGTGTCGAATCTATGACCCCAGCCCACCTTCCGGCATGGCGCTCATTCCGGCGGGGGCGTTCACGATGGGGGACACTATGGATGCCGAGGGAGATGCAATCCCCACGAGCGTATATGTGTCGGCGTTTTACATGGACGTGAACCTGGTGAGCTATAGTCAGTGGCAGTCGGTATATTCTTGGGCCACGAACCAAGGATATGGCTTTGTCAATGCGGGTGCGGGCAAGGCGGTGAATCATCCGGTGCAGACGGTGGATTGGTATGATGTGGTGAAGTGGAGCAATGCAAGGTCGCAGCAAGCGGGTTTAACGCCGGTGTATTACACGGATGCGGGGTTGACGCAGCTTTATACAAATGGGGAGGTGGCGGTTTATGTAAATTGGGCGGGCAAAGGGTATCGTTTGCCGACGGAAGCGGAGTGGGAGAAGGCGGCGCGGGGCGGGTTGAGCGGGCAACGATTTCCGTGGGGCAACACGATATCCGAAAGCCAGGCCAACTACCTCGGATACACAACGCTATACAGCTACGATTTGGGACCCAACGGCTACAGCGCAACCTACGCGTCTGGAGGGTATCCCTACACGAGTCCGGTGGGATCATTTGCATCGAATGGTTACGGGTTATTCGACATGGCGGGGAATATCTGTGAGTGGTGTGGGGATTGGGATGGGACGCCGTATGTGGGAGGCAGTGATCCCCGTGGACCGGCAACTGGAAACGCCCGTGTTTATCGCGGCGGCTATTGGAGCGACTTCGCCTACAACACGAGGTGCGCCCATCGCGGCTCTAACAACCCGAACGTCGCCAACTACATCATTGGCTTTCGGTGTGTGAGGGGGCTTTAACATCAGGTGATTGAGCTGATGGTCGGGCAGGTTCAGGCTGCGGTGGCTGCCAGTCTCGCCTGTTTTGCCCCGCGATGCCCCGCGATGCGTTGACACGGCGCGTTGGGGCGTTTAGCTTCGCGCGCATGTCTCGGTTGCCGTTTGAACTGCTGCTGGCGCTGCGGTATCTGCGGCCCAAAAGGACCTTCGTCTCGGTCATCACTTCGATTTCCGTGCTGGGTGTCACGCTGGGTGTCGCGGTGCTGATCATCGTCATCAGCGTCATGACCGGGTTCGACCACCAACTGCGCGAAAAGATTCTCGGCTTCAACACCCACCTCAAAATAATACCGCGCGACGAGACCATGAAAGATTATGCCGCGGTCTCGCGCATCGTGGCCGCCAATCGGAACGTCAAAGCCGTGGCGCCTTATGTGCTGGGCCCCGTGCTGGTGGAGACCGAACCGCCGAACGGCCAGGCGAAGTTCGGCGCGCCCTACATCCGCGGCATCAATCCCCTGATCGAGACCAACATGAGCGTGCTGCCCAGCAGCATCGTGGACGGCAAGTTCGATGTGAGCGACCGGGGTCTGCTGGTCGGGACCGAATTCGCGCGTAACATGAGCTTGCAAGTCGGCGACCGCGTCGAGATCGGCGGTCCCAACGTCCTCCAGAAATGGAAGGAGAGCAGCAAGAAGAAGGACGCGGTCGTCCCCGTGCTGCCGGAGTATGAGGTGCGCGGGATATTCGACGTCGGCTATTTTGAATACAATGTGTCGGTGCTCATCGTCTCGTTGCAGGACGCGCAGGACCTGTATGATCTGGGCAACAGTGTGCATGGGTTGATGGTCATGTTGCACGACCCCGACAAAGCGCCCGTGGTTGAGGAGGAGCTGGCCGTTGCTCTCGGGCCCAACTATCAAATCAGGACCTGGATGCAGGAGAATAGAAACCTCCTGGACGCCCTGGTGGTGGAGAAGAACGTGATGTTCTACCTGCTCTTCTTCATCATGATCGTGGCGGCGTTGTGCATCCTCAGCGCGCTAATCACGTTCGTGGTGCAAAAGACGCGCGAGATCGGGATGCTCAAGGCGCTGGGCGCCACGGACCTGCAAGTCAGCCTGGTCTTTCTCAGCCAGGCTGCGCTGGTGGGCGCCGTCGGGGACCTGGCCGGTTACGGGCTGGGAATGCTCGCCCTGGCATATCGCAATGAGTTCCTGCACTTCATGAATCGCATGACCGGCTTCGAGCTCTTCCCCGCCTCAATTTACGGCTTTACCGAATTGCCGGCGCTGATCATTCGGCGGGACATCCTGCTGATCTGCGGCAGCGCCTGGCTGATCTGCATCCTGGGAGGCGTTATCCCGGCGTGGCGGGCCGGCCGGCTTAGACCCGTGGAGGCCTTGCGCTATGAGTGAGATTCTGCTCTCGGCCACCGGCCTCTACAAAACCTACATCCTGGGCCGGCGTTCGCTCGAGGTGTTGCGCGGCGTCGATGTCGAGCTGCGGCAGGGAGATTTTCTGGCGCTGCGGGGCGCTTCCGGCGCGGGCAAGAGCACCCTGCTCCACCTGCTGGGCGGCTTGGATTCGCCCAACCAGGGTGAAATCCGGCTCGCGGGAAGGAACCTGGCCACGCTCGGGCGGCGTGACCTGGCGCGGCTGCGCAATGAAGAAGTGGGCTTCATTTTCCAAGCCTACTACCTCTTGCCGGAGCTCGACGCGTTGGAAAACGTCTGTCTCCCCGCGCGCATGGCCCGAACGCCGGCGGCCCAGGCGGAGGCGCGCGGACGCGAATTGCTGGCGCGGGTTGGCCTCAAAGACCGCCTGGAGCACAAGCCCTACGAGCTTTCCGGCGGCGAACAGCAGCGCGTCGCCATCGCCCGCGCACTCATCAACGAGCCGGACTTGATCCTGGCGGATGAGCCTACCGGCAACCTCGACTCCCATACCGGCGAGGAAATCATCGAGCTCCTTTGCGCTCTGCGCGACGAGAAGCAAACCACGCTGATCATGGCCACGCACGATGCGAGGGTCGCCGCCCGCGCCCCCAAAGTGGTGGAACTGGTGGATGGGCAGATCGCCCGTGCGACGCTGTGAAGTCCGCTGTCGCAACGGACTAGAATGGCCCCGCCGCTACGAGGTGGCGAGACCGCATTGGCAGTGCATCCCGTTCATTCGGCCTCCGGCGAATGGAAATCAAGGTCGAGAATGTCATGGGGAGCCTCGGCACGAATCCGAATCCTGCCGTTGCCCCGCAGCCTCCGCATCTCCCGCCCTCACCGTTCCGCTGGCCAATGGATTTGACCTTGACCATCGCTCACTCTGGCCATTTTCTGGCATCGCCAGGACTGTGCCCCAGCACACGGAGACCGACAACGGCCCCGCTGGCAGCGGGGCCGCAAGAGAAATTGAACTTGTTCCTGCATCCAGACATTTCAACTGAATACCAGCAACAGCGATCGTGGTCACAACTCCAGATGCAACTGTTCCGAGAGCCGGTGCCAAATGAAAAGCATGGCGCCGAAATTCAAGTCATAGAAAACGAGTCTTATCTTGGGCCATCCCAAGACAAAGACCAACTCCAATATGCCGGCCAGCGACTAGGATAGACTCAGTTTCATAAGCTAGAGTCCGAAGGCTTGGCGGCAACCGCGCCGCCTCGTCAATCGCTCCAGGCTGGCCACTACTGACAAGCCGGTTCAACGATTAAACTTCACCAGCGCCCAGAAGCTGAACTGGCCCGGCTCGTGCCCGGTTAAAGCCCGGTTGACTTCGAACTGAAACACCACTTCCGCCTGGGTTGCGCGGCACCATGTTTCCAGGTCGGCACCATACCGGGCCTGCAATCCCGCTTCGGTAACGACCGCATAATGCAAATCCGGCGGCGGCCCGGCCTTGCCGCCCAGAGGCAAACCAAGTTCGACAATTTCCCGGCTGCCAATGGGTTTCCACAAGCCATAAGGCGTCTCCTTGAAGCCGCCGGCGTAACCGAGCTTTTTTGCCTCCGCCGGAATCACGGCGCGGAGCGGCGCCAGCGGGTCGCGCAAGTACGTCCAGTGGCGGTATCTGTCCGCGAGGAAACTCAAGGACGGCTTGGACGCCAGCCACGAGATGACTGGCGACGGCAACAGCGGACGTGCGGGCGTCAGCACAACGATCGGCACCACCATCAATGCTGCGGCAATGGCCAGCCACGCGGTGAACTGGCGTCGTTCAAACCAGCCGATACGCGACAGGCGCAGGAGCGAAATCAGGAGCAGCGGATAAAACGGCGCGCCGATACGCGGGGTGGCCGGCCCCCCCAACTTCATCAGCATCACCGCATACGCCGGCCAGGCGCACAGCAACGCCAGCCGCCAGCACATCGGAAGCGTCCCACCGCCGGCAGCGCGTTGTTGGGGAGGCTTGATGAACCAGCAGCCGATGAGCAGCAGAATCACGTAGGTGCCGACGCCAAAGCCCAGCCCGGCGTTGCCCTCGTAAGCCATGCCAAAAGAAGTGCCGCCGCCTCCGCTATGCGCCTGTGGGAGCCACGGCACGATGGGCGACAAAATGTGCTGGAGGAAGGCGTAAAGCCGTTCGAGATTGAATGTGCGGGCAAAAACCGGCGGTTGCGTGGCCTCGTCTAGAAAACTGAGAGCGTTGGGAACCAGCGCGCCGAGCGCCCCGTGCGCTCGCACATTCCATTGGTCGTCCGGATCGCCCGTCCAGTCACCGGTCATTTTCCAGCAGAGAAACGCCAGCGGCAAAAATGAAGCCAGGGTAGCCGCGAGAATGGTCACCGGCGTTTTCCAGTTCCATAAGTTCACGCGGGACAATGCGGGCAACAAGAACAATCCCAGTGGCAGCAGCAGCGGGGCGTTGGAAAGTTTGGCGCCGGTGATGAGACCAGCGGCCAGCAGGGAAATCAGCACCAAGCCGGTTCGTCCCGACCGGTAGCCGGCCACCGCAAATCCAACTGCGGCAAGAGTGAAGTTCATGCAGTAGCCGTCGTTCTGCAACCCGCCGCACTGGAGCGCATAGCAATAGCCCATTGGCAACAGCCACATCCAGCGGCGCGCGCTCCGCGCGTTGACGCCGAGGGAGCGGAACACAAAAAAAATCAGGCCGGGCGCCATCAAATAAGGCAGCCAGTTCAACAGAAACAAACCCCGGTCGCTGTGCGTCAGTTCGAGCAGCGGCAGCATCTGCCATTCAAAACCGCAACTGCTGAAATCGAGTCGGTGATCCACTGTGCCGATCCAGTACCAATGGTTTGCCGCCCACCAGTCGAGCAGACGCGGCAGGCGGTAGGTCGTCGAATCAAAGCTCCAAGGCGCGTAACTCACCGCGCCGATGAGCGACAGCAAGGCGGTGCCCGCGTAAAACAAAGGCAGCGGGCGAAACATCCAGGCGCGGCGGTGCCGCCAGCTTCGAACCGGCGTTTGCGGACGCGTTGCGCGCCACCACAGCCAGCAGGTCACGAACAACCCGGGCGACGCCAGCAAATGCCCCCAGCCATTCAAAAGATGCAGGGCCGAAAGCGTCCAGCCGCAGACAGCACACCATGCGCCCCAGATCAGCCACACGCCGGCCACTCGCAGGCCAAACGGAATGTCAATTGGCCTGGGGTTTATGTTCATTTTCGCGCCGGCCATGCTGTTCTTCAACGATCTCAACTTTTTCCGGTTGCGCCACGGCCAGTAAGTTCTGCCCGAAGGGGGGGCGGATGATCCTGGATTCGACCGCGTGAACGACTGGGAAGATCATCCGATCGTAGAACCGGACTTGTTCGCCTTCAAAACGGTGCCTTTTCAAGAGACAAAAACTGAGCCACCAGGCGAAGTAGCCAACGCAATTGAAGTAATGCAAGCGCACGATTTCGAAACCGGCGCCGGTTAACTTTCCGCGGAGTTCGGCCTTTGTGTAGCGGCGAAAATGGCCGAAATCTTTGTCAATCGGCGCATAGATCTCGGGGCGCGCAGGCACAAACAGGCACAGGGCCCCGCGGCGCTCACGAAGCAGGCCCGCATAGCGCTTAAGTTCATCTTCATCGTCGCGGATATGCTCCAGCACGTTGATGCTGAGGATGGCGTCCCACGCGGTGCCGGCTGGGAGGTTCGCCGCGGTCCCTTCCACGAGTTCATGTGCCGGGAATTGGGCGCGGTGCCGGGCGCAAAACCCCCGGTCAGGTTCGATGGCGATAGCGCGGTTGACGCCGGGCATCCGTACCAGATGCGCGGTCATCTGGCCAATACCGGCACCCACCTCGACCACATCGCCCCGCAAGTAAGGGCCGAACTCGGCGAAGAGCGCCCGGCGATAATTCTGGGCCTGGGCCAACGCTTCGAACTCGAAGTCCTCGGTGGCGGCCATGACATTGGGCCGGTCGCTCATTGGCGCAGGAAGTTGTACTTCAAGATGCAGCGCAACGCGCTGAACCCATCCCGCCAATTGATCTTCTTCCCTTCCTCGTACGTACGGCCATAATAAGAAATGGCCACTTCATAAACGCGGACCTTCAATTTGCTCACCTTGGCGGTGACTTCCGGCTCGAAGCCGAACCGATCCTCCTCGATCGTGATCCGCTGCAACACTTCGCGCCTGAACACCTTGTAGCAGGTTTCTATGTCGGTCAGGTTCAGGTTGCTGGCCATGTTCGAGAACGTGGTCAGGAGCCGGTTGCCGACCGAATGCCAGAAGAACAGCACCCGGTGGGAGCCGGCGCCCGCAAAACGCGAGCCGAAGACCACATCGGCTCTGCCGCTGAGGATGGGATTGAGCAGGATGTGGTACTCGGCTGGGTCGTACTCCAAATCGGCGTCCTGGATGGTAACGATCGGGGCCGTGGCATGCTGAAACCCGGTTCGGAGCGCGGCGCCTTTGCCCTGATTTCTTTCGTGATGAAGCAGTTTAAGGCGCGGGTCGGTCCGCTCAAGCCCCTGGAGCACTTCCCAGGTCTTGTCGCGCGAGCAGTCGTCCACCACGATCAACTCCTGCACCGGGCGCTGTGCCAGCACACTCCGCAGGACCGGCTCCACGGTGGCCTCCTCATTATAAACGGGCATCACCACGGACAAACAAGGAGCGATTTCGGCATTCGACTTCGCCTCGGTAAATAGTGGCTTGCTGTTCATCACTGTTCCCAACGCGCACGGAGGCTAGAACCACTTTCCGTCAAAGGCAAGCGGGAAGGCCCCCGCGGAATCGCGGAATCGCGTGGAATCGTTAGGCCCCGCAGCAATCCGCAGCCAAGGGCAGATCGCGGATGGGAAAGCGGAGCATCGAGTGATAGAGTGTTTGAATGATGGATAGGCCTTCTCAGAACATGCCCGAGACACCGAGTGGGGCAGGCATCCCGCCTGCAACCAGGGCGTCTCGTCCTCCACCTGGCCAACGCCGAACCGACCGGCGCGTCGGTCAGCATACCAGGCCCACCACCGCTTCCGCCCACCCCAATACTCCAGCACTCCATCACTCCAGCTCTTCCCACCGCTCCAACTCTCCCGACTGGGAAGCGCGTTACCAGTCCGGCGACATGCCCTGGGAAAAAGGGGCGCCGTCACCGGGGCTGGTTGACTTTCTGGCGGCGCACCCGGAGCTGCCGCGCGACACGGTCTGTGTGCCGGGTTGCGGGACGGGCCACGACGTGCGGGCCTGGGCGCAGGCGGGGTTTCAGGCATTTGGATACGATATTGCACCGAGCGCCATTCTCCTGGCCACCCAGCGGACAAAGAGCGCCGGCCTCTCCGCGCAGTTCCAAGTAGCGGATTTCCTCCGGGCAGCCCTGCCTCTCAAGTTCGACTGGGTTTTCGAGCATACGCTGTTCTGCGCCATCCAGCCCCGGGAACGGGACGATTACGTCCGGGCCTTGCTTCGCTGGCTCAAACCGGCCGGTCAGTATCTCGCGGTCAACTACCTGATTCCCGACCGCGACGGCCCGCCTTTCGGCACGACCCGCGACGAATTGTGGCAACGCTTCTCCCCGCATTTCGAGCTGTTGCAGGAATGGGTGCCCCGCTCGTACCCGAACCGGACGGGACTGGAACTCATGCTCTGGTGGCGCAGAAAGAGAAAGGATTGAATCTGGAAATAGCACTGGCCAACTTAGCACTCATCGAGTGGCGACAAACGCAGACCTCCGCCGCAACCGCCTCGCCACTTCGC
>OCTA010003404.1_pt1 | contig 14108 bp, 13 predicted proteins | sample 1538991 | NCBI WGS metagenome assembly OCTA01 (sample SAMEA3539302, study PRJEB22396) | soil metagenome | biome: tundra; feature: field; material: soil | place: USA | collected 2010-05 | depth 0.15 m
CGAAGCTATGCCGGATCACGTGCGGCGTCAAATGATGAAAAACGCCGGCCTTGCGTCCATGGCCGCGCAGCAGTTTCCAGAACGCCTGGCGGGTCATCGGCCCGCCCCGTGCCGTTACGAAAAGATACCGGCTGGGACGGCCCTTCAAGATCGCGGGACGTCCGCTTTCGAGGTAGGCCCGCACGGCGGCCAGCGCCGCTTTACCCACCGGTATCATCCGCTGTTTTCTGCCTTTGCCTGTGGCCCGCAGCACACCCAGGTCCAAGTCCAGGTCTCCCATGCCGAGGCTGCAGAGCTCGGAAACGCGCAGGCCGGTGGCATACAGCAGTTCGATCATGGCGTGGTCCCGCACGCCGGTGGTCCGGTGGGCGTCCGGAGACTGGGACAACCGTTCGATCTCCTCCAGATTCAGAAACTTAGGGATAGTCTGCCATTGTCGCGGAGCGCCCAGATGTTCGGTCGGATCGCTCGAGAGGCGGCCTTCCCGCACCAGAAACGCATAGAAACTGCGCAGCGTGGACAAGTGCCGGGCAACCGACCGGCTGCCCAGGCCGGCCCGATAAAGAGAGTCCATATATTGGCGCACGGCTTCCACATCCGGAATCGCGCCGCCCGACCGGCGGCCGGCGAACTGGACAAACTTCTGCAAATCCGACTGGTAGGCTTCCAGGGAGTTGGCGGCTAACCCCTTTTCGATTCTGCAAAAATTGAGGAACGCAGCGGCCTCGCCCGGCAAAGCTCCGGTCGTTGGCGAGGACGCGTCATTCATCTTGCCCATCCGTGCCCATCCGTGCCCATCCGTGCCCATCCGTGCCAATGATACAATAACCCCGGCCCATGTTTAAAACAATGTTTGCATTCAGGGGTTAATTTGGCCGGCTCGACCGCAAAAAAAGTCCGGATCAGCCGCTTTGAGCGGGAAGCCCTGCTCGGTTTTGTAAACCCTCTGACTTATCTGCGGCCTGCCGGGGTGGAACTGCTGACGCCGGACGGGAACTACTCGGTGGTGCCGTACGATGAGGTGAAAGCCGTTCAGTTCGTAAAGGATTTCGAGCCGCCGGACCCCGCCACCGAGCGCAAAGTGTTCAGTACACGGCCCAAGATGGACGGACTTTGGGTGCGGGTCAAGTTCCGGGACGGCGAGGTGATGGACGGTATTCTCGCCAATAACCTGCTTATGGTGGAATCTCACGGCTTCACGGTGGTGCCGCCGGACCCGTACTCGAACAACCAGCGGTTGTTCCTTCCGCGGGCCGCGCTCAGCGAGCTACAGGTACTGGGAGTAGTGGGAAGTCCATTGCGCCGCCGCAAGCTCAAGCCGGTCCCGAAGGAGCAAATCGGGTTGTTCGACTGAGGGGGCCGTGGTTGGCGGAGGCGCGATAGGCCGCTTACTGACGTGCGCGGCTCAGCATGCGTAGCTCAGCATGCGCGGCTCAGTGGATCCACCGCGTAACGCCGACAGGCATCGGCGAACTGCGCGAGGATCGCGCTGCGCTAGTGTCCCGACTGTTTCCCTGGCTGCCAACGCCCTGTATTTGGAGACTGTTCGCCTGGCCTACGGTTGCAGGTGGACCCGCCTTTCCCGGCCAATGAAGCAGTTAAAACTCCTTGAACTCCTCTTCGAGAGGGAAGGCTTGCTTGCTCGCGCCGTGGGCGGCAAGAACCGGCGCTCTATGTTCTGCGGATTTCGGCTGGCGCGACACGGCCTTGTGCAGAGCCGCGAGGCCGGAGGCGGATTCGCCCGGGCGGCGCGATGCCGGGGCCTTGCCGTTGGCCGCACCGGCGCTCTGGTGCACGCCGCGAGCGGGGCCGTTGGTTGCCTCGCCGCCGCCCACCATGGCCGTCAGCCGCGCCACGATGTCCTTTAGGGTCTCCGACTGCGCGGTCAGTTCCTCGGCCGCCGAGGCGCTTTCCTCGGCGTTGGCCGCGGTTTGCTGCGTGACCTTCTCCATCTGGATGATGGCTTTGCCGATCTGCTCGATGCCGCTGGTTTGCTCCTGACTGCCCAGGTTCACCTCGTCCACCAGCGTCTTCACTTTGGCCGATTCCTCGGTAATAGTCCGAATCGCGGCGGCCACCTGATCCACCTTCGCCTTGCCGTCGTTGGACTTGGCGATCGACTCCTCGATCAACACGGCCGTGTCCCTGGCCGCCTGGGCGCAACGTTGCGCCAGGTTGCGCACTTCATCGGCAACCACTGCGAAACCCATGCCCGCTTCACCCGCCCGGGCCGCTTCCACAGCCGCGTTCAGCGCCAGGATGTTGGTCTGGAAAGCGATCTCGTCGATCACCTTGATGATCTTGGCGATCTTGTCGCTCTGCGTGTTGATCTCAGCCATGGCCACCACCGACTGGTCCAGCGACTGGTTGGTCTGAACGAACTTCTGCTGCGACTGCGTCACCAGGTCGGCCGCGCCGCGGGAGTTCTCGCTGTTCTTGCGGGCCATGGAGCTGATCTCTTCGCTGGAGGCGGAGGTTTCTTCAAGCGAGGCCGCTTGCTCGGAGGAGCCTTGCGCCAACGACTGGCTGGAGGCGGAGACCTGGCCGGCGGCGGTCGCCACCTGCTCGGCGCCTTCGGATAGTTCCGTAACCGCTTGCCGCAGGCTCTTGTTGATCTGGCGCACGATGTACACAACGACCGCTCCAACCAGCAGGGAGAGTCCGATCATCAGCGTCGTGATCCACCGGTTCTGGGACACCGAGGACTCCGCCGATTTGGTCGCCACCGCCATCAGCTCACCCTGCTGCTGCACCAGTTGTTCGGTGGTAGCCTTGGCCTTCAGGATCAACGGCATGCTCTTGGTGCGGAGTACTTCCGCGGCGGCCTCTATCTGGCCGCCGGCCGCCAGCCGGTACAGATCATCGTGACTCTGCGCGATCGTCTCGACATCAGTCTGCAACTCCTGGATCATCCGCCGCGCCTCGGCCGTTTCGATCAGGGGCACGAATTCATCCACGCATTTCTTGAATCGCGCCACGCTCTGGCCGAACTCCTGGTTATACTTCTCGGAAGTGGCCTTGTCCTTCATATAGGACCGGGCAATGATGCCCCGTTCTCCGGCGGTGAGGTCCGACATCACGGTGCTCATATCGCTTGCCAGATACCGCTTCCTGGCATTCACTTTGATTGCTTTGTCCAGGCTGCCGCCGAGGCTGCCGATGCTCTGCAGCGCGAAGAGGCTCACGACCAGCGTGAGCGCCAACGCCGCGCCGAAACTCAGGAAGAGTTTCTTTCCAATAGTCATCTGCGATTTCATAAAACTCCGTTCTCCTTTTGCTCTCGTTAAATCTTCCTAACTGAACTAATGCACCAGCGCGTTCAGCGCGTGCAGTTCCTGGGACGCCAACACCCGGTCAATCTCCAGCAGGATTTTCACTTTGTCCTTCACCTTGGCCATTCCCAACAGATAGGGCGTGGCCGTTCCATCGCCGGAGTCCGGCGTGTCCTCGATGTCGGCGGCGGCCAGGTTGAGCACCTCGGCCACGCCGTCCACCACGATGCTCATTAACAGGGGCCCCGCCTGGCCTCGCACTTGGACCACAATGACGCAGGTTCGCTGCGTGTACTCCTGCTCCGGCAGGCCGAGTTTGAGCCGCAGATCCACCACCGGAATCACTTTCCCGCGGAGATTGATCACGCCCTTTGACGTGGGCCGGCGTTTGCGGCAGGTGAAACACTTTGGTGAGCCGGGCACTCGGGCTAGCGCCTCGTCCAGTGTCGTTGAAGGCGGTTGAGCAGCGCCGCAACTGCTACCACGCAAAGCGGTGTCAAAAGAAGGCACAAGATCTCCAGTTTGATCCGAAGGCAAATCGAGGACATAGGCACATCTCTTCCCATCGGTCTCGGTGGCCAAAGCACGAATCATACTCACGGGTGGTGCTTCAGAGACTTTCTCCGACCGGACTTTCGCGTAGCGGGAAACTCTTCGTGCGCCGGCCATCAAACCGGCGTCTCGGTACGGCTATCGGCGTGACCGGGGATAACTTTATATGTTCCATAAGTTCCATAAGTAAGATGCCGACAACGCATGTTCCAGCAATCGGGTCAGGGGGAGCCTTCGAAGCCGCTGGCCGCTTGACTGCCTGACAAGTCACACTGGCAGTCCGCCAAACTCCCACATACCTGCCGTCCGGCGCGAACTCAATCTGAGAAAGACGCCCCGCTGACAGCGAAAGGATCCCGGCGGTTTCACGAATCGCGGACGCCGTTCAGACAGGACCTTTAGCCCGTAGCCGTCGGGCGTTCCTTATATATGTATCGGACGCCCCGGAACAATGCTTTAGAGCCACAGGCGCGCCTTCTCAAACCCGATTCCCGCAGGGAAACATGGCGCATACTCTCTGTAATTTCACCGAAGACCGGGACATGAGTGCTTTAGAGAACTTACGAAAAACAATGGTCCTGATCGGCTGTGGGGTTATGGTTGTCTGGCATAGCCGGAGCGCAAAGCGCGGGAAAGACTGCAGACAACGGCCAGTCGCAGGACGCCAGCGGCGGCTCGGATCAGTCCGACGAGCGGGGCACCTTGCACGCACGTTCAAACTCAGCGGTTCGATACGGGAACGCTGGGAGGCCACCGACGGGCCGTTTAGCGTAACGCCCGCCAGTTCCTATCTGCTCAGCCAGGAACGCCTGGGACTCCAGTTTACGCCCTCGCCGTGGCTTCAGTTTTTTGTGCAGGCGCAGGACGCGCGGGTATTGTTCTACAAGACCACGCCCTCGAACGCCCTATCGGACCCCTTCGATCTCCACCAGGCGTGGATTGGGATGGGCAAGCGGGAGGGTCCTGTATGTACAACTCGGCAGGCAGGATATGGTCATCGGTTCCGGCCGTTTGCTCGCATCGACGGATGCGTGGTGGGCGAACACCGCGCGAAACTTCGATGCAATGCATGGTTCATTCACCACTAACTACTTCAAGACTGAGTTAGTGGCCTGCTCCGCTGTGCTGGCCAATCCGACGGGGCTGGACGAACACAAACCCGGCGACCACGTCTACGCGGACTATAACGCGTTCAGCCATTTGTTGCCAGGCGCTTCAGTGGAGCCCTACTTCATCGCGCATACCTCCATGGGAGTCGCCAGCAAGGACAAGAAGCTGGGCGACATGGATACGCTCGCCGCGGGGGGCCGCATTATCGGCAAATTGCGGGGGGGAGTGGACTACAATTTTGAAGCGGTGCACGAGTTCGGCAGCTACTCGAACGATCATCTGAATGCCTCCGGACTGGTGGCGGGCGGCGGATGGACGATCACCCAATCCGGCTGGGCGCCGCGCGTCAGCGGCGATTATGCGTATGCATCCGGAGACGACGGGCGGAAGGATGGCAGCCGCGAGACGTTCGACAACATGTATGGCTCCAATCAGCCGATGAGCAGCCTCACCGGACAGTTTGACTGGAAGAACATCAAAGACCTGCGCACAGGCGTGGAGTTCTCTCCGCTGCGCAAGCTGAAAGTGAAGGTGGACGGCCGCGATTTATGGCTGGCGTCCACGGCGGACGGCCTGTACAACTGCGCTGGCACGCGCACGGTCTACGACACCAAAGCCACCAGCGCGCACGTGGGCGAGACTATCGAAATGCTGGCGACCGCCAGCGTGACTAGGAGCACGACCTTGGGTTTTGGCGTAGGCACGCTGTTTTCCGGCGCTTATCTGCAGCAGGCGCACAAAGGCGCCACGTTCATTTACCCGTTCATCTCCCTGTTCCAGAAATTCTGAGCGCAGCCGGGCGGCCTCAGAGCCCGCCGCAGGCCGAGGGCCTGCCCCACTTTAATCCGCGGGCGCGTAGTAGCCGCGTTTCCAATACGCGGATAGCCGTGGCTGGCCGGGCGCCCGCGCAATCTTCACCTGGATATGCCGGTACCGGCCGTCGTGCCGACGATTGGATGGCACGTAGCCAAGCACGTACTGATGCCGCAGTTCCCGCCCGATTTTTTCCGCCACGGCGGGCAATTCCCGCGCATTGTCGATCTCGTAGCAGCGTCCACCGGCTTCTTCGGTGAGCTCGCTCAGCAGGGCGGGTCCGTCATATAGGTCGTATACCGGGCGGACGCTGGAGGCCCCAACGCCGATCGCATAGATCTCGACATCCGATTCGCGCGCCAGATTCTCGACTTCGCGAGCGCTAAACCGGCTGTGGTTGTCTCCGCCATCGGAGACGATGAGCAGGATTTTGCGGGAATTTCGCGCTTTCCTCATCTGACGCAGACCCAGATAGACCGCGTCCAGCAGCGCGGTGTCCCCCCGGGGCTTGGTCGAGGCCACCCGGTTTTGAATCTCTTCGGGCGCCCCGGTGAAGCCCATAGACAGTTCCGCCCGGTCCCGGAACTCGATCAGGCAAAACTCGTCCTGCGGATTGGCGCTTTTGAGGAACTCGGCCACCGCCTGCTGCAACTGGCCGAACCTGGACGCCATGCTGCTGCTGAAATCCAGCACCAGCGCGACCGAAACCGGCGCCTCTTCAGCCGAGAAATAGGCCACTGTCTGGGCGGTTTTTTCTTCGAACACCTGAAAGTCCTGCCGGGTGAGCCCCGTAACAAAATGTCCACGCGCATCCGTGACGGCGACATTCACCAGTACGAGGGTGCTGTCGATCTTGAAGTTCCCACGGGCTGCGTCCGGCCTCGCGGACAGCGTCCGCGCACGCGCAGTATTTTGCGGCCAGGCGCGCGGAGGCGCGACCGCGCAGGCGAACATTAGCGGGAGACAGATGCGAGCCAGGCATTGTTTCATGAGCGCTTCTGTGGCAACAATACCGCGAGTAAACAGCCGGTACAAGGTGACGGAGGGGCTAAGGTGTACCAGTACGGTGGGACTCGCACGCCCAACAATTGGCGCTAGAGGGGCCGGCGGATACGGTGGTCCGTCACCATCATTTGCCCCGCATCCTGCGCCAGACGTTTGGGCATGTGGCACCGCGTGCAGTCGAGGGCCGCTCCATTGTGCATGGTAGGGTGGCAACCACGGCAAACCATGCGGTACTCCGCCAGGGTCTTCGAAAAGTTGTGCGGCGGGTGACAGGTTATGCACGTCAGCTTGCCGGCCGCCGCTTGATAGCAGCGCGATTCGAGCAGCCGGTAGCCGGCGCTGTTCAATTCGAACTTGTCTTCGCCCTTATCGTTGCCCGCGGCGGCGGTTCCGTGGGCGGACTTTGGCCCGCTGGTTTCCGCATGGCATTCGAGGCAGACCGCCTGGCCGGGCTTGCCCGATCCGGCCGCGGCGTGGCAGCTCGCACAGCCTAACGCGGCCGGGCGATCGCCCTTCTGGCGGGCATGGCAATCCATGCACTGCGCCGAAAAGCCGAAACCGGGGCTCGCGGCGTATCGCCCTTCGCCGGCACCGTACCAGGCGAGCGGCAGCTCGATCCAGCCGCCGTCCGCGGTCCGGCTCAGCAGCATGCGCGCATGCCGGCCGGAGCCGATCGCGGCGTCGATGCGGGTTTGCCGGACAGGCCCCTCGCGATCGCGGTGCTGCAGATAGTAGCGGCCGTCCTTCTGCAGCACGCTATACGGAGCGCCATCGAGCGGCGCCAGCTCGGGCGTCTGGGAGAAGGTGCGCGCCATGCCGGTAGAGGCGAACGATTGCGCCGGATCGGACTGCGCGCGCAACTGCGCCAGATTTTCCTGGACCTTGCCCGCCTCCCGCGAATCCGGATGATACTGCAGGAACTCTTCCCACTCGCCCGCCGCCGCTGCGCGGTCCTGCCGGCGCAGGGCGATTTGCGCCAGCACCAGTTGCGGATGCGAAAAATGCGCGGGGTCGAGCCGTTTGGCGGCGGTAAGATACTTATGCGCCAGGTCCAGCTTATCTAAGTAGAAGTAACTCATGCCGAGCTGCGAGTTAGCCAGCGCGTCGTTAGGGTGGGTAACCGCCGCGTACAAGTTATATTGCAGCGCTTGTTCGAACTTACTCAGATTGATCGACACTCCGCCCAGATTGACCAGCGGCTGAAAGGATTCAGGGTCGGCGTCCAGCGCCTTGCGGAAGCAGCTCTCCGCGCGGGTGTAATCGCGGGCCTGATAGGCGATGGTGCCCAAATAGTTCCACGCCTCGGAGAACCGCGGCGCCAGCTCGACCGCGCGCTCGAAGTGCGCGACCGCGCCTTCCACGTCGCGCCGGGCAAGCCGCTTTTGGGCTGCCTCATACTCGCGGTGGGCGCGCTCGGGAATGGCCAGATCCTTGGCGGAGACCAGGGCCTCGCGGCGCAGACTGTCGCGCGATTCGAATTCCCCGTCGCGGAGCTCCACCGTCAGTTCGATACGCTGCCGGGCGTCGCCTTGGCTGGGCCCCACCTCGATGGTGCGGCGCATCTCGCCGCGTCCCGGCACGAAGGCGCCCAAGGTGTAGGCGCCGGCCAGCAGGCCGCGGAAACGGAAGTGCCCTTCGTCGTCGGCCAAAGTGCTGTCCTCGAACGGCGCGGTGGCGCCGTGCAGCCACACCGACGCGCGCGTAGCGGGAAGCAAATGGCCGCGCAGTTCGTAGCGGGGCGTCTCTTCCCGCGCGCACAGGACGATCGTCAGCAGCAGCAGAGCGCCACGCATACAATCCACTAGTGATATCGCACTGGCGGCCATTGAATCAAGCCGCGTCCTTCAGCAACAATGCAGTAAAGTGCAATTGTGCGAACCAAAGTGGACCATCCGGATGCTGCCAACCCGGCACGCTCCATCTAACAAACGTTCGGCTTTATGACATCATCCCGTTTCCCTGATGTCAACGTGTGGCTCGCACTCACCCCCAGCGCCGGGCGGCTCCTCGTTGTCAGAGCTGTCGGCTGAAGCCGACAGCGGCACGCTTTGGAGAAACCCAATCTAGAAGTTATTGAAAAGGCGGGACTAAAGTCCCGCTGCAGGCTGAAGCCCGCGCCACGTCACGGCGCGAGGGTCGTTCGCGCTGAAGTGAAGCGTGCGCCACAGGACCGCGTATAATCTCTTCATGATCGAATACGCCGATGCCAGCCCCGAAGTACGGGCCGTATATGACGATATCATGGCCACCCGTCAGACGGACTGGATCAACAATTTCTGGAAGGCGCTGGCGCACGATCCCGCCACCTTGCGTCGCACCTGGGAGAGCATCAAGCAGATCATGGCGCCGGGAGCGCTCGATCCGCTGACTAAGGAGATGGTCTACCTGGCGGTCAGCGCCACTAACCAGTGCCCATACTGTATTGCGTCCCACACGGCGGCCGCCCGCAAGGCTGGCATGTCCGATGCCATGTTCGGCGAGCTGATGGCCGTGGTGGGGATGGCCAACGAAACCAACCGGCTGGCCAGCGGCTACCAGGTGGAAATCGACGGGCGGTTTCGGCCCCGTTAACGTCAAACGACTATGCACAACCTGCGGTACGCGCTCCGCACGCTCGCCAAAAGCTCTGGCTTTGCCTTCACCGCTATCCTGACGCTGGCGGTAGGCATCGGCGCCAGCACCGCGATATTTACCACGGTGGATGCCGTGCTGCTCCACCCGCTCCCTTATCCGAACGCCTCGCAACTGGTGCAGGTCACCAAGAACATGCCGAAGTTCGAGCTGTTCAAATCGGACGCCTCGGCGCTCGATTTCATCGACTACCGCGACCTGAGCCGCTCATTCTCCCACATGGCGGCCATGCAGACGAACAGCGTCAACCTGACCGGCGATGCCGAACCGGTGCGCGTTTACGGATTGCGCGTCTCCACGAGCCTGTTCCCGATGCTAGGCGTGCAGCCTATCGAGGGCCGCGTGTTCCGTCCTGAAGAGGAGCAACTGGGCAAAGACCGCGTTGCCGTACTGGGCGAGGGACTCTGGAAGAGCCGCTTCGGCGCCGACCCGCACATCATCGGCAAACAGATCGAAATCGACACGCAGAAGTTCACCGTGATTGGGGTGGTGGAGCCGGTGCTGCAATTCATGGAGCAGGCGCAGCTCTACGTACCGCTGGCGTTCACTCCGGCCCAACTGGACCCCAATGCGCGCGGCCATCAAAACACCGATGTGGTGGCGCGGCTGAAGTCCGGGGTGACCCTCGATCGGGCGCGCTCGGAGATGAAGCTGGTGGCCGCGCGCATGACGCGCAACCTGCCGGATTGGTATCCGCCGGATTGGAACATCGAACTCGATCCGCTGGCGGATTCCGTCGCGGGCGAGCTGCGCACGCCGCTGCTGGTGCTGCTGGGCGCGGTGGGCATGGTGTTGCTGATCGGCTGTGTGAACGTGGCCAACTTGCTGCTGGCGCGCGCCACCGCCCGCCAGAAGGAGATTGGCCTGCGCATCGCACTGGGCGCCGGGCGCGCGCGGATCGTGCGGCAACTGCTGACCGAGAGCCTGCTGCTGGCCGCGATTGCCGGAGCGGCCGGCCTCGGGATCGGCGTCTGGGTGCTGGAGTTCTTCGTGCGCGTCGGCCCTGGCGAGCTGCTGCGCTGGCAGACGGTGCGGATCAATGCCGGGGCGGTGCTGTTTGCGGTGGCCGCGGCGATCCTGACCAGCCTTGTTTTTGGGCTGGCGCCAGCGCTGAGCGCATCGCAGCTTCGGCCGGGGCGCCGCAGCCGGTCGAGTAACCGCTTGCGCAATCTGCTGGTGGTCGCCGAGGTGGCGCTGTCCGTGATGTTGCTGGCAGGCGCGGGACTGCTGCTGCGCAGCTACGCGCGCCTGTGGCAAACGAATCCTGGCTTCGTGCCGGACCATTTGTTGACCGCGCGCATCAGCCTGCCGCCGCTGCAGTATCGCGATCCGGCGCGCATCGCGGCGTTCTATTCGGAACTGCTGGTGGAGGTCCAGGCGCTGCCCGGCGTGGTTTCCGCGGGGGCCGTGGACGGCCTGCCGTTTGGCGCGGGCGGCCATGGCGGCGATTTCCAGATTGCCGGCCGCGCGTGGCCCGCATCCGAGGCCGTGCCCGATGTGGCGAAGCGTCACGCCACGTCCGGATACTTCCGGACCATGGGGATTCCGTTGAAGCAGGGCCGCTTCTTCACCGCGCAGGATAGCGCCAATGCGCCCAGGGTTGCGCTGATCGATGAGACGCTGGCGAAGGCGTTCTTCCCGAAGGGCGATGCCATCGGCCAGTTCCTGATCGATGGCTCTATCGGCGAGAAGCCCGGCGACGGCTCGCAGATTGTCGGTATCGTGGGCGCGGTGAAGGACCGCAATCTGATGAAGAATCCGCAGCCGGTCATTTATCATCCGGCTTTGCAGGCGCCGCGTCCGTTCATGAATCTGGCGGTGCGCACAGCCGGCGATCCAGCGGCGCTGGTCTCCGCGATCCAGCGGCGCGTGCGCAATCTGGACCGCAACCTGCCGGTCTACAAGATCGCGACCATGGAACAGAACCTGAGCGACTCGCTGATGCGCCGGCGCTTCTCGATGCTGCTGCTGGCGGCGCTGGCCGGCTTCGCATTGTGTCTGGCGGCGGTGGGAGTCTACAGCGTGATTTCCTATTCAGTGGGCCAACGCACGCGCGAGATCGGCATCCGCATGGCGCTGGGCGCACAGCCGGGCAGCGTACACAAGCTGATTCTGCGACAAGGCCTGCGCCCGGTGCTCGCCGGTTTGGCTGCGGGCCTCGCGGCTTCGCTCGCCGCCATGCGCGCGCTGGCGAGCCTGCTTTACGGCGTCACCGCCACCGATCCGCCGACGTTTCTGGCGGTTGGGGGCGTGCTGCTGGCGGTATCCGCGCTGGCCTGTGCGATTCCAGCACGGCGCGCGGCGCTGGTGGACCCCATGGCAGCGCTGCGGCACGAATAACCGCTCCCTCACGGTCGCGGCCCGGTTACGACGCGCGCGTTTCGAAAGGGTTATTGAGCCGCGACCGTGAGGGAGCGGTACCATGTCTGCATGGCGGATGCGGCGCGCAGTTTGTTGACCGAGGTACGGCATGTCCTGCTGGCACATCACAAGGCGCTGCTCGATTCCGAGCGGGCGCGTTATGACCACGACGTCGAACGCATCAAGTCCAGCGGACAACTATTGAACCTTGTCCTGCACGACCCGTTCTTCGCCTGGCTGCATGAGCTGTCGGAGCTGATCGTGATGATCGACGAGACGCTGGACGCCGATGAGCCGGCCACCGCCGCAGATGCCGCGCGTCTGTTTTCGCAGGCGCGCGCGCTGCTGACGCCCGCCGAATCGGGCAACGGATTCCGCGGGCAATATTTCGAGGCGCTGCAGCGCGATCCCGACGTGGTGATCGCGCATGGGGCGGCCGTGAAGGTACTGGCCAATCTCGCCCTTGAGGCCGATGGGCGAGATCGGGCACAATAGAGGAATGAAGCTCGAAGAGCTGCGCCATTCGAACAAAGAGCAGATCCTCCGTCTCGCAGCAAGCTATGGTGCCCGAAATATCCGGATCTTTGGCTCCGTGGCCCGTGGCGATAGTTCTCCTTCAAGCGATATCGACTTCCTCGTGGACCTCGATCCGGACAGGACGCTGATGGACCTAGGCGGATTGCTGACCGGCCTCCAGGAGATCCTGGACGCCCCGGTAGACGTCGCCACTGAACGGATGCTTCGCCCGGGCGTCCGCGACCGCGTTTTGCGGGAAGCCGTTCCCCTGTGGGAGACGCCCCAGAGCGACTCAAGGATATCCTGAAGGCCGCTGAGCATATCCTTGCAAAGACCGGCCGTGGACGACAGGCATTCGAGGCGGACGAGATGCTGCAAGTGTGGGTCCTGCATCACTTGCAGATCATCGGGGAGGCGGCACGGTCCCTCTCGCAAGAGTTTCGGCAGCATCATCCCGATAGAGTCTGGGCCGAGGCGGCTGGCATGCGCAATATTCTCGTGCACCGCTATTTCGAGATTGACGCGGACGAAGTTTGGAAAGTAGTTGAGACCGACCTTACCTCGCTGCGAGACAGGGCAGCGCAGATCCTGGAGGGCGAGCTACCGTGAGACATTGCAGCGAGATCCCGACGTGGTGATCGCGCACTGGGTAGCCGTGAAGGTGCTAGGGAGTCTGGGGTAGGTCGGGAGCCGATCCCGACTCCAGCTTTTTCACGCGGTCGTCCAGGGCTTCCATCTCTAGATCCAGCGCGGGCAAAGTCGCGGCGGGAGTGCACAGGCGCGCTTCCATGGGCGATGCCCACCTGTGAAACGCGGTCAATCGACTGGTTTCGACGCGCTCCAGGCGTTGTCCGACAGATTGGTGATGCATTTGTTTGTCTTTGCCGGTCAGAGTCATCTCGTCTTATTGTTCCCCCTTTGCCGGTGCAACGGAGGCCCCCTGCTATCCAGTTGGTGCCTCCCGGGGAGCAAACGCGCTAGACTGAACTCGTATGAGCGAAAAAGCCGCACTGGACCGCATAACAGTCTAACCCGGCAAGTGTGGCGGTAAGCCATGCATCCGCGGCATGCGGATTACCGTAAGGAGGGTACTGGAAATCCTCGCCATTCACCGGGATCGGGAAGAGCTTTTTCGTGAGTATCCTTTTCTCGAAGAGGAGGATCTACAACAGGCGCTTCGCTATGCCGCGGCCTCGGTTGACGACGAGATCAAGTACGCCGATAGCGTCGCATGATGCGGGTGCTGCTCGATCAAGGATTGGCACCGGCATCTCGCACTGGCGCAGTCTACCGGACCCTCGGTCGTCTTCATTCGTGTTGAGGGGCTAGGTGCCGAAGGGCAGGCCGCGCTGATCCGTCAGGTCTGGGGGATTTGCTCGGAAGCGCTCGCTCAGGGAGCGGCCGTCACCGCGGATAGCAGAGCGATCCGCATCCGAAAGCTGCCCCTGCGCTGAACAGGGACGGACAGGGGTGCTCCGATGCTGGGGCTAGACGCAATACTGTTCACTTTGTGGGGCAGACCATCGCTTTTTGTGGTCCGCCACTATTGCGTCTGGGCAGACGACACAACACGATCGTCTGCCCCACGGAGATGCCTCGTAACTGAACAGTATTGGGGCTAGACGTCGCACAACTTAGCCGCCTCTTCCAGCGACGTCATCGGATCGCGCGTCGGCACAAACTCATGCGCGAAGTAACCCGTGAATCCGGTACCCACAATCGCCTCCGCCACCGCCCGCCACTGCAGCTCCTGCGTGCCATCCAACTCATGCCGGCCGGGTACGCCGCCGGTGTGGAAGTGCGCGATGTACTGGATGTTCTGCCGGATGGTGCGGATAATGTCGCCTT
>OCTA010003405.1_pt1 | contig 14103 bp, 9 predicted proteins | sample 1538991 | NCBI WGS metagenome assembly OCTA01 (sample SAMEA3539302, study PRJEB22396) | soil metagenome | biome: tundra; feature: field; material: soil | place: USA | collected 2010-05 | depth 0.15 m
GTTGCGAAGCACTACCACGTCAGCATCCGCGTTCTGCGGCGGGTCGGCCACTTCGTTCCGGCGGGAATCCCGCTGATGATGGTGTCAAAGGGCAACCGCCTGCCCTCCGAAGGAGCCGCCGAGATGCTTGCCGCGTTCGACTTCGGCCCGGCCAGAACGTTGCAACAGGATGTGGAGTTTGGCGTCCTGCAGATTGTGGATATTGCGTTGAAGGCGATCTCGCCCGCCGTCAACGACCCCACCACCGCCATCGGTTGCGTCGATCAATTGAGCCGCATTCTAATCCGCTTCGCGTCGCGAGAGCCGCCGGAAGAATTGCTCTACGATCCGCCGGGCGTCGTCCGCGTCAGCATTGCGTGGATCCACTTTGAGCGCTTGCTGGACGCAGCCTTCGATCAGATCCGCATGTATTCGAAGACGGACGTGGCCGTCAGCTTGCGGTTGCTGCGAGCCCTCGGTGACATCGCTGCCGCCACGCCCGATCCGGAGTTCCGCCCGATATTGGTCGAGCGCGGAATGCGGATAGTGGCAGGCTGCGCCGAAAAGCTCGGCGAAGAGGAGTTGAGAGAGTTGCGCGCTCGCCATGCCGCGCTGGAGGGCTTTCGCGATCTCGCAGCCGTAGATTAGAACGGCTGGTGTGGGTGATGCGGCTACCAGGTTGGAGAACGCGGCCTCCCCGCGCAGTCTCAGTGCCGCAACGCCTCTTCGATTGGACCAAGCGCCAAGGCGGGCAGGAAGCACAATGCCCCCACCAGCAAGATGGTCCCGAGGACCAAGGCTCCGAGCGTGGCGGAATCGCTGGGCAGCGTCCCCTCGGTGGTTGGCCAGCGTCGCTGGGCTGCCAATCGCCCTGCCAGGGCTAGCGCCAACGCGGCGAAACCGAATCGTCCAGCCAGCATGGCGACCGCGGTGGTCACATTGTAGAACACGCTGTTGGCGTTGAGGCCAGCCATGATCTGCCCGTTGTTGGCCATGCACGAGGTGTAGGCGAAGAGCACTTCGGTGAAGCCTCGTGTCCCGGTGTTGGTCACCAATCCAGCCCGGCCGGCATTGGTAGCGATCGCCACACTGGTCAACACCAGCACGACGGCGGGTGTTAGCAAGGCATACAAGACCGCCAGCCGGGTCTCGGCAGCGGTGATCTTCTTCCCAAGGTACTCCGGGGTGCGGCCGATCATCAGGCCTCCCAGGAACACGGCAACCAGTGCGATCATGACCATGCTGTACAGGCCGGTTCCCAGACCTCCGAAGACGATTTCGCCAATCTGCATGTTCAGCAGGAGTACCAACGCGCCCATAGGCTGGTAGGAACCATGCATTGAGTTGTACGAGCCGGTCGCTCCGTTCGACGTGACTACCGCCGCGAGGACCGAGCCGCCGATGCCGAAACGCACTTCCTTTCCCTCCATGTTCCCGCCCGAGACATGCAGGGCCGCGAGTTGCGGCGGGGCCGCGGACTCGGCGAAATCGCACACCGTCAGACCGCCGACGAACAACACAACCATCACGGCCAACAATACCCAGCCGGCGCGAGGCCTGCCAGTCATGTGGCCGAACGTGATGGTGAGCGAAGCGGGCAGCACGGCGATGGCCAGCAGCCCGAGGAAATTGACAAGCGGCGTCGGATTCTCATAGGGATGTGCGCCGTTGGCATTGAAGAAACCGCCACCGTTGGTCCCCAAATTCTTGATGAATTCCAACGCCGCTACCGGACCTTGGGCGATGGTCTGAATTCCCCCCTCCAAGGTATGGGCTTCCGTGTAGTGCGCCAGGTTGAGCGGCACGCCCTGCCAGACCAAAATGAGGCTGCCCACCAGAGCCAGCGGCACCAGGACCCAAAGAAGAGCGCGGACCAGGTCCACCCAGAAGTTCCCCAATGTGCCCGAACGTTCCCGTACGAAGCCTCGGATGAAAGCAATCCCCAGGGCGAGGCCGGAAGCGCCTGCCAGGAAGTTTTGCGAGACCAGGCCCAGCATCTGGGTGAGATAGCGAAGCGTGGTCTCACCGCCGTACGCCTGCCACGTTGTGGTCGTCGAGAAACTGATTGCCGTGTTCGCTGCCAGATCCAAGGTCATTGGAGTGGTCAAGTAACGATCGGCGGGGCCGCCCGGGACCCAATGCTGGGCAAGCAATAGAAGGAACAGCCCTATGGTGCCTACGGCACTGAAGAGCAGGAAGCAAAGCGTATAGGCGCCAGCGGACATCTCTTCATTGCCGCGGATCCCCAACAGGCGGTACAGAAACGACTCGGCTGGGCGGAGGGCTGGATCAAGGAAGGTGGGCGCCCCATCGAACACCCTGGCCAGATAAAGGCCCGCAGGTCGGGCCAGCCCTACGACGAGCGCCAGAAAAATGAAGTATTCGAGCCAGCGCATAGGATGTGTCAGCGAGGAGAGGGCGGGGTGGCAGCCCAGTCAAAGCGGAGAGCCAACATATCCGGCGACCTCACGACAACAAGCGCATGTTTCGAGGCTCCGTGCGCGGGGACAAGACACTCCTCTGGACCATTCATACGTAGAGAAGAATAGCAGGTAGCTCGCCCTGCGAATAGGCCAACACTGGGGGGACCGGCCCGATCAAGAGTCATCTTCATCGCCATCTGTTTCAAGAGCGGCATCGGCAGAAGACGAGTCCGGGTCATTTGGGTCGCGGAGGCGGTAACCGACCCACGGCTCCGTCAAAATGTACGCGGGCCGGCCAGGATCGTCTTCAATTTTTTTTCGAAGGGCCTTGATGTAGGACCTGACATAGTCCGGTTCGTTGCCGTACTCGGAGCCCCAAACGGCGCGTAAGAGCCTCGCGTGTGTGACCGGGATATCTCTGTGCTGCATGAGGAACGCGAGCAATTCAAACTCCTTAGGCGTAAGGTGAACTTCTCTCCCGGCTTTTCGGAGTATTCGGTGTTCCGTCTCCAACTCCAACAGGCCTACACGAAGGACCGGTGTCGCCAGCGCGGCGTCGGTGCCGGTTCGGCGTAGAACGGCTCGAATCCGAGCGATCAACTCGCGAAGTCGGAATGGCTTGGTGATGTAGTCGTCCGCTCCAGCCTCGAGAGCCTGGACCTTATCGTCCTCCGTATCACGAACCGTGAGCATTACGATTCCCGACCGGGGAGCGAGGGCGCGAATCCTGTGGCACGCCTCCACGCCGCCTATTTCGGGCATATTGATGTCGAGCAAAATGACGTCGACCGGCCGTTCGCGAACGTAGTGAAGCGCTTCCTGCGCATTCCGCGCGAGGTCGACCGCATACCCGCTGGTTTTCAAGGAAACTGCCAGCCCCTTTCGGAATGCGGGGTCGTCATCTACGACCAGGATGCTAACGGCAGGTGGCGAGGTTGTTATGTCCATGGTTCACCATTGGCAGTTTGAGGCAGAACACCACACCTTTGTAATGCTCATCGTTAACGAGGTCGAGACTGCCTCCGTGGGCATCGGCTATTTTGCGGGCGACGTATAAGCCCAGTCCGGTGCCAGAAACAAGATTTCGGACCTTCGTCCCACGATAAAACCTTTCGAAGATCCGGCTCTGTTCATCGGGCGCAATCGAGCTCCCTTCATTGCTCACACCGATCATCACAAGACCTTCTTCCGCCCGAACATTGACGGTTATGGCGCTAGCCGGCAGTGAATACTTGAAAGCGTTATCCAGGATCTGGGTCAGCGCCAGGTCCAGGAGTTGCGGATCTGTCGGTACTTCGACGGATTTGCAGCAGGAATTTACCGCAACGCGGCGTTCGTGGGAATGAGCCGTGTAACGATGAACGACACGGTTGACGAATGAGACGATGTCAATCCGCTTCAACCGGGGCTTCAGTTCTTCCCGATCGAGCCGTGCTGTACGAACCAAACGCGTTGTTAAAAGGCTCAGCCGGGAGGCCTCGGATTCGATCATACTGGCCATCTCTTCCTGCGCAGGTTGCAAATTGCTCGACTCCCGAATCCCCCCAGCCACGGCCAGTATGGTCGCCAGAGGTGTCTTGAACTCATGTGCCAACGCATCCAGGATCGCCGTCCGAAAGACCTCGGCCTGAGCCGCCGCGGATTCCTTACTCGCGCGCCGAAAGGTGTGTGCCCGATCCAAGGCTGAGGCAGCAAGGATTGGAAACGCCGGCAAAACCAACTCTGGATCTTGCGGGCCTTCGAATCCGATGGCGCCAATGATCGCGTGGCCGACACGAAGACAGCGGACAAACACGCCGCAGCTTACGTCATCGGCATCTTTACCGAAGATGTACGCCTGGCGGGTTCGTTCCGGGAGATCGTACTGCGAGATTCCGTCCGAACTGACCTCGGCGGTGCCAGCGTCGAACAGGCAAACCGCGGCGGAGCCCAACACCCCGCGAAACACCTTGAGTGCAGGAATGCCGCCGACCTGATCGGGCGTCAGCAGGAGCAGCCGCGTGGCCACTTCATACAATTGCTCCACCTCCGAACGGCGACGGCGCGCCCGTTGAGCTTCCTCACGCACTCTGGATACCTGCCGCGTCACAACGAGCGACATGATCGGAAAGACAACTATCGCCAGTGCATCGATTGGATTGTCAACTCGAAACGAAAGCGTCGGCGGCAAAAAGAAGAAATCCAAACAACCTGCAGCGCTCACTGCGACGACCAACGAGGCAACCAAGCGGCCAGTCAGCGACTGCACGATTACCACCAGGAGGAAAGCCAGTACGACAGTCGCGTTGTTGATGTGAAAGCGGTAACAGATAAACGTCAACAGTGCGATTACGGCGCAACTCGCAGCGGCCGCTGGGCATTCCCTCCAAAACCGATGTGTGCTTTTCGGACGCATCAATGATTGCGCCAGAGGCCCGCTAGGGGCGGCGGTCCTCTCGCGCTGGCGTGTAAACGCCTGTCCCGACATTATTGTCGCCGATTGGAAACCCGGCCGCTAGCCCCGCCATGCCTCAGCTTCCCCGACGGTCACTTCCCCACGCTTGCGAAGTGGCTTACACGCACTTTCGATTTCGTCAGCTCCTTGACGTCGAGATCCCCGTTCTTGTCGGTATCCAGTCTTTCGAACTCCGCATTCATAAACTTCATGAACTCTTGTTTGGAGACCTTGCCGTCGTTGTCGGTATCCATAAGGAGCAGCAATTGCCTGACCTCGCCCATTCCAATTGTCGGTTTATCCACCGGCATCGGCTGGGATGCCTTTGTCGGGGGCGTTGGCACCGATGACCTCGATGCCAGCGTCACTGATGACTTTTGCGCGACGGTCTCCTGCGAGACCATGAACATCGGACACGCCAACAGGCATGCCGAAACGAGAATCGTTGTGTGAAGTTGCAATTTCATTTTTGTCCCCTTCAGTAATGTCATAATGTCTTTGCCACTGCTGAATTCGGCCGGGCCTGCCAAAGAAATCGGCAGACCCAGCCGGGTTTTGGTTGTTAGAAATCGATCCGCAACGCCAATTGCCCGGTCCGGTTGCCGCCGTACTCCGCGGTTTGGGCGGATTGCAGAATTCCGAACGTGCTCGGGCTGCTCACATTGGTAGACGGAGGCGCGAAGTTGGTATGGTTGAGCGCGTTGGTGAAGGTTGCCTCAAAGCGCAACCGCAGGCCTTCGCGAATCGTCACCTTCCTGGAGAACCCGCCGTTCACGGCAATGGTTCCGGGAGCTTCCAGAATTCCCACGCCGGCGTTTCCAATCCGCGCCGCGCCGACTGGCGTGGGAGCAAAGGCATTGATGTTGAAGTAAGCGCCGCTTGTCCGGCTAGAGGGGTTGCCGGCCAGATCGGGCCGAACCACCGAACCGGCAGCCGTGGGATCGGTATTGGTTTGATCGAAGCTCGGGCTGATGGTTGGCGTCAAGTATGGGCCGGATTCCATCATCGTTACGGTATTCAGGCTCCAACCGCCGAAAACACCGTTCAGCACGCGGGAGGAACTGGACCACCGGCGGCCCTTGCCGAACGGCAGATCGTAGGATCCGGTCAACAGGAACCGCTGCCGGCGTGCGCCGGCCACGTTACCGCGCTCCAGTCGCGTGGAGAAGCGGTCCACCACCGCGAGTCCGTAGTTGGTTTCCCCTCCGAAACCAGCCGGCGCATCGCCCTGAGCGTTGCTGATGTCGTGCGCCCAGGTGTAGTTGGCCTGGAACGACAGGCCGCCGGAGAAGCGATGGTTGACCTCGGTTTGCAGGGCCTGATAGTTCTGGAAACCCAGGTTCTCGGTGGAGTAAATGATGCCCCAATTCTGGAAGGGCGCCCGCGGATCAACGAACGGACTCGGAACATACGGAGTAGCGCTGGGAGCAATCTGGTTCAGGTTCACGGAAACGTTGAGGCGGTAGGAGTTCATGCCTACGTAGCTCACGCGCAGAGCCGTAGTTGGCGTGATCTGCCGTTCGACGGTGACATTCCACTGTGCCGACTGCGGATCGCGGTAATGGGGGTCGGTGGCCTGTTCGATGGTCCCGCCGCCCAACTGCACCAACTGGCTGGCGGCAATCGTATGAGGGAACTGGATCAGCGGCGCACCGTTGACGATTGCGTTCTGAAACGTGTGTATGTTCTCTTGCGGATTGCTCTCGTTATTGTTCTGGAGTTGCCCCAGGTTGGTCACCGTATAGATGCCGAAGCCTGCCCGGACAACCGTCTTGTTATCGCGGAAACGGTGAGCGAGGCCGACGCGTGGGTCGAAATCACCTTTGTAGAGCTGTCGGAGGCCGGCCGGCAAGTGCTCCTGGCTGTTCAGAACCACTTTCGTACAAGGCAGGCTCATATCGCGATTGGGAAGTGTGCAGGCATTAAAACCCTCGAGAAACCCGACCGCCGGCCCAAGGCCATTCGCCAAAATGCCGTTGATGAGAATCGAGTTGGTTGCCGGATCGAAGTTTGCCTGGATCCCGTTCTTGTCCACCATGGGAGGCAGCAGTTCCCACCGGAGTCCGAAGTTGACCGTCAGGCGGTCGTTCACGCGCCACTCATCCTGCGCGTAGACGCCGGTCTGCATGGCGCCCGCATTGTCTCGAGGGCCGCCCACCGCGAAGTACGTGGTATTCGGTAGCCCGATCAGTAGGTCGCCGAAGGCATTGCCGGAAAATACGCCTTGGTTAAACGTGAAAAGGCCGAAGTCATCGGACGGCGTCTCGATTTCGGGAACCGCAAATCGGACCCATCGTAAGTCAACTCCTCCGCGGATCGTGTGCCGGCCCCTGGTGTAAGTGAGGTTATCCGCGATCTGATTGGTGCTGGACTGCGTGGCGCCTACGATATCTCTCCCGATGGGCGTAAAGCCCGTGCCGTCGGAGAAGTTGATGCTCGGGAAACCACCGAAGGTAGGATGGTGGGAAACATCGACATCCTGGAGTCCCAGTTGCGCGATCGCGGCTGCTCCATTAACCGGGAAATTCGGAGCCAGCAGGCTGTGAGTGAACCCAAAACGAAATTCGTTCAATACGCTCTGGGTAATCACATAGTTGTGAGAAATCAGAAAGCTCCGGTCGTGTTCGCTATCTTTGTCGTTCGGCAGAAGTGGATTGGCCACGTCGGTGAGCAGATTCTTCCAATTGAATCGGGCATATACCTGCTGTTTCGAATTGATGACCTGGTCGAGCCGGCCGTCGAATCCGTTGGTTCGGGAGGGGATCGACTGCAAGTTCTGGTAGTTGTAACCGCTGCCGCCCAAGGTCGTGTTCGGCAGAGGGTAGTAGCTATTGAGCAGCGAAAGCGCGGAAGCACTCAGCCGCGAAGCCGGAATTGTATTATTGGGGAACGGCAGGCCCGTCAGAGGGTCGACGATTGGAGTGTTCGGCGCCGCCAGATCGCTCAGGTTGCCGTTTCTCTGGGCTGCTGCCGGCACGAGGAACTGCTCCGGCTGAGACGTTCTCTTCCGGTTGCCCTCATAGTCGACGAAGAAGAACGTCTTGTTGTGCCCATTGTAAATCTTCGGAATCGATAGAGGACCGCCGAGGCTTCCGCCGAAGCTATTGAAGCGCTTTGGGGCTTTGAAACTGAAGTTGAGAACGGTAGCGTCCAGCGCATCGTTCTGAAGGTATTCAAACATGCTTCCATGAAAGCTATTGGTGCCGCCTTTGGTGGTGAAGGTTACATCGCCCACTTGGGAGAACTCGGCACTGTTGTTGAAAGACGTCACCTTGAGCTCAGCGATTCCTTCCGCCGAGGGATAAGGGTTCGAGCCCGCGGCACTGGTCCAGATATTCACAGTCGAGATTCCATCCACCGAAACGCCGGTCATGTTGGCGGTGGCGCCGTTCAGGGCGATATTTCCCTGGCTATCCTGCTGCACGTTGGGCGAGGCCGCCAGCGCGGCCAGTGGACTGCTGGTCACCGCCCGAAAATTCAACGGCAACTGGGCAATCTGGCCGGTAACCTTCGAATCGCCGATCACGGCGTTTTCGGTGTTGACCTGCTCGGACGTCCCGGCCACTTCGATTGTCTGGTGCTCCGATGCCAGCGCCAGAGTGAGGTCGACACGGAGACTCTGGCGAGCGGACAGTTCGACCGCGACGGCTGCGGAATTTTGAAATCCCGCCTTTGCGGCGGTCAACTGGTAATGTCCGGGTTGGAGGTTCGGAACCGTGAAGGATCCGTCTTCTCGAGAAGCTTCCGGTCGTTGTTTTCTTCGACGCTGTGAACGGTGACTGCCGCGCGGTCCAACGGCAGCCCGCTGGGGTCGCGTGTTGTCCCCCGCAGATCGCCAAAGGTCGATTGAGCGTGTGTCAACTGCAGCATCAGGCAGGTTGGCAGAAGGACCGCGAGAAGTAATTTGTGAGTCATACCAGCACAAGAATGCGGCATGGGTTATGGAAAAGGTGTGAAGATGGGGCCCGTAGGAGACCTCTTTATTGATTCTTGATGCGATCTTTATAAGTTCTTAATTCTTACAACCCCAGAAGGTCCGCGATTGAAGCGCTGTGGTGCTGCCGGTTGGCTGACCCATGTGCCGGCGAATACTCTACATCACGACTACGACGTCGATATCCCCGCTTCGTCGCAGTACGTTGACCGTCACGTCGTGTTCGTGCCGAACCACCAGGAGATCCGCGCGCGCGTTGCCGACTCGAAGATTCACGATCTTCGCCCGGCTCAGGAACGGGGGCAGAGTCGGGCGAACCAAGGAGACTCTGGACGTGATCGCGTCCACCCGGAGACCCAGGCAGGCTTGGAACATCAGAAACACCGCAGCCGCCGACCATGACTGGGGAGCGCACGCCACCGGGTATAGGATGGGTCCTTGGCCCTCATCCCGCGGGAACCCGCAGAACAACTCGGGTATGCGATGCAGATCGAAATACATGGCGGCATCGAAGAGGCCCGTGAATACCCGCGTGACTTCCGTCGCCATGCCGTACCGCGCCATGCCGGACGCGATCAGAGCGTTGTCATGTGGCCACACGCTGCCGACGTGGTAGCCCATCGGGTTGTAGCGCGGCTCGCTGGCACCGACGGTGCGGATGCCCCATCCAGAGAACAGATCCGGCTGGAGAAGAGCCTGTCCTACTTTCGCGGCACGATCGGCTGCCGCGATTTCGGAGAAGAGGCACTGGCCCGCGTTTGAGCTACGCACCCGGCACGGCTGCTTGTCGCCATCCAGGGCCAACGCATAGGTGGACAACTCATCGCACCAAAACACGTCCTCGAAGCCACACTTCAGATCGTTGGCACGGACGACGAACTTCGTCGCCAGTTCCGGTTGGGAGAGTGCCTCTGCCAAAGCCGCGCCCGCCCTCCATGCGGCGTACGCGTACCCCTGTACCTCGCAAACTGCAATGGGACCACGTGCCAGCGTGCCATCCGCGTGAAAGATAGCGTCGTCGGAATCCTTCCAGCCCTGGTGCAATAGGCCGTTATTGGAGCGGCGGTCGTATTCGATGAAACCGTCTCCATCGCAGTCACCGTAACGCTCGATCCAGAGCAGCGCCGCCTCAATATTGGGCCAAATCGCCTCGATCAACTGCCGGTCGCCGGTCCGCTCATAGTAAGCGCCGGCCAGCACCACGAACAGGGGTGTTGAGTCCACACTGCCGTAGTAGCGTGCGAAAGGCATCTCTTTCAAGGCAGCCATTTCGCCTTGGCGGGTCTCGTGCAGGATCTTGCCCGGCTCAGCGTCCTGCTCCGGAACAACATCAACGGCCTGTGTCGATGCCAGGTAGCTCAAGACTCCTTGGGCCAGGCTAGGGTTCAGCCAGAGGCACTCCAGCGCGGTGATGATGCCGTCGCGCCCGAAAGGCGTGTTGAACCACGGCACTCCCGCATAGGGGTAAAGGCCGGTGGGCAGTACCGTCGTCATCATGTGCAGGTCGGAGGTGGCGCGCCTAACCAGCGCGTCGAACTGCCCATTCCCTGTCTCAATCGCGCAGAACTGCGCTATTTGAGAATCCAATTGCGCCCGGGCGTCCGCGCGCGCGCGTTCGAATATCAGGAGGCGTGGACGAGCCGCTTCCCGTTGGCATCCGGCAGTCACATAGTGTAAGACCGCCTGTTGTGGCGCAAGGGCGATTTCAAAGGTGGCACCCCCGCTAGCCAGCCGTTGTGGCCGCGGGTTGAATTGCAGCACCGTGCGCCGGACCACTCCATCGAGTCCGCGATAGCCGAGAGTGACCTCCCGGTCAGTCAGGTGAGGCTCCAGATCCTGTCCGCGCGCCTTCCGCTTGAGGCCCCGCACCTCGAAGATGTCGGCGAAGTCAGCCGCGAATTCGAGGCGGATGGAGGCGTCGACTGGCTGCATGCCATGGTTCTCAACACGCAACTCCTGGTACAGGGTGCCCATCCACAGAAACTTCCGCCATGCCAGATGCAGGGAGCCCATCGGCAGACACACGCGGCCTTCGCGGCAGAGATCGGGATTGGTGAGAGCCACCGAAAGCTGGTCGTTATCGTCGCGTACCGTCGAGCTCAGCAGGAATGGACGCGCGCCCTCGAATTCCAGCAGAAATCTCGAAAGAAATCGTGTGCCGTCGTGATACAGCCCGGCCTCTCCCTTTGGGCTGGGACGGATATCGCCGTACTGATCGAAGAGCCCAAACGTGTCGCCGTGCTTCAACACCCGAATACGCTCATCGGTAAGGCTGGAGTCGGCCAGGACGTGATGCGCATCGCCTGAGTGGGAGGGCGCATCGCTTGCGCGAGAGTTTTCCATTAGACGGCCGGTGCCGCCTCGTGCAGGGCAGCGGATTCGGCAACCCCAAATTGAGGATACGCGCCACGCAAGAGCCGGTGGTACACCGTCTCGTAATTGGACGCCATGCGGGCGGCGTCAAAGCGGTCCTCGAAAGATGTTCGACAAGCGGCGCGACTCAGTTGAGCGGTGTTCCCTACCGCTCGCACGGCGTCATCGATGTTGTCCGCAATGAAGCCGGTATTGCCCTCCTCGATGATTTCCGGCACGGAGCCGTTGCGCCATGCGATTACCGGGGTGCCACACGCCAGCGCTTCAATCATCACCAGTCCGAAAGGCTCCGGCCAGTTCAATCGGGAAAATCAGGACGTAGGCGTGACCGATGAGTTCGTCTTTGTCCCTTCCTCCCACCTCCCCCACGAATTCCACGAACGATTGAGACTCTCGCAGCAGCGGCTCGATGGCGCTCTGATAGTAGCCGCGGTCCTCATCATAGATCTTGGCGGCGACTTTCAATTTCCGCCCAGAACGGCGGGCGATTTCAATCGCGCGATCCAGGCGCTTCTCGGGAGAGATCCGCCCAACAAACAACAGATAGTCTCCGGGAACGGCCCGGAACGAATGCAGTCCGCGTGGCAAACCGTGATAAACGGTACCCTGCCAGTTGGCCCAGGGGAGGGGAGCGCGCTGGTCGTCGGAAATGGAAACCAGCGGAACCTCGGGGTACGCGTGAAAGAGAGGCTCGAGATCATGCCGGCGAACCATGCCGTGCAGCGTCGTCACGGTTGGCGTCCGATGGTAGCGCAGCAAGGGAAAGTGAACGTAGTCGCAGTGAAAGTGAATGATATCGAAGCGATGCGCCTCCCGAAAAACCAGCTCCATCATGCGGACATGGTGAGGCAGCGTCTCGCGGCACTCAGGATCGCGCCACAGGGCGTGCTCGCAGGCCGGCACCAGCGTCGCGCTGGTTATCGAATCACCGCTGGCAAACAGCGTAACGTCATGGCCCTGCCGCACGAGTTCTTCGGTCAGATAACTCACCACCCGCTCCGTGCCGCCATACAGCCGCGGCGGGACGCTTTCAAATAGAGGGGCAACCTGTGCAATTCGCATATCGACTATTTCCTCTTGTTGGCGACGAGGGTTTCGGTCAGACTGTTCCGCCGCTTCTGAAAATACGCAATTTCCACCAGTGTGGGCCAAAGCTGTATGGATGCCTTGATGACGCCAATCACGTCATCGACAATCCGCAACAGGTTCTGTTGAAAGAAATCGGGCTCGAAACTGTAGAAAGCTTTGTCCAGGTTGGCGGCGAAGAGCCGGAGGGCCTGTACCCGCTCCGGATTCGTGGTGTGCATTGCGGCTGCGAGTGCGCGGCCATGCAGCGCCGTAATTTTTTCCAGGATTTCGCAGGCGTCTGCTCCCGTCACCTCGCCGTCGTAATCGAACTCGATGCTCAGCGCGTCCATGTGGCTGACTGTGGTCTTGATCTTGCGCTTCAGCAGATTACAGACCTCCTCGTTGAAGATCTCAGCCGCCGGCGGGTTGCGCATGTAATTGCTCTTAGTGTGATTCTGCGCGGCATCCACGTGGGCCGCCACGATGCCGTCCTGTTGAATCCAGAGGCGGTAAATGTAGTCTTCGAAGCGCAAACGGGTGGGGAAGAACGGCGGCAGCCCGAAGCTATTATCGTAACCGGCGACACCGCAGTCCATCCTCCAATTCCGGTTGGTCACGGCCGGACGAAAATTGACCAGCACGTACATTTCGTTCAGGGTGTCCAGGTTAGTTTGATCCTCATCTTCAAGGAACATGTCCACGAAATCGATAGCGTCGATGTCATTCGTGCCGGAGCGAAAGGTCTGCGCGATCTTCACCAACGAATTGTCGGGTACCGCGCCCGGTTGCAGCGTTAGCGCGTTCTCGCGGGCCAAGCCCTTGGTAGCGTTAGTCTCCAAGTCCATGGAGCTGTCGATCAGCAGCTCGCCGCGGTCGTAGTTTTCCGGAATTTCGCCCACCGGCTTGCCCAGTACGTCCAGGAAAGCAGCCACGATGTCGAATGATTTCCTCACGTAACCGTTCTGGCCGGCCCTGTGCAGCCTGCCACGGCAGACCTCTTCAGCCCCTAGCGACTCGGGACTGTCCTCGATCAGTGAGTAAGGCCGCATGTCGTCGTCGGAACTCACCATCAGCTCACCCAACGTATACATCAGGGTGAAATTGCGGTTGCCGCCGTAGCTGGGACGGAACAGATTCTTGACCAGCCCTTCCAGGCGTCTGTCCCGGAGCCTTGAGTTTAGATAGGCGAGAAATTGCTCCTTCTCGCGGGGACCCACGTAGTGCAATTCCTGGTGTGTGTGTGTCTGCTCCAGGAGCGGGTAGTACTTCTGCTGATTGGTTGGCGTGGAATCATCAAAAACGACCATCCTGACGGCGTGGCCGTTTCTCCAGAAGTGTTCATCATACTGCTCAATGGTTTCGCCAACGTCGCGCAAACGGTGCGTGGGAATGACGAACGACAGTTCTTTTTCGCGCATAAAAGGCTTTGGTTCGACTTGGGGTGTGAGCGCAGAACGCGCGCTCTGTGGTGGGACTGATCGAATGCTATGAGCCCGGTCACGCTGTGGCCGGGCTTTCGTTCCGCAATCATGGCGGTTAGCCAGTTTCAGGCTAGCCGATGCGGCGTGAAGAAGTCATATGGAAAGGATAAGGATTTGATAATGGTGCCATTTGTCGATTCCGGATCAGTTGACGGCGAAGAAGGACCGTCTTCAGACCAAGGCGCTGGGAGCGTGAGCCTGGCGTCAGCGTGATTCCCAGACATCACGACAAGACTCCGAGAATGCTAGCCTCCCCATTCGATGAGTCCACCGAGCATTCTCGGGTTGCCGGCCGAAGGCCAGGACATCTCCGACGGATCAACCCAGGCAGGGCCAAGGGCGCCTCATCGGCTCGCCGCATCTCGCTATCGTTCCCAATGTACTCGTAATGTCCCCACCGAAACTGGTCCG
>OCTA010003407.1_pt1 | contig 14097 bp, 23 predicted proteins | sample 1538991 | NCBI WGS metagenome assembly OCTA01 (sample SAMEA3539302, study PRJEB22396) | soil metagenome | biome: tundra; feature: field; material: soil | place: USA | collected 2010-05 | depth 0.15 m
CCAGTTGGAACATGGAGCGAAGGCAAGTTTCCAGACAGTTTGGTTGCGTCAATCGAAGTCACTGCCGAGAGCGTGCCTGGTGCAATAAACGTAGAAGAAATGGTCAGTGCTGGCGTTGTAGTACCCGTGGCTACGTCGATCTGATTCGACATCCCGGTAACGGCTGTCACTGTACCAGAGCCACTACCACCTGTCCCAGTAGACGCATAGGCTCTGGAGTCAGTTAAGGTCACAACCTGCTTGGCGTTAGTAACAACCTTTGCAATCGGAAATTGACTGGTTGAGAATCCGGTAGTGTTGGTTGCAAGCGTCCCTGCCGACAGATCCACGTAAACATAGGTCGTCTTGTTTGCTGCCAAACTGACTTGTGCCGCTGCAATTGCAGTAGGCACGTTCGAAACTGTCGCCAAGCCGGAATCGACATTGATGTACAAGCCGCCTTGCGGCATCAGCGAAGGAGCGAAATCATGCAGATTGTTTTGCGCGAAGGAAACCGCAGCAAACACTAGCCAAATCAGATATTTTTTCATTGGGGAACCCTAGTAGTAGATGTAAATCTTTCCGCTACTGATCTGGGACAGATGCCAGCCGTTTTGCTTGGATAGCAACACCGGCTTCTGAAAATCCATACTTACAGAGCTTCCAATCGTGTAGGTGCTCGCTTCGCCAGGGATGAGAACTTGCCCATCAAGATCGACGATGGTGAAGGTATCCGCTGCCGTTCCAGGGCCTTGCCAGATAATCTTGAAGACCGCGAGAGCCTGATTCCCCGGCAAAAGGTTGGCCGCCCAGTTGGCGGTTGTGCTATCCATAATCAGGGGATTCCCGCTCATCAAATTTGACACATCTCACCTCCAGAAAAACCGGGGAGAAGAATCCCAAGAGCCTATCCCCCTCCCCTTACCCTTACGGGGAACCTTAACTTAACGACCGCGATCTTCTTTTTGCTTTCGGGCATCCCGTTCGGCCTGAGTTTCCGTTTTTGGAGGGTTTACAGGGACAGGTTGCGGTTTCGGTTCTGGTTGCTTAGCCATATTTTGCTCCCTTCTGAGGCGTTCTTCTTTTTTCCCTTCGGCCTCAAACTCTGCTTCTTCGTCAGCCTTGGACTTTGGGAAACTGTCAGGATTACCGGCTACAGGTTTTCCGGGAGCCCTGACAGGCATATTCGGCAAAGGAACATGATCTTCCTTTTGTTTTCTGGCCACCGCATCCCGGTCAGCCTGCGTTTGCGCTGGAGTCTTTACAGGTTGAGGTTCTGTCGGCTTGGCAGGTGGATTTACCTGTTGCGGTTTTGGCGGTGGAACCTGAATCGGTTGCGGTTTTGGTTCTGGTGTCCAGACCATAATTAACTCCCCTCAAGTGAAAATTGTTTGAGCCAGCCGACGTTATTGGCATCGGAAACAGTGAACGTATGCGCGACCGTCAGGTAGATTGGCGGTTCCACCTGGAAGTTGACACCCGGAACCGGGATGATGGTGCCAGTCGAAACGTTCTGCACCAGAGCCGTACCGTTGTTGTTGATGGTTTTATCCGTTCCGTAGGCAGTGATTATGCCACTCTTCGATTCGCCATAAAGCGCGATGTCAGTGAAAAATGGAGCATTCGTCAGAGCCTTCAGGGTTGGAGAAGCGGCACCCGTGTAAATGGGAACGGGCCCAATCGCTGCCGTCGCCGTCTGGGCAACGTTCGCGATGTTCGCAATCGCCAAAGCCGCACCGTTCACGTTGTTTGATGTAAACGCAGTGGCATTAGCGGTTTGCAGAGGACCGACAGTACCATTCAGACTGGTATTGGCGATGTTGGCGAGCGTTACATACTGGCCAATGGCGAAAGTGTTGGTCCCATTGTAGGTGGCCACGTTATTAACCATCACCGCCGAAGTGATCGAAGCGGTCGGATACTGGTTTACGCCGTTCGCATAGTTGCCGTAGTTGGCGTAGACGGTCAGAACGACGTTGCCTGCGGCATTCGGATACACTGCGCCCGCAATACGAACGACCATCTCCGTGCCGTCAGCACGGTTCGAACCAGGAATGCTGAGTTGGATTGGAGTCGTGGACGTTCCGTAAAGCGAAGCCACGGTAGTAGAGGGGACGAGTTTCACTGGATTCGAGCCACTGAATCCCTGGTTATTGGGATATGACCCAAGTGCAATTGTTACAGCCATTTGAGTTAACCTAGGTTGTTTTGGTGCAGACGGGAGGCGCGGACGCCTTTACAGGAGCGGTCAGATCAATGTCGAGAGCGGCTTGAGTTCCAATGTCCATATAGAAGGCGTAACTTCCAGTATGGGTCGTAACGCAGTTCGGCCATAGCCACGTTTCGAAGCCAAGTTCTTTAGCATCAAGGCAATAGCGATAATCTTCCGAATCAAAATAACGAGTCTTCGGATTGATCCCACACCTGAAGAATTCATAGGCGTAATCGTTTTTGAGCGATCCAGCCTCGTTGTTCATCAGTTTGTACTTGCGTTCCGGGTCTTCGGCCATCTTCTCGAAGACTTTCCGCTTACTCAGGAGAATCCCTGTGCCCAACTGCGGAAACTGGACGGCCTCCGTAACCTCAAACTTCGTGTCTTCATGGGCGTTAATGATCGGACGGCCCGCACAATGACGCAGAACTTCGGGATCGGTAATGCCTTTTTGGACGGCCTTAACGATCTTTGCCCAGTCAAAGTCCTTGGCCGAGTAGGGGAGGGCAATAATGTCTTTGTCCAAGGCAATCAGGCTGATGATGTCTCGTGCGTTAAACCCAATGTCTACATCGAGAAACAGCAAATGTGTAAAGTTACCCTCTAACATCATCGTGCCAAATCTGTTTCTGGCCCTTGGGATCAAAGATTCATTTGGAAGGTAGTGGAGTTCGTGTTTGACGTTTGCCTTACAGAGTTCTAGAACCAAGTTCATTACCGACTGGTTGTGGGTCGCGTAGGTCACCCCTCCATAACATGGGCAGGCGATCAGGATGTTAATCGAGGCAGCTTTCACGCCCTTTGGGTAGGGAACTGCGGGGCTGACCCACTTCTGGAGGCCAAGATTCGGGTCAGGAGTCTTCTGGTCGTCCAAGCACTTGAAGCCTTTTTCGGTTAGGAAGGCTGCAATCAAATCTCGTTCTTCGATCCTATGCCATTCAAACGCAACGGCTTTCACCTGATCCCAATGACTATAGGACCGGATAATCTTCCATTCCGAACCTTCGCAGTCAATCTTTATGAAGTCTGCGGGAGGGAGGGTTGAGGCTGCTATGACATCGACTTCCCATCCGCGATCCTCAATATGCCCAAAGTCTTCTATGGAGCATTCTCCCCAGTTGTTTGTTCCCCGTGAAAGAATCTCACGCCCATCGTGGTCTGAAACCGCCACCTGATTAACGACGACGTTTTCCAGTTGCGATATGTTCCTTTGGAGCACAGGAATGCAGTCTGGGTTCGGCTCATAGGCATGGATGATCCCACCCCAACGTTTAGCCGCCCAAATGCAGAACGCCCCTACGTTCGCCCCTATATCGAGGATGACAGGAGGAGATGGGAATTCAAGTTCCGCGACGTTGTAGATTCCAGAGAAGCACTGGGCAACGTCCTGATAGAGCGATTGGGGGGCGCTGAAGATCGGAGAACTCATTGAATCTGTTCCAGACGGGAAAGTATGCTCTTGAACTGGGTTTGCTTGGCCCGTGGGCTGAAAGTCTTTTTCTTTGGCTGGCGCTTGGTAGGATTCAGTTTGTAGGCTTCCCTCTTGGCCCTCTGGTGATCCATGTCCACCAACCGAATCTCCTTCAGGTGCCCGATGGCCTCAAGCCGGTCTGTGGGCGTAGCCCTTGCATCGGCAATGATTTCCTTCAGGCAATCACGAATATCACCTTGACGGCCTCTCAGGTTTTCCTGATTCAAGGAACTGATGCGGCGATCCTTGATTGTGTCATCCATCAGTTGCGCTTACCGGAAGATTTTGAATTCTTCATAAAATCCTTAAAATCGTCCGCACAGTCAGGACAAAGAACCTGTTGTTCCGAAATTCCACAAGGGTCGCTTGCAGATTGACTCCCACCACCAATAGATTTCCATTTGCAGGCATCGTTTATCTTTTCAAATTTCCCGCAGCGATCACAGCAGATTGCTTTAGCCATTACTGGACAACTCCTGGTATTTCAACCATCGTTGCTGGGTAGCGACCGACTACCGGCAGCGGCTCCACATTCTCAGATTCAAGAACCACGCTTACAGCTTTCCCTATACTCATTGGAAGAATGACCCGGACATGCGATCCCGTGCAGTAATCAACGGTCGCTATATACCCGTCAAAAGGAGTCCCTACAATCTTGACTGCCTGCCGGGGGTGGAATCCGGTGTACTCTTTGGCCATGAATTTAGGGTCCGTGGCGTTCTTCAATACGTCAATTTCTTCCTGCGGGATCTCGGCTGGCTCTTTCTGGAAGGTCACGAATCCGCATACTCCTATTGTGGTTAAAACGACACGATGCTGCGATCTTTCGACCGAAACAAAACAGTAGCCGGGAATAAGCACGGCTTCCACAACAGCATCTTTTCTAGCCCAGTGATGCTTTTCCTTGACGAGCGGGACGTAGGAGACAATGTTTTCAATGGAAAGGCGCTGGGAGACTAATTTCTCATGGCGGGATTTAACGCGGGCAGCGAGCCACGAAGGCACTTCGTCCCTCTGAGATGCAACTATAGCACCGCTGTCAAGTGCCGTCACTTTGGCACCACCTTCCCGCAGACCATGCAGCTCCAGAACGTCCCATAATCTACCATTGGCCGCTCGCAACACATCAGATTCCTATCATCACCCACAGGAACAGACTCAACAGGGCTAGGAACGCTCCTGTCAGGCTGCCCCACAGGAACATCTTCCACTCCGACCGAGAGACGCATTCGCTCATATTCCAGCCCCTTTTTGGCGAGTTCGACAATCCTTCTCTGTATGGCGTGGATGTGTTTTTTATCGGCTCGCTGATGGATAGTCAGATTCGGTTCTTCATGGTAGAGATAGCCATAGAACTCGGAAGGCATCCTGAGTATAAAAGACTTAGTGCCTTTTAGGAAATGACGCGGCAAGATGAGTCCTTTTAAATTAAGGGGGCGTACCCAGCCATGAGTCCCGCCCCCTATTCCCGGTCGCCCGAGAAAGTTATGCTACCGAGATGACGAACGAGTTGGCGGGGCCAGCCACGACACTCACGGGGCTGTAGCTCTCGCTGATTCCGTCTCCAAGGGCCGTCAATGTATCCCCAGCCACTATCACCGTGCCTGCCGCTATGCCGCAGGTCATACCGTCAGCCGAAGGTGTGAGCACGACATTCGGGTCTTGTCCTGCTCCAACAGTGACTTCGCAGACATAGGTCGGAGGCTCGAGGAATGTGGTTGGGTTGCCGAAGGAGTCTACTACTCCGCTGATCGTAGCGGTAGCTGTTCCGTTCGGGTTGAGGTTAATCTTGAGTTTGCCCATCTTCGTTGCTTTTGCCATATTGGCTCCTAGAACTTCGAGTTTGAAAGCCGCTACTAGAGCGGGCTTGGGGGGAGTTGTGAGAAGTGCCCAGATTTGGACAATTCCCGCTTCTTCGGTGGTGTAATCGGTTTCATCTTCAGCGGCCAACTGAGTAACGGCGTTAGCCAGAGCTTCAAGTAGATCGCTCTGGAGTTTCTGTTTATTCTGGATCGCCTCCAGTCGTTGCAGGATCACGGCATAGACGTTGTAAGGCGGAGGAAATGGTAGTGGAACTGGTTCTGGTCGTTCATCTGTCATGCTGAGTCCTCCAAATCCATCTATACCACGATTTACAGGAAACTCTGCTCAAAATTGCACTACCGCTTCACGAACCTTCCACGCTCATCCCTCTTCAAAGGTCTCGGCCACAGAATCCATGCCACTAGAGCCGCCAATCCCGCCCCGCAGAGAAAGCCGTAAAGCATCTCGCTCACTTCCACTCCACTTTCATCTTAATGGCAGAATGGATATGCCGAACTGCCCGCTTTATGTGGTCGAGTCTGGTCAGTCGTATTGGCTGCACGTTTTTAACGTCGAAAAAACTATTGAGGTCCACCACGCCCATCCGCTCCCAAGCTATTATTTTAGCGATGTCGAGAAGTGGAATGTTGTGGCCCATGGCCCGTAGATAAAACTTCCGCTCCAGATCAGAGAGGGAGTTTAGGTCAAGGATAGAGAAGTAAGTCATTTCTTTCTCCTTGCTCCTCGACTCTGAAAATCAGGGTGCATTCCGCACTTCAAACACAAATTTTCAGGATAAGGCGTTATCACCCCATCACAATCGTCATCGTGATAAACCTCCCAGTAGCCGTCCGAAACGGCCTGCATGGAAAATGGCGGCTCTTGATACCCACATCCACATTGCCAGCAACTTAGACTCTTATTCCAAGTCAGTGGGGCGTGACACTTTGGGCAATACTCTGGCTCGCTCATTTCAGCCCCCTGTGCGAATCCTTGTGCCCCGCCGCTCTGCACATCCCGCAACCATACAACATGCAAGACTTAGGATTATGCGCTGCGAGTCGTCCCCCCGTCAGATTGACAGCAGTCCGGCTTTCTTTGCCCGTTCCTTGGCTTTCTCGATCCTGATCGCTGCCTCGGTCCACTGGTTCGGACTGCACTTGTGGTCCGCCCTCAATAGATGCTTTTGGTACTCCCCCCACAAGCCGTCCCTCACCTCGGACTTCAGAACCTCCCCGCAAACGCACTCCATCTGATTTCCACCGCCGCTCTGTGCTTCCATTTTCTCCTCCATCCCAGTTCCTCGATTTACACTTTGCACACCGACTCGGCAGACTGATCGCATCCCACTCACCCTTACATACCTCGCATTCACAGTGGTACGCCTCTATCAATCGCCACATGCCACCACAGTACCAGATGGTACCAGAGTGTCAAGAGAAATCGGTACTGGAGTGCCAAATATGGTACCAGAGTACCAAAAGGGGGTATGAGGTTCGTCTGGCAACGCCGAGCGCGCAAGGCATAGGCCCAGGGTCCTGTCCGCCCCAGCCTAAGCGACGAAAACGGGGCCCCAAAGCCTTTGACTGCGCCTGCAAGTCTTTTGATTGCATAGATGTGCAGAGTATGCCTAGCTGCGCCATGCGCCAATGGCCTGAACTTGGCAGTTCACGCATAAATGGACGCAAAAACGGTCACATGCCGCAGTAACTCCTTTGCCATCAACAAAGGTCGGAGGGATTAGCACTCTCATCCCCAGCAACCGCACAACCTCGGAAGATCGGCCATACATGCGCGTAATTTTGCGCCAGATTCCCTCTTAAACGCTGCGTTTTGGCGTGATTCCGAGTGAGCGTGTTTTGGGTTAGGTTTGTAAGACACGTTTTATCAACGAGATAGAGACAAAACCGGTGTGAGTACCTTCCTATATCAATGATTAATACAGTTCAAGAACGAAGGTCTTACGTCTTTAGTACTCTTGTGCGATGCGTCTCAAGGGCTTGTAATGCGTGTGGAGGCTATTCTATGCAGAGTTTAGAGCGGAGATCGAACGAGACAGTCTTTGAATACCTTATGCGCTTGGTAGAGTTTGAGCAGGATCGTGAGCCGCTGATCGAATGGGCTAGACGCTAGCAGTTGTCTTCTCTTGGATAACCTTTACAAATGCTGGATTACCTGCCTTTGTGCCCGGTATCGAATCGTGCGCTCTGCCACATCGCGGGCACTTGAGCGGAATTGTAGTCTTGTGTGCGGGCCAAGCTTCCTTGCAACAGTCGCAATACCAACCAGTTACGCTACATGCCGTAATCATGCTCGGAGCATACTACTCTATTATTGTCATTGTCAAGGGAAATAGCTATTTCCTGTCAAGAGGAGAATTAGGCTTGTTTTCTTGTGCTTGCAGACTATTTTCTGCGCGCATGGTAATAGCGTGCTATTGTGTGCATGTAAGCACATTCACTCTCTAAGGAGCACCAAAATGAAAGCATTCGTACACAAGATTGTTAACGGTAGACCGGGATTAGGGTCACATGGCTCCGTTACGAGTGAGTACAAGACGCAAGCCAACCTCATTCGTTTTGGCGTTATGCCGCGCCTGAAGTTTGGCGAATCGGCTCAAGTTGAATTGTTCTACAACTGGGAAAACCGCTACGGGTCACCCGACAAGGTGTTCTGCATTGACTGGTTGGGCGCATTTTGGGCGCATTCCAACCAGAGTAAGACTGCCTGATGAGCCCTAACGGGGCGAAACCGCAGAATATCGCGGTCGCAGTTCAAATTCTCTCTAAGGAGCACGACGATATGGAACGGAATCTAATGCTAACGGGGATGCACGAAAGAGAGCGCCGCGAAAACTGTGCGCCATTCTCTCCTGCTATTGAAGTGTCCCAAAACGAATATGATGCGCTCTGCCTATCACTCAATAAGACGCGACTGCGCAAGCGCCTGAACGAAACCAAAAGCGTACTCAAGGCCGAGTATCGCAAACTCTTCAAGCCCGGAATCTTCAAGGCAGGTGAGCGGGCTTTGTACTCTGATTCACCCTTCGGCTATAGATTGAAATGGCAGACCCGCCTGCATCCCAGCCAACCGGAAAGCTATGAGAATCAACAGACTTCGGTGGGCTACGTCTATTTTGAGAAATTGGCAGTCCCATCCGTACCCTTAGAGAGTCGCTAAGACTGCCGAATTGTGCCTCTAGAGATAGGGGCACACTTGAGCAGTTCACGGAGGACATAATGGAACACATCGGATTAACTCATTTAACACTAACAGGTTACGATGCGGGGCGTGTGATATGCGGGGCGCGTAAAGACTGGTGTTCCGACAAATTCCTGCATTACATGTTCGCGCCGATTGAGAAGCTCCAGCGCAACGAGATTCCAGATTATCCGCCGCTGTGCGAAAAGTGCATGGCAATCGTCAACGAGGTTGAAACCGAAGCATAGCAGTCTAAAATTGAACAGGAGGCAAGGCAATGAGGTTTACGCGGACAAAGTACATTCCAAAGGATTCAACCGAAGTAAGCCAGCCTGACGGTTTGGGCGTGGCCTATGTTTACAAAATCGGTTCAACTGGCTTCGGTCTAATCGCATACGGCGGTAAACGCAATACGCCAGACTTCCACTATTCGTACAAGTCAACCGAAACGGTTTTCAAAAAGGTAGAGGAATGGTTTGCAAGTCTCAAAGCCTCTGCCGCTTTCAAAATCGAACGACGCAAAACCTTGTATCAACCCCACACCCTCAAGGTTGGCGACATTGTTTCAAACTCTTGGGGGTACGATCAAACCAACGTGGATTATTACCGCGTGGTCAAGACTTCGGACAATTTCGTTTGGATGCAAGAGATTAGCGGGAAACTAACAGAAGATGGCGGAGTCGGTCCAATGTCCGGCTATTCCATCGCAGACACCGAGAGCGAAGGCCACGGCGAGATAACACAGCACAAAGCTTACGGCGATCACGTTTGCATGAAGTACGGCTCCGGCTCGAAATGGGACGGTAAACGTAATTATGTGAGCTGGTATGCGTAGCAGTCTGTGAGCCACGAAAAACACTGAATACAAAGGAGATATTCTCTCTGCAATCTCCGCAGTAGATGGTGATCCCGGCATGTTCGTAGTAGGGCTTCATGATGTAAGGACCGCTCGCATCGTCCTACTCCACGCCGCCTTTGCCTTACTCCGTGCCACTGGATTCGGATTCTTGACGCACGCACAGCAACGGCGGTAGCCCTTCTCGCGTACCCATTCCTTCAATGTAAAATAGTGGATCAGCTTCTCGGTTTTGCAAATGCTGCACCGCTTGGTTGGAAGTTTCATAGTTTCCCTCTGCAAATCAAACAGTTCCCAACTGATCCCTTGCCGTGCGGACACCCTGACAAACTGACTTTCTGCGGGTGAATCGAGCATGGCGGTTTGTGGTTAAGCGGCAATTGGCAATAACTGATCGCCATACCCTTCGTGCCTTCTATGGTGATCACGTTCCGGCAGATGCGGTGAGACAATTCCAGCCTAATACTCATTTGCGAGCCTTTCTATGCACCATTGGCAGAATAATCGACCGCGCTTTCTTCGGTTTTGACAGACTTTCTGCACTGCCTTCCCTAGCCGGGTGTAGCTTTTGATATTCGCGCATCGGTTTGAGGGCTTTGTCTCTTTGTTCAACTGCATCGGTTTCCAAGTGACTCTCGCGGACATCTCGCACCACCTTGTTTTCTATGCGGCACTTGTACCAGCCGGGAAGGTCGGCGTCTGTGATTATTTCGTAAAACTGGCCAGCGTAGATTCCTCCCTGCACGGTGCCTGTCGCGTAGATGTTCACAACCAGTTCTCCATGCCCTTGAAATGTTCAGGTGTCCCATCTTGCCGTGAAGCGTTAAGCTCCTTGAACATCGCCCTGTACTCGTCTTTTGTCGGCTTGCGGCTGTGCAGAGCCTTGATTGCTTGAATCTTCTTGAACAGCCACAAAACATCATTTGTCCCGTAGCCCGTCCCGTGGGTAGTGCGGCATTCAATTGGGCAGGTTTCATGCGGCTTGTGATCCTGCTTCCAGAGGTCTAGTAGCTTCAGGATGTTGGCGAGAGTAGGGAGCTTTTCCGCAGTCCTTCCCCACTGATCCATCGCCCATTCAATCGCCTCCACCGAGTAACCCGCGAGGTCGTCGATCAATTGGTCCATCCTCGCTTCCGAAAAGGGTCTGCCGATGCGGTTCGATGCGGCCACCATTGCCGCCACGACGCGATTTAATTCGTTCGGCTGCCTCTCTAGTACTTGCTGCGTCTCGCTCGGCAAAGGTTTGCGGTAGTTGCTTGGCATATTGGTTGCCTCCATTCCGTGTCTGCTGCATACGATCCCAATTGGCGACAGCGGCTTTCCAATTCTTCATCGGCACTTTGCCCACGTACCAGCCGTTTGATTCGTAGTGCAAGAAAAATGCCACTGGGTCTACAGACTGGTGGCGAGATTCACAATAGGCGAATAATTCTTCGTATGATGGCTTTGTCATATTTCTCCCAGCACGGCGCATTCCCTTTGGATTCTAAGGGTTAAGTAATCTGCGCTCCGTCTGTTCCTATTCGCTCTTAGAAGGGAAGGCGTCCTATTTAGACACTCGCGTGTCAATCCAAAGGACCGGGACGTATGCGCCATTGCCAGATCGACTACTGGCCCGTTGCCCGGAAGTTTTAGACGCTTGTTCGATTCCATCTTGTGACCTGACAAGTAGCGATTTCTTTACAGGGCCGTTTTTTCTCGGTAGCAAGGAGTCCCTGAAGCCAACCGTCACTAGAAATGGAGTGGGAAATTTTGTACGGCTTAGATAGCCGCTGCGCAGCCCACTCCACCTCGCACCACGACTCAATGCGCATGAGTATCGTGGTATGCCGTGAAAAACAGACGTAGGTCTTCCGGCGCAATAGAAACTCCCCAAAGTTTGTGAGCTTGTATTCATTTGCCGGGACTACATTCACAGAAACTCGCCAGTGGGTGTCGGCGGAGCCCCGGCTAAGAAGTTCGCCATAGCACCCACCGGCACGAATCCGTGAAACTGCGCACATCATAATCCACTCCGGCTCCGACTGCAAGGGTTATTTCTAGGAAAATGCGGCGTGTTGAAATCCGCCCTCGGTACGTGGCCTACGAGGCGGGATAAAATTTATCGTCTCTGTGTTGATGTTGCTCGGGATGGCATAGCGGACAGCCTTTTCCACACTTTCTACAAGCAATGCAACCATGCGGACGAATCATTCTTGTCAATTGGCACCTCCTCTCTCGCTTAACTACAGCGTGCTATTTCCTACCCTGCGCTCCTGACCGCCTCCACGCTTGCAACTAGCTGCACTGTTAAATCCTCTGTGCCGTTCAGGCGGGCGATTGTGCTCAAGATTTCCTCTTGGAAGGAAAGAACCTCTGCCTCCATCAAGGCAATACGCTCATCGTCACGGAGAAAGCGACGGAGAAATAGGCGCATTTTGGGGGGCAGGCGGTCGTCATAGCTTACGAAGTCACACCACTCCCGCCCAGTACAGGCCATTTGCGCCAACATCTGCCACTGGTGTTCCTCTGGCACGACCCCGGCCAGCATCCACTCGATATGCGTGGCGGTCGTTGGGCATTTTGCCTCCAAAAGTCCGTCTTCCCCAATGAGACGATCTGGGCTGGCTGCAAAGCGGGAGATAGTGTCATGTATCCAGAATCCCCCATCTTGAGCCTCAACCCCTGCGTACATCTCGTAGGCTGCAACCGCCATTGGTTCGAACTCTAGGCCGTGCTCCATAGCTGGAGTGACGTAGTGCTCCGTTGCCCTGCCCGTCAAGCATTCAACGATCAAGGCCGTGCGGTAGTCAGAGCGACGGGCCAATTCCCCAGTGCCGCGCTTAGGCTTCGCCATCACATCTGCGACGTGCGAAGCCGTAATACAACCTACCCTGGCGATGATCCATTCCGGTTCATTTTGGACAATACCTTCCATTCGCGGCATATTACTCAAACTCCTTCTTTTTCAGATTCTTAGCGTCTACCAACACCTTCAGAGCAGCGGAATTTGTCTCGAACTTCTGATAAGCCTGCTTAAATAGCGTGGTGAGTTCTTCCTTGCTGCGGGCGTTTTGCAACCATTCAATCTGCTCATTCAGCTCGCCATTGCTGCCCACATTACCGTCGTCGTCTTCGGCTCCGATGGCGATGTTGAAAATGCCTTTCACGAGATACCGACAGCCGTAGCTCATGGCCGCACCAGTGGCATGTGTAAGCGTCATTACGTCCCCGCCCTTGGCCCCCTTGCCGTCTGCGGGCATATCAACCTGGTACTTCCGGGTATGCGCCCCCAGAGTCACCCAGCAGATCACCCGCACACAATTGTCCTTCGGGCAGTCTTCAGTGCCAAAGGACAACCCAAAACCTTCTTTTGAGTAGATGGGACGTATCTTTCGGTCAATCGCCGCATAGGAAGCATAGCGGCTATGGGTTTGCGGATTGTCGAGGTCTGGAGCCACGCGCTTGATTTCAGACTGAACGCGGTTCATGGCCTCGTTAAAGTCAATTTCCGCCTGCCGAGCTAAAGACTTCTCCTGTAGTGCCGCTAGGCGCTCTATGACATCAATCGCAGCATTGTTCTGCAACGCCACCGAGAGCAGATTCATGGGAGAAACCTTCTGCTCGGGTAACGCTAACGCTTCTTGTTCCACGGTTTTCATGTTATTCCTGCTCCTCTTCTGGTGCCTCGCGCTCGTACTCTGGCTCGTCAAACGTCCGCTGGAAATCGTCCCCGCCGCACTTTTTACACACGACAGGCGTGCGCGGCTCGTTGTTGAAGTACATCTCGCCGCAGTCTACGCATCTATGTTCCATACACGACATTTACACCCTCCCTGTGATCTTTTTGCACACGGCACAATGACAGCCCTTGGCCTGCTCCTTCAGCCAATCCATGTTGAGCGTGGCTGTTGTAATCTTGGCTGTTGGAGCGGGATTCTTGTCCGCCCTGAAATCGTCGGCATTCGGACAACTCGACCAGTGAGGCGTGGCAGTTCCGTGATCGACGGGCATCTTCTTGTTTCGCGGCGTAGTCCACCATTCAATAGCCGCTCCGCACTTCTTGCAGGAGGCATCGCCCTCAAACTTGTAGCCCTGATCTTTCATCTCCTCGATTGTCATGGGGTATGCCATTACAGTTTCTCCTCGCTAGAGATGGGCTGTACTGGTTTGCGGTATTCGTCGTAAATCTCGATCAGCCGTGCAATGGCACGATCAGGTGAGATCAACTTCTCTTTCGCAAACTCAATGACGCCAAGGAACCTACCCAGCACCGTGTAATCCCGCGTCCGTTCTGCCGCTATTTCTTCAGTGGTCATGGTTTCCTACGCGCTTTCTTGATAAGTCCTGCTCGCAGTGCCTTACTCATAATCATTCCAACAACGTACCCGGTATTTGTAGCTTTAGATTTGCCGCAAATTACCTTGGTATAAGCCGTGGCTCCGACTTTTCCTTGACAATAGGCGATAGTGAGATCAAGCGCCTCTTCGAGGGAATGGTTCTCCCATCCCATCCGAGAAACGTATGGCTTAGGATCAAGTTCCAGAGCTTGCTCAAGAAGAGACAACTTCTTTGGTTTTATTTTCATGGTTTCCT
>OCTA010003410.1_pt1 | contig 14095 bp, 6 predicted proteins | sample 1538991 | NCBI WGS metagenome assembly OCTA01 (sample SAMEA3539302, study PRJEB22396) | soil metagenome | biome: tundra; feature: field; material: soil | place: USA | collected 2010-05 | depth 0.15 m
GCTGCTGTGTCTGTGCCGCCTCGTCTGATGGGCATGTCCTACTTCAAAACACCCTACTCGCTAGTCAGACTGCCCTTCGCTTTGGGTGCACATTGAGACGAGGTACAAAGCACGTCCGTGATTCCCTGCCCTTCCTTAATCGTGAAGATGCGATCTACTCCAGGCAACTTCACAATTTGCTTTGTGCCCGAGGGCCAATGAATTTCAGCTGTTCCGGCATCGGTTGCGTCACCCAGGCCAAAGTGCGGGCGCTGGTCATTGGAGGAGATGTAACTGCCTCCGCTCATTACATCTTCTCGTTGGCGAATGCCATTTGCGGTTAGATACACTGTTGCGCCGACAGCATCCCGTGGACTCTTGGGCCCACCGACAAGCTTCATTTCCACCCAATGATGATGATCTGGGTTGACATTCTTCAGCAATACAGGAGGTCCATCCACTGGATTGATGACCACATCAATCTTGCCGTTATTGAAGAGATCGCCAAATGCCGCACCGCGCCCCCTCGTGAGCACCGCGAGACCAGACCCCTTTACAGGCGGTACGTAGTCAAACTTGCCTTTGTGGTTGTTGTGGAAGAGGAGCGGGCGCTGGGCGTATGTAGTTCCCCAATCATGGTCGTCAACCTGCGGATAGACGTGGCCGTTCACCATCATCGCGTCTTTCCATCCGTCGTTGTCGTAGTCGATAAGGCCGTCTCCCCAACCGACAAAGGGCACAGCGATCTGAGCGATTCCCGCATCTCGGGCCGCTTCGGTAAAGCTGGCGTCGCCATCGTTTCTATACAGAGCTTTGTAGTCGTCTGAAAAATCAGTCACTAAAACATCGACGCGGCCATTGTTCAGGTAGTCGCCTACTCCCAAGCCCATGGAGGCAATCTCACGGCCATCTCCGTTGAAAGCAAATCCGGAAATAAGGCTCTGATCGTCGAAAGTGCCATCGCCCTTATTGATATAAAGAAAATTGCGCTCGGAATCGTTCGCCACCAACAAGTCCACTTTACCGTCGTTGTTCACGTCCACAAAAACCGATGTAAAACCGTAAAACGCTTCGGGATCGGAGACGCCTGCCTTTGTGCTGACATCTGTGAACTTCCCATTTCCATCATTGTGAAATAGGTGGTCAGGCTCGCCGGGCAGCCCGCGCGGACCACATTCCACCGGTACGCCACGCATCTGGCAGAAGGCAGGAATCGTCGCGCCAGCTTCGGAACTTGGCTGATTCTTGATGTCATCATGGACATATCCAGAGACAAATAGATCGAGCCGGCCGTCGCCGTCGTAGTCCCCCCAGGTTGCACCGTCAGACCAGTTGCCCAGCGTAACGCCAGCCTGTTCCGCTACATCGGTAAAGGTTCCGTCATGATTGTTGTGGTAGAGACGGTTCTTGCCAAAGTTGGCCACGAATATATCTGGCCAGCCGTCGTTGTCATAGTCACCGATTGCGACACCGAATCCCCAGCGATCGTTCGCCACGCCGGCTTTTTCTGTGACGTTGGTAAACGTTCCGTCATGATTGTTATGAAACAGGGCTGCGTGCGGCGGGTCTTCGTTGCCTTCAAGAGCGTTGTAGGTGGAGCCGTTCACCAGGAAGATATCGAGCCAACCATCATTGTCGTAGTCAATCAGTCCGACACCTGATCCGTCTGTTTCCAGAATGAATTTCTTTTGAGGGGTACCCATGACGTGATTCCACGAAGCCAGGCCTGAAGCTTTGGTGATGTCTTCGAAAACCACCGGTCCTTTGTCGACAAATCCTCCTGCGGTAATGGGCCGCTTCTCCGAATCGTAGACCGGAGCGAATGTTCCGGCGGAAGCAATACCGCCCATACCTCCTTTGGCGGGCGTCACAGGTTCCTGCGCTTGCGCTATCCAGCCTTGAGAGAGGACTACCGCGCAAAGGTTCAAGGCCGTGGCAATCCCGATAGGGAGCTGACGGCTGGCGAATCGCTGGCTAGCTTGCCGATACAGTGCGGACAACAGTGACCCTCCTTGAAAGAGTCGCGCGCAGAAGCTGGCGACAAGTCGCCGCCGAAATAACTATTGAGCGGAAGATGTCGCCTTTACGGGGCCCGCGGCTTTCCCTTCCGTGCACGGCTTCTTATTACACAATTCGCCTGTGATCCCTTTGCCCTCTGTGATGGTGTAGATGCGGTCAACAGCCGGCAGTTTCAGGGTCTCCTTTGTGCCATCGGGCCAATGAATCTCCGCCGTGCCAGCATCTGTCGCATCGCCCAGCCCAAAGTGAGGCCGCCGGTCGTTTGCCGAAATATAGCTGCCACTGGCAAGAACATCCTGCCGCATCCGCAAGCCGTTCGCCTTCAGGTAGACCGTAGCGCAGGTCGCATCCCTTGGACCCTTCGGTCCGCCTACCAGACTCATCTCCACCCAGTGGTGATGGTCCGGATTCACGTTCCGCAGCAACACCGGTGGGCCGTCTATCGGGTTAATGATCACGTCGATCTTTCCGTCGTTGAACAAGTCGCCAAAGGCAGCGCCGCGCGCCGGAATCACATCTGCCAGTCCCGTGCCCTTTACCGGCGACACGTACGCAAATCTCCGCGTCTTCGCTCTGCCGGGCACGTTGTGAAACAGCAGCGGCCGCTCTGCCCACGTCGTGCCCCAGTCATGCTGGTCCACCTGCGGGTAAACGTGGCCATTCACCATAAAGAGGTCCAACCAACCATCATTGTCGTAGTCGAGGAAACCGTCACCCCAGCCCACGAACGGAATCGTCGTCTGCGCGATCCCGACGTCGTAACTCACGTCGGTAAAGCTCGCTTCGCCATCGTTGTGAAAGAGCACCTTGTAGTCATCGCCGAAGTCAGTCACGAAGAAATCGACCTGGCCATTGTTCTCATAATCGCCGGCGGCGATGCCCATGGATGCGATTTCGCGCCCATCCTTGTTCAGTCCGAAACCCGAGATATAGCTTTGATCGTCAAAAGTCCCGTCACCCTTGTTAATGTAAAGGAAGTTCGGTTCCGAGTCGTTGCCCACCACGAGATCCGGCTTGCCATCCCCGTTGACGTCGATGAAGATTGCCGTGAAACCGAAATACTTGTTCTTGTCTTCTACGCCGGCCTTCGTCGTCACATCGGTAAACGTCCCATCGCCGTTGTTGTGGAATAAATGGTCCGCCTCACCAGGCAATCCGCGCGGGCCGCAATTCACAGTTACGCCCCTATATTGGCACGATGAGTTCGCCATATCATTAGCAAGTGCCTCCGCCAATGCGCGGTCGTAATGGACGTAACCTGACACGTACAGGTCAAGTAAGCCATCGCCATCGTAGTCGCCCCAGGCCGAACCCGGCGTCCAGTTGTCCACCGCCACTCCTGCCTTCTCGGCCACATCCGTAAAAGTGCCGTCGTGGTTGTTGTGGTACAGGCGGTTCTTCCCGAAGTTTCCAACGTAGATGTCCGGCCACCCGTCGTTGTCATAGTCAGCAACCGAACACCCGTAGCCCCAGCGGTCGTTCATCACGCCCGCCTTCGCAGAAACATCCGTAAACGTACCGTCACGATTGTTGTGGAACAGAGCCGCGTGCGGCGATTCTTCCTTGCCATCGAGCGCGGCGAAGGTGGAGCCGTTCACAAGGTAAATGTCCAGCCAACCGTCATTGTCGTAGTCGACGAGGCAAACGCCCGACCCGTTCGTCTCGACAATGAACTTCTTCTCCGGCGTCCCCATTTTATGGATCCAGCCGGAGAGTCCCGCCTTCGTGGTAATGTCCTCAAACACCACGGGGCCCTTGTCGACAAATCCCCCCGCCGTGATGGGCCGTTTCAGTTCGTCGTAGACCGGTTTGGCTGCCACTCCCGAGGCAATTCCACCCATGCCACTTCGTGGGGGCGTTTGCGCTGGTTGCTGTGCTCGGCAACTGCCAAATAAGAAGAGCCCGTTGACGGCAACACTGCAAATCAAGCCACGCAAGCGCAAATATGATCCTCCGGGATGTCATGATTCTAAATTAAAGCCTGGTCTTGAGAAAGCTCCGAATATGCCGGCGATTGGAAGTGGCGTGGCTTTGGCCCCAGAAGCATTACGCGCCGTGGAATGAATTCTGTTCAAAGCTTCCATGCACGCTCCTCGTTTACAGCGCACAGCGGCGCCCTCATCCTTCTGCGTCAGTGTGAATCGCACAACTCCCGCAAGAAGAAACTCAACTCCTGCAGAGTTCGTTTCCAGTTAATGCATGACTCACTTCGCATCTCTGGTAAAAGTCAATCCAAGCTCGCTTTTGATCAGCGGCCGAACAGGAGCATGCAGTTCCATCGGATCGTAGCGACGTACGAAGTCGATTGGCATCACATAGGCGAGCGATGACCATCCCTAAAATGGATTCATCCCGTTCCCTTTGCCTGTGTCGGAGTCATAGAACTCGCGCGTAACGGGATTCGCCACCAAAGCCAGCAAAAGCGTTCTAAGTGCCAATTCCTTTGCCTCATCGTTGTACCCATATTGCAGGAGACCATGGAAGATCATGTAATTCGTTGGAATCCACGCGGGCCCCTTCCAGTTACATTCTCCCGACTTACTGCCTTCATAAAAGTCGGATTCTGACTTTGCATAGGTTGCCACTGGATACTTCAGCCAGAATTCATTCCCGTTCAATAAATGATCGTGAACGAGTCGGCGCGCCTGCGCCGCACTTGCGACTCCAGCCCACATTGGAAGAAATCCAGCGACGGACTTGACCTTGATGGCGTTGCCGGTCTTCTCGTCGCGATCGTAGTAGAACCCGTCTTGTTCGTTCCAAAATACCTTGTTAATCGCCTTTGCCAGCCTCTCGGCACGATCGGCGTACATTTTGGCGTCGGCCGATTTGCCCAGCTTCGTTGCAATGATCTCCATCGCCTGAAGTTCCCGGAAGAGGTAGCAAGCGAGATCAACACCTTCATCCCGATAGGACTCAAGGTCGCCAGATCGAGAAATCTGATTGTCCATTCCGCTCGCATCGGAACTATTCCAGACCGCGAGTCCGTTCCCGTCATGATCATAGGCAAACCATCTGTCGATGTACTTTTGTAGCTTGGAGTAATAGGTTGCTCGCAACCACTCGTAATTGTTTTCGTTCTGGCTGGCCCCCAAGACGACAAGCTGGGCCATGAACGGCTTGAACATCTGAGTCGGGCGCGGATAGGTAATCCCAATCGTTCGCGACACAAAGCCATCGGGTTGCTGTTTGTCGAGAAACAGTCTTAAGTTAGTGAAGTCATAGTCACTAATCCCATAGTAAGAGAGATATAAGTTCTCAAAATATAGATCCCAGTCATAATATTCACCATACGCATATCCCGTGAGCAATTTCCCTTTTACTCCCAGGTGATCATGCAGCCCCTTGGTCGCGATATCCCTATTGAGACTACCAAGACGTACCAGAAGCTGCTTGTATTGATCCTGACCAATCAGAGAGACGAGGCCGTTTACATCTCTCTCTCTTGAACATGCTCCTGCCCAATGCCATTCCAAGAGACACCGAGCAACAACCCCGTCAGGAACACTAACTTGCGCATACTTCACTCCATTCGGCGTCGAACCTTCGATGCCTCCTATCCTATGACAGGCGGCTTCAAACCAGCGAAGGCATCCTGTCAATACTAGCGCTCCCTGATTGAAATCGAAGTGCCTCTGTAAACAAGTGATCCGTCGGACTTCGTTTCAACACCCTCACCAACTCCATGGCCTTGCGCGACCCAAACGACATTGAATTTGATTTCCGCCGGGATCCCCGGGTAGGTTCCAGCACGATCTCCTATCGTCAACGTCTTGCTTTTCTGGGACCACTTGATCGGGATTATGGCATGCGCGCCCTTCTCGTAGCCATAGTTGTCGCCTTCGTCTTCATAAAGATCGAAGCTTCCATCGGCCCCCGAATATATGCGAAGTTCGATCGGGTCACCGGGCTTTTGATCTGCATACTCGATCTCCGGACCGAGCGGTAGGATCGAACCCGCGCGAATGAAGAGGGGCATGCGCTCGAGTGGAGCCTCAACGTGGATTTTTTGCCCGCCGCTAACAGAAGAGCCCGTCCAAAAGTCGTACCAAAGAGGAGAAGCCGGCAAATAGACGTCGCGGTGCACTGCGCCCTGCTCCAGGACGGGATTGACGAGGATGGCCGAACCGAACATGAACTGATCCGGAATGTTCCGCGTCTTTGGATCTTGCCGCCAATCCATGACGAGCGGCCTCTGAATCGTGTAGTCCTCATTGTGAACTCGCCATGCCAGCGAGTAAATGTAAGGCATTAGCCGATACCGCAGCTTGTCGTACTTCAAAAGTGTCGGTTCTACAAGATTGTAGGTCCACAGCTCATTGTGCGGTCTGTGTCCGTGGGTTCGAAAGATCGGACAAAAGACGCCATACTCAAACCAGCGTGCGTAAAGCTCCTGGTATTTTGGGTCTTCCAGAATGTTCGCCTCTCCCGGCCAGTATCCACCAATGTCGGTGGTCCAATATGGATAGCCAGACAAGGCAAAATTGAGGCCGGCTGAAACCTGGTGAGTCAGTCCCCAATAAGTGCTGTAAACATCTCCGGACCAGACCGTCGCGCCCACACGTTGTTGCCCCAGGAAGGCTGAGCGAGTCAGCAGAAACACTCGTTTCTGATCAGTTGTTGCTCGCCAATGGTCTTGCACGCCCAGTGTATGCATAAGGGGAAAGATGTTCGTGTAAAGTGCTCCATTCCCAATAGCGAGTTCTTTGTCCCGCAGAATCCCGTCACCCATATGCGGCCAATATTCCTCTGGCTCTGCACTATCGAGCCAGAACGCATCCCAGCCTTGATCAAAGAGCTTCCCAGGCAAATTCAGCCAATAGAAGTCCCGCGCCTTGGGATTCGTTGCATCATACACATGCGCATCACGAACGTCGAAGTGGTTTGCTTTGATCGTCTGAAAGTTCTCTGACCTTGGATCAAACAGGCCCCAGACTGAAATCATCGCGTGCAAGTGGTCTTCGTGCAGGGTCTTCAATTCCTCGGACACATTCGTAAAGTTCGCGTTGAAGATTGGGTCGCCCTCGGTCTTCCACCAGAACCAATCCTGCACAATCGCGTCCAGCGGGATATGTTCCTCGCGATAGCGCTTTGCGATTCCAAGAATTTCTGTCTGCGATACGTACCTGTCCTTCGATTGGAATAATCCGTAAGACCATTTTGGCAACATGGGTGTGTGGCCCGTCATGTTGCGATAGCGATGGATAATCTGGTCCATCTCCGGACCATAAATGAAGTAATAATCGACCGCATTCCCTGCAAGCGATGTAAAGCGTAGCGATAGTGGAAACCTGTTGTCCACTTCTGTTTCTGAGGCCGTATTCCACATCACCGCGTAGCCTTTGCTCGAAACCAGAAATGGAATCGCAACATCTGTGTTGTTTTGCAAAAGCTTGACGGTGCCACCGCGATAGTTGAACATCCCACTCTGATGTTGACCCAAACCGTAATACGCCTCTGTCGCATCCGGTGAAAACCGATCCGAAACGTGGTAGGTTTTCAATCCATTCACGGCGTCGGACTCATAGGTACGCGGTACTGCATCACTTTCTCGAAGAAGCTCTCCTCCCCCGATTGCACTGTATGTGAGATTCCCGCGTTTGAGAGAGAAGTTAATCTTGAGTGCTACCGTTTCAATCATGGCTTGGTCGCCGTCGGTTTTGAATGTGAAGGCCGCACCCGGGCACGAATCATTCGGAGCCAGCATCCATGGTTGGTCTTCTCCAGCAGAAGATCCGTTTTCGGGGCCGGCGACAACGTGGATCACAGAGTCGCTGCAAACCGTTAAATGAAGTGTCTCATCCCCGATCTTCGCAACCATGCCGTCTTTGGTTTCGCTTGTCGAAATCTGACTCATCGGTGGAAGTTCGCTACTCAATTGCGCCTTAAGGCCCAGGCCCCCCGTCGCGAGTGCAAGAAAAAGGAGCATGAATGACCAGCGGTGCGTGCAGTGCAATCTCAAACAAGGCTTGTTTAGCATAGCTTCTTCCCTTTAATGAGTGGCGGAGGATTCAATTGGTGTATTGGAGCATCCTTTAGAGTCGCTTTGTCACTGGAAATAGGTGGGAATCGAAAGCGGTTATCAAGATCACAAAATCCGAAAGGCTAGAGTTGAAACGTAGCGACTCGAAGTGCCCAGTGTGCTCCAAACAGGTTTAGGACAACTTCCCGCAGTTCCTTGCGGACCTTGTGCGCGGTCAGCAATCGAAAAAAGAGTGAGCCGCGTAGAACAGTCCATAACACGGCTCACTTGTACAGGAGGCCACTGAGGAACGCGAAGTCACATAAGACATCCTAGGACTTGACAGGCCGCGGAACCCAATTCATGAATGAATCTGGTCCGGCGGCAGGCTGCACCGCCGGGTCAGATCTGTTGAAAGGTAGCCGAGGCGACCCGCACCGATATCGACGAATCGTTTCTCGGTATAGCCACGAAGCGACACCTCCGCTGTTCCGCATTCAGAGCCAACTAGCAACTCAGAAGCTCGCCCGCAGGTGGAGCTGCAAGCTGCGCGGCGGCAACTGGCTGGTGGACTTGCCGAACGAACTGTCGGTCATGCCCGAGTCGACACCGTTTAAGTTGGTGCGGTTAAACAGATTGAAGACTTCGCCCTTGGCCTCAATCTTCATCTTTTCCGCAAAGAACCACGGAACACTGAAGTACTTCTCGAAGGTTAGGTCGAAGTCTTTGTATCCGGGCCTGTCATAGGTGTTGCGGCCAAGGGTACCTACCAGACCCAGACCCGGAGCCGGGAATTGCGATGCCGTGAAGATTCCGTTGAGGAATTTGCTCTTCGATTGGCCGCTCAAGTGCGCGCCAATGGAAGGCACGTTGGGTAGCTTAGTGTTATAACCGTCGGCGTTGTAGTCGCCGCCGCTATTGCCGACGATCGTGGTGCCCGCTGGGCATTGGTTGTTCACGAGAGCCGCGCCGCCACTGCAAATCGGCGCGAAGCCTGAGCCGTTGATGACGGTGAAGGGCAATCCGGTCTCCCCGACCCACTTGCCGCCGAATTGCCATCCGCCGAGAATGTTCCTGACCATGAGGTTGGAGTAGTTATTGGGAACATCCCAGGTACCGTCGGCCAAAAAATTCTGCCGGATGTCGAAGTCGGCGCGTCCGCGCTGCGCATGTAGAGCATTGTTCACATAGAAGTCGGATCCGGAAGTAATGGAGCCGCTGTCGAGTGATTGAGCTTGGCTCAACTCGTCCAACGCCTTTCCATAGGTGTAGATGCCCCGGAAGGCCAGGCCGTGGGTAAACGACCGTATGACCTCCGCGGAACCATAGTTTCCGAAGGAGTTGCCGTCGGAGCTAGCCCACGAGGTTGTGGCGAAGTTGGGGTTGAGCCGCTTCAGTATGTTGTTGTTTTGGATCAGGTCGCCAGCAAAGCGGTTGGCGTCATTTTGAAAGACAATCAGGTGGTGCGCTTCGGTACCTGAGTAGTTCAACTCCACAATCAGGTTGTTCTGAAGTTGCTGTTGCACGCTCAGCGACCACGCCTCTACCTGCTGCATCTTGAAGTTTGGATCGTAACCGCCCATGCCCGCCCGCGAAATGACTCCATTGATCAGGAGGCCGCCGCTGGAGTTGAGCGTCGCGTTGCTAGTGTTCAAGACCGGGCAGCTCATATTCCAGGCGCCGGCAGCGGTGCAGATGAAGGGCTTTGGAATAGGCCCGCCCGCGGTGACGTCGTCGACTGGATTGAAGTAGTTGGGCAGGTTCCCAGCGGTCGAGTCCGTGATGTGCAGATAGGGTGGCTGGTCCTCGAACATGCCAAAGCCGCCGCGCACCGCCGTCTTGCCCTTGCCAAAGACGTCCCAGGAGAAGCCGACGCGCGGTGTGAATCCCCCGATATTGTGGTTGAGGACTTTGCTGGTGTTTGCCAGGGTGGCCGTCCCGGAGGCGATTTGGGCGTTCCAGGTGGAACCGGTGCCCAGGTTGAATCTGGACAACGTGGGACTGAAGATGGCGAAGAAGTTGACCATCGTGTCGTAGCGGACGCCCAGGTTCAGGGTGAACCGCGGCGCCAGCTTCCAATCGTCCTGGAGGTAATATCCCTCGATCAGGTCGCGATAGATGCGATCATAGGGCGCTTGTTGGTGGTTTTGCAGGTTCACATTCGGACCCGATTGAGTGACCGGTTCATCCTGTATGAGATCGAGGAGGTTGCGGTAGGTGAACGTTGGACGGGTGTAGGCTCCTTGCTGGTGGTCTACCTCGCGCGTGTTGAACAGGTCGGCTCCGAACTTCAAGGTGTGCGTCTTGATGGTAGCCGTCATCACATCGCGCCAACTGTAGGTGCTCTGCGAGAAGTTGCCCGGCGCCCATGACCCGAATCCCGCCAGGTTGTTGACGTTGACGTACGGAATCCCTTCTGTTGCCGCTTGTGTCAGGTTCGCTCCGTACGGCCGGATGAGATTCGCCCCGGTTTGATTAATGAGGTGCGAGCCGAAGGTGTGAGTCCAGTTGATATTGACGAAATCGGAGCTGTTGGCGTTGCCCTGCGTACTCGCCGGACGGGTTCCACCTCCTGGGCCCGAGTAATAGGTGCGGATTGCATCCACATAGAGCCGGTCGCTTTTGCCGAGATAATCGTCTACGCGGAAGCTCCACTGGTACCCGTCTTTGGCCGTGCTGTAGCTCACGGGGATGGTGCCGATGATATTCAACGTGGCAGGGATGCCCGCCGGAGGAGCGAAGTAGCCGGGCGTACCTCCCTGGTTCGAGGGCAGCTCGTAGTTAGCCACCGATACCAGACCCGTGGTAGGGTAAGTCGCCGGGGGCGCCATTGTGAGGAACTGAAAGCCTACCGTGTTGGGTTTGTTGGTTTTGGCCCAATTGTAGAAGTCCTGCGTTTCCACGGTGGCCGTGTAGCTGTTGGGGTTGCTTGAACGGAGCACATCGATGGCGCCGAACCAGAAGAGCTTGTTTCTAAAAATCGGCCCGCCCATCGTGGCGCCCATCTCGTTGCGCGAGAACGTCGGAACTGAACTCTGAAAGTGAGTGGTCGCGGAGAGAGAATTGTTGGTGAAGTACCAGTCGATGTTCCCGTGGAACTGGTTGGAACCGGAGACGGTGTAGACGTCGACCGTACTGCCGCCGTTCCTTCCCTTCTGGGCGTCGAAGTCGTTAGTGCGGATGTCCATCGACTGAACAATCTCGGGATTCGGAGAGATCGATGTGCCTCCGCCGCGGGAGGGCGTATTGGTATAGCCGTCGTCGATCTGGTACCCGTTCTCCTCCTGCCGCAGGCCCGCAGCGTTAAGGTTGATCGCGTATTCGTTGGTGTAGTTGTCGTTGCCGGCCGTAGTCACGCCGCCGCCGGTCATGCCGGGCGTCAGCGACGCGAGGCCGTAGACGTTCTGCCCGGTCAACGGCGTTTCCGCAAGAGTCACATTGGAGATAATCGAGCCTGTGGTTGGAGTGACAAGATCGACCGACGCCGCCGTTGCGGAGACTTCCACATTGATGGAAACATCGCCGACTTTCAACTCTGGTGAGAGGGTGCGGATTTCAGCAATCTGCAGCGCCAGCCCGGCTTGTTTCCAGGTTTGGAAGCTGGCCATTTGAATCTCAACCGTGTAAGTGGACGCGGCGATGCCGTCGACGCGGAAGTAGCCGTTTTGACCGGTCTGGACGACCTTTGAAACACCGAGGCGTGTGTCGGTGACTGTGACCTTCGCTCCGGAAACAACTGCCCCGGTCGTATCGTGTACGGTGCCTTCGATTCCGCTTGAGAACTGGGCGAATGCCGAAATCCCGCCCCATCCCAAGAGGAGCAGAAGTACCGTTACTATCCTGCTCGCTCTTCTGTCACTAACCATTTTTGTCTCCTTGGAAAACGCTTTCCGGGTTATGACCTCTTGCTCTCGAGGCGAAGCCCAACTGGCTGGGCTCAATCTCGGAGCAGTTCGTCGGCTAACTGAGTTGACCGCTGCCGGCTTCACAGTGCGCCGCTTCTTTCAGAAATTAATACCCAGGAAAGTTAGGTACTAATGGCAACGCTGACAAGTATTACACAGTACATTACTGTAATGTCTATTGTATGTATTTTATTATCAATAGATTATGGACATCAATAATGCGCCATAGGATTTCAGGAATCGCCCTGGAATGGCACATGCTCTATCCGGGGCGCCTCAACTCACCTGGGATCGTGCCAAACAATTCGTTGCCACCTAGGCAGGAGCGACTCCTGAAGTATCGAAAATCAGTGGGATCAGCGGGAACGCGAAGCGTATTAGGAGATACGCTCTAAGCGAATGATTCTATTGATGTGTTTGCTCTTTTCGTCGCAAGTGGGGTGACTTCTTGACATCCGATTTGTGTACGGTGTCTACTCTCTGTTGCGGTAGGGAATCAATTCCAACACACGAAGGGCTGAAATCTCAGAAAACGTTTTACCATGGAACTTGCATCCTGCACTGCCGCTTACCCCAAGCATGCTGCGAGGGCTTAAGAGACGGGAAGAGAATCCAAAAGCGCGCCCACGATGCTGGCGCGTTACGCTCATTTGTTTCTACCTCGCGAATGTATCGTTCGTTGATTGCCTTTGTTGGACTGGAAAGTAGTGGCCAGTGGGAGAGCATATGACGATTGCAGCAGAGCCTCCGAATCAAGCAAACGGGTCTCCTGATTCAACTTGGAGTGAACCTGAGAAGGCGACAGTTATCCTTAGGGAACTCGAGAGAATTCTGGCCAGCAGGTTCTTCAAAAACTCGGTGCGGAAACGTCAGTTCCTTGGATATGTCGTTCACCGTAAGCTCGAAGGAAACTGCGATCGGTTAAAGGAACGCACCATTGGGGCGGAAATCTTCAATAGGTCGCCTGATTATGCAACTGGAGACGACCCGATAGTCAGGGTCCAAGCCGGAGAAGTCAGACGTCGCCTGGAGCAGTTCTATCAGGAAGAGCCAAACCACTCCCCAGTCAGGATTGAACTCCCGCTCGGATCCTACGCACCACGCTTTCATTGGTCTTCTTCCCCAACATCAGCAACGGACACTGCGCCAAATCAGATACCGCCGAGACCTCGTGCCATAAGGCAATGGCGCCCGATTGCGATCCTGGCAATTCTTGCAGTTGCGATGATGGGCTCCTGGATCATTTTTTCTCGAATGCATACCACAGTTCGACAGCAGTCCGCACTCGAGCAGTTCTGGGCGCCTGCCTTTGCCACCCCACAACCGGTCTTGATCTGTCTTGCAAAGCCAATAGTTTACAGACCGACCCTGGCGATGTATCAAAGGTATTCTCGTGCCCATCCTGGAACCTTCGAAACCGAGGTGGAACGTTCGAATCGAGCGCTACCGCTTGATAACGATGAGAAGCTTGTGTGGAGTGACATGATGCAATTCCCCGATTATGGTGTTGCAGTGGGGGACGTCTATGCAGCGGTAAAGGTTTCTGCATTGCTCGGAACGATTGGAAAGCCCAGCCAGGTTCGCATTGGTACGAACTACTCCTATGAGGATTTGCGCAATTCTCCCGCAGTGATCGTGGGCGCGTTCAACAACAAGTGGACTATGCAGATCGCGCCGAGCCTTCATTTTACTTTTCTTGAGGAGAACGGGAACATCATGATTCGTGAGCAAATTCCCGGAGGAAGAACCTGGATTTCGAGCGTCCGAACTGCCTCTCAGTCTTCTGGAGAAGATTTCGCAATTATTGCACGGCTTCTGGACTCAAAGACTGGTCAGTTCACTATCATTGTCGCGGGCCTGACGGGCAGCGGTACACAGACTTCCGGCGAGTTTGCCGCGAACCCCGAGGACATCGAGAAAGTTGTGCGCACTGGTCCTGCAGACTGGCAGAAGAAGAACATGGAGGTGGTTCTACAAACCACAGTCACCGAATCAGTCGCCGGTCCTCCTCAAGTGGTCGCTGCCTATTACTGGTAGAAGGGTATGGGAGTGAGTGTCACACCTATCAGTCAAGAGTAGGTCAGAATCGCTCGGTTTCGTTTGCACTTGAGCAAATGCTCATGGCCCATCGTGTAATTGGCGCGTCCCGGCTTCACCCCTCGCTGCGGTCTGTTCAAGGTACTCAACATAGCCAAGCAACGCACCCCAATGATAGAAGCGGTCGCTGTTG
>OCTA010003412.1_pt1 | contig 14087 bp, 16 predicted proteins | sample 1538991 | NCBI WGS metagenome assembly OCTA01 (sample SAMEA3539302, study PRJEB22396) | soil metagenome | biome: tundra; feature: field; material: soil | place: USA | collected 2010-05 | depth 0.15 m
CGTTCAAACTCTCTCCGAAGCACTCCAAGCCGATCAATCTTGCCGACCCCGAACTCCTGCGTGCGCTCGCCATCCATCATTTTGGAGATTGGCTCCCGCTAGACTAGACTAGACTAGACTTATTAAACCGGAGGCTCGGGGGAATCTTGGTCGCTGATACCTCCAAAGTCTTTTGCCTCGTCGGGGAACCATCGAAGATTCGTGCAGATCCAGTTCCCGGGCCTTACGGGGCCAACGACGTTTGCCTATTTCTTGCCTATTCTGTGCACCAACAGCCGGCATCTCCAGGTATTCCAAAGCAACTTCAAGCAGCTCGCAAGCTTCTGGCAGGAAGGAGGTTAGGCTCAAAGCAGCAAGTGTTAGCAAAACCGGGCAAAGTGAGGTAATAAGGATGAACTTCGGCTGTTAATCGAATGGTTGTAGGTTCGAATCCTACCTGAGGAGCCAATTCCAAACCACCCGAGCCGGGACTCCCCAACCGTTTACGCGAAGACTCTCTCCGGCCAGTTCTCGCATCTCTGCTTTTGGCCAATTTCCGCAAGGACTTGCGCGTTTTTGCGCGAGCAGGGCGTTTCTCCGTTTCGCGCCGTTTTGCCTGGGGTCCGAGTGCAACCTGGGCGGTTGCAGTCGAGAGTCCGTCTTTTTTGCATCGAACTCTCCGTTTCTCCGTTTAGCGCCAGGCCTTATTTAACGCCCTGTTGCACTCGGATAGGCCGAGTGCAACAGGGCCGTCCGGCGCGAGGCCCGACGCACCGTTACGGCTCCGGAATCTCCAGGATTCGGTTCTTCCACTCGTCCGCGTCCGAAGCCGCCCACACCAGCAGCAGAGCCTCAATTACATCCGCCACCGGTGTATGCTGCTTCACCAGAAACACGCCAGCGCTGTCGCCGCCGGCCTGAAGGAACTCGCCGAAATGACGGGGCATTGTCTTCAAATCGGAAGTGACCAGAATTCGGGCTTCTGCGGCGGCGAGGGCCAGCACCTCGGGGTCGGGAACCCCCTCCAGGTTTGCGTCGTTAGCGGAGAGAAAATCGATTGCGGGTTCGCGGCGTAAGCAACCGCTAACGATCGCATCGCGGAGGCTGGCATCCGCCAGGAAGCGAATCATCCGTCAGCTTCGTCGCGCCAGCATTTGCTGCCGCATACGCTCGAACTTCTCTTTGATGTCGGGGGGCGCCGGATGCGCCGCAGTGTATGCATCCTCCTCACGCCTGCGCTCCGCGATGTCATTTTCCGCTTCGCTCTTGTGACCCAAGTAGAAGGTGATCGCGCCGTAAACCTGCTCCAGGCTTAGCGTCGAGTAATGCGATCGGATTGCTTCCGGGGATTCGCCGTGCTGGAATTCTCGCACGAGGTGGGCCAGCGGCACACGACTCCCAATGAGATAGAAGCTGCCTTCCCGGCTTTCAACGAAATCTCTGTCCATGGTCACACCCACCTTCAGTTTATCCCACGGGGGCTCCCGGTCGCCAACTGAAAATATTTTTCCGGAGGCCCTCTACAAATGGGCATCGCGCCGGGTATATAACAAGTAGGAGCAGTTAACGGCTGCTCATTGAACCACCAGACAGCGGGATGACCGCAAAGCGGAAGTCGTTGTGGGTGGCGGAACGCCTGGTTGCCAGGCGAGCCGTCCGAGGCAACGACGCCGCCGAGTGCGCCTCGCACCTTCCGCCGCCCACACACGATCCTCTGGCTTCCGTCTCCCGGAACGGAGATTCGCATGGAAGACCGGCAAGATCCGTCTCAGAGCGTAATCGAAGAAGTCGCCTCCATCCTCGCCGCCGGCTATCTGCGGCTGCGCAACGCGCGGACGCTTCCGGATCGCGAAGGCAATCAGGAACCCATCCAAGGCCTTGATAGTGCGCCGGATACGAGCCCTCATAGGGCTGGCAGTTAACGCCACCCGAGAAGGAGAATGATTTGAATCGCGCACTCAAAACGGAAATCGACGACCTGCGGCGGCTGACCGTGGGCCAGCTTCGACGGAAACACGTGGAACTCTTCGGCGAGGAGTCCCGTTCGAACCACAAGGAGTTTCTCTTCAAACGCATCGCTTGGCGCATGCAGGCAGTGGCCGACGGCGGCTTGAGCGAACGCGCCCACAATCGTGCGATGGAACTGGCGAATGATGCCGACCTGCGGATTCGCGCGCCAAAGAACATCTTCGACGGCGCGCCGCCGAACCGGGCCAAACATGCGGCGATTGCCAGCGTGGATTCCGCGGGCGACCCGCGACTTCCCATGGCGGGCACGGTGCTCAGCCGGGATTACAAAGGACGGCGGATCAGCGTGGACGTGCGTGACACTGGCTTCGAGTACGATGGCAAACTCTACAAGTCGCTCAGCTCGATCGCCCGCGAGGTGACCGGCACGAGGTGGAACGGTTTCGCCTTCTTCGGCCTCGTCCCACCCAAGGAGGCCGCCGTTGCGCAACGGTAGACGCACCTCCCTCACCGCCCTGGCCGACGTGCCAGCACCGGTTCCGACGAGCAGCGTCCCGTGTGCCATCTACACCCGGAAGTCCACGGAGGAAGGGCTGGAGCAGGAATTCAACTCCCTGGACGCGCAACGGGAGGCCGCCGAAGCCTTCATCCTGAGCCAGCGCGGCGAAGGCCTCGTCGCGTTGCCGGCACACTATGACGATGGCGGTTTCAGTGGCGGCAACGTGGACCGCCCCGCCTTGCAACGGCTCCTGAGCGACATTCAGGCCGGTGCGGTCCGGTGCGTGGTCGTATATAAGGTGGATCGGTTGAGCCGGTCGCTGATCGACTTCGCCCGCATCATCGAGGTCTTTGAAAAGCACAACGTCAGCTTCGTTTCGGTCACGCAGCAGTTCAACACCACCAACTCACTCGGCAGGCTGACGCTGAACATCCTCTTGTCCTTTGCCCAGTTCGAGCGCGAGATCATCGCCGAACGAACCCGCGACAAGATGTGGGCGGCCCGGCGCAAAGGCAAGTGGATTGGCGGCCACCCGATGCTGGGCTACGACATCGATCCCGGCGGCGGGCGTCTCGTGATCAACCCGGACGAAGCCCACCGCGTCCGGACCATCTTCGAACTTTACCTCGACTACCAAGCCCTGCTTCCGGTGGTCCGGGAGATCGACCGCCGAGGCTGGCGTACCAAACACTGGGTCGCGAAGAGAGGCAAGACTCGCGGCGGCAAGCCTTTCACCAAGGGCCTGCTGTTCCGCCTGCTGACGAACGCGACCTACACCGGCAAGGTCGAGTTCAGGGGCCAGATCTACAACGGCGAGCAGGAGGCCATCGTCGAAGCCGCAACCTGGGAACGGGTGCAGGAGATTCTCCAGAGGAATGGCCGGAACGGCGGCGTCGAAGTGCGGAACAATTACGGCGCGCTTCTGAAAGGCCTGATCCAGTGCGGCTCCTGCGACGCGGGCATGGTTCACACGTACACCGTAAAGGGCCCCCGCCGCTACCGCTATTACGTTTGCGTGCAGGCGCAGCAAAGGGGCTGGGCGAACTGCGAGACCAAGTCGGTTTCCGCGCCCGCCATCGAGGCCGCCGTCGTGCAGCAGATCCGGAAGATTGGCAGCGATCCGCGCATTGTGCGCGAGGCGTTGAAGAAGGCCGAGACGCAGCGTCGAGGCAGGATTACGGATTTGACCGTCGAGCGGGAGTTGGCGCAGAGGGAGTTGGCTGGCTGCGCCGCCGAGATCCGTGGGTTGGCTCCCCTGGTTGGACGCCAGGATCAGACAGTGACGGACCGCATGGCGGATCTCCAGGAACGCATCGGACGGACTCAGGCACGGCGGGCCGAGCTGATCCGGGAGCTGGATGGCCTCCAATCCGGCGGCGTGGACGAAGACGACTTCCGGGCAGCATTGGCGCAATTCGGCCCGGTGTGGGAATCGCTGAACTCCCGCGAGCAGGGACGGATCATTCATGCATTGGTGGAGCGAGTGGCCTACGACGGCAGAAGCAACAAGGTGACCGTGAGTTTCCGCTCGGCGGGCATCCGTGAGATGTGCCGGGGCGCGGAAAAGGAAGACGGGAATGAATCGTAACAGATTCGCGGAAACGATCAATGTCGAGTTCGAGCTTGATGCTCCCAGGCGGCCGCGCGCCGGCGAAAAACGCGAGGCTCCAGGGCCCGAGGGCAGCACGCCCCGCCTGACGCGTCTGATGGCGCTGGCCATCAAGTGCCTCGGGATGGTCGAGCGCAGCGAGGTGCTGGACTACGCGGAACTCGCCAGAGTCGGCTATGTCACCCGCGCGCGGATGAGCCAGATCATGAACCTGGTGAACCTCGCGCCCGATATCCAGGAGGAGATTCTGTTCCTGCCGAAGGTTGCGGCCGGCAGGTTTCCTCTGAACGAAACAACGTTGCGGAACATCGCCTGCCAGCCTCTCTGGGACCGGCAGCGCGCCGCGTGGCGCAAGCTGCGCGAGGAGCGTCCGTGCTAGCAGTTGATGCACTGCAGTGCGAGACTGACCGCACGGGTTGGCCTGTGCCGCCACACAAGCTGGTACTCGCGCGAAACAACGGCCGCGCCCCCCGCGAGGTCCCGGAACAGATCGTCCAGCATGGCGTCGAGCAGGCTTTCCGCGGCAAAGGCCTGCTCCAGACGTTGGGCCGTGATCGTCTCCGGATCGCGAATCCGAGGAACGCCCAGGAAAACAATTCGCGATGCAACGCGTCGCAGCAGGCGTGCAACCGCTCGCGGCGGGCAGAGGCGCTCTATGATCGCGTAGCCGGATGTTTGGACGGCGGCGCCAGCCCGCATGTCCTGGTACAGGTCATCCAGCATGGCGGTAACGATCTCCTCGGCCGCGTAGGCCTGAGCCAGGCGCGTATCCGTGATCGGCTGAGGAATCCGGGCAGGACAGAACGGGGGAACCAACATCTTTTCTGCCACAAAGGACAAGATTATCTTAAAACAAATTGGAAATCAAATGTTTTTTCGCCTGGTATTCATACCCTTGTGCGACGCCTTGGAGTCGAATTCAAACATGCTTTTCAGCAACCGTTCGAGATCCTTCCGGTAGGGCCGGTGGGAGTCGCGAAGGAACGCCAGCAGGCCCGCGACAAACGCCTTTTCATCAGCGGTTTCTGGCGTCAACTCACGTGGCAACTGGCGAGCTTTGCGCGCCGCCTCCCCCACCCTGGCAAGCCACCGTTTGGCCGCCGCCGCGTCCTTGGCATGCAGCCAATCGACCAGGGCGTCCAGAATGACCTGCTGGAAGGAGGTGTCAATTTCCGCGATCTTGCGGCGCAGCGGCAGGTGCAGGTCTTCGGGAATTCGGACAACGACGTTTTTTATTTTGGGTTCCTTGCCAAGTACTTGCATGCAACTGTTCAGCTTAACATGTTGACACCATGCCTGCAACGATTATAGAGTTGACGGATGGGCGGTAATAGGCGTACTAGAACGCAGACGGGGAACAGCAGTCTTCGGGTGAGTTCATTTCATGGAGAATCTCAATCGCGCTAAAGCAATCGTAAAGAGCCACGCGAGGCGTGACTTTGGTTTGGTTACCAGGGTGGCAAAGCGGCTCGGTAGGAGCAAGGCCCTGGTCTCAATGGTAAAGAATGGACGGGTGACATCGCACGCCGTCCAGGAGGCGCTCGAGTCGGAACGCAGGGTGATGCGGGCCGAACGTGCTGCCGGAAAGGAGGTTGTCTGATCATGCCGGCACGGATCGTGGATCTGTCGGAAGGCCGCCGGCGCCTGCTTCGGCTGATGCAGGAGATTCACTTCGGCTCGATCGAGGAGTTGGAAATCCGCGGCGGCGAGCCGGTATTTAGCCCACCGCCGCGCGTGGTCCGGGAGATCATGTTCGGCGGGGAGAATGGCCCCCGCCCGGAAACGGCGATCAAGGACTTCGCCGTCAAGGTGCAGGTAGCGGAGTTGCTGGACTCGCTTACCCGCATCGGGGATGGCTCCATCGAGCGCCTCGAAGTGAAACATGGCATTCCGTTCCGGATGAAATTGGAGGATCTGATGTGCGCGTGACGTAGTCCAGCACACAGCCTGAACACCAGACAAACGACTGGCCGCAAAGCGGAGGTCCTTGTGGGTGGCGCCCGAAAAAGGCGAGCCCGCTTGGCCTCCGCTTTTTTTTTTGTTGGCTCCGCCCACAAGGACCTCCTGGCCAGGGAGGAAACATGAATACAAACGAATTGCCGGCAATGGACGCGTACGCGCTCCACTGCATAAATGCGAGCGTCCGGGAATTGGTCGTGCGGCATGGGTTTCCGCCCGGCGACCGCGAGGATCTGAAACAGGAACTGTTCCTGAAATACCTGGAGCGCAGAGACGGGTTCGATCCGGCTCGGGGTAGTTACAAAACCTTCGTCAGTTGCCTGGTCCGCAACCGGGCCGCGTCGTTGGTGGAACAAAGGTGGCGCGCGAACGCGCGGATGCCGTTGTTCCCGATCTACCGCGCCAACAGGGCTGTCATGCCCGGCGAAGTAGGGATGGAGCAGATCGACACGGCTGAGGAACCCGTGGTGGAAGGCACAGATGTAACGCTTGCGGTTAAACGGGTCCTCGCGTCCCTGCCGGATCGCCAGCGCCACGTGGCAAGCCGGATCGCCACGGAGCCGGTCGCCGAGATCGCCGCCGAGTTGGGCATCTCGCGCGTTCGGGTCTACCAACTGGTGGAGCGGTTGCGCACCGCGTTCCAAGCGGCCGGACTGGCACCGGCCCTGGCAGGCTCGCGATGAACGCTGGGCCAATGGTCTCCACCTACTCCATGTGGTCGCTGTTCCGGAATTGCCGCAAGGCGGTGGACTGGCGATACCTCCAGCAGATCGTTCCGATCCAGCGGGATCGTAACTTGTACTTTGGCTCGCTCATTCACGAGTGCCTGCAAACGTGGCACCAGCGGCGCGACCTGGCGGAAGTGCTGGCTCTGGTGGACCGGCTCTGCCCCGACCGGATTCGAGATGAGAACCAGTTCCGGGACTGGCACCTCGCCACCGCGATGATGAAGGCTTACGCCGCGCGGTACGCCGTCGAGGAGTTCGACGTTGTCGCGCTGGAGAAAACCTTCGAGGGCCCGATCATCAACCCCGCCAGCGGCGCTGCTTCCCGGAGCTTCGTGCTGGCAGGCAAGGTGGATGGCATCGTCCGCACCGGCGGCGATTACTTTGTCCTCGAACACAAAACCGCCGGGCAGCTTGATTCGGACTACCTCGAACGCCTCTGGACCGACTTCCAGATCACGATCTATGCCCACTACATCGAGCAGACGTTGGGCATCCCGATCACCGGGATTCTCTACAACGTCCTGGTGAAGGCGAAGCTCCAGCAGAGTAAGGGCGAGACGGAGGAGGAGTTCCAGGAGCGGCGCGCCGAACTGCTGGCGAAGTCGAAGACCGGCAAGAGTTCCGCGAAACGCAGGATGCCGGAGACTGACGAGGAATTCCAGCAGCGCCTTTCGGAGAAGTACTCGGAGCCCACGATGCTCCACCGCGAGATGCTGTACCTGTCTCGCGACCGGTTCGACATTCTCCGCAGCGAACTCTGGGAACTGACGCAGGCCTTCCTCGACGCGCGGCGGCGCGGAGTCTTCTACCAGAACACCGCCTTCTGCTTCAACTACCAGCGGCCTTGCTCCTATTTCGCGTTGTGCCGGTCCAATGGCAATCCCAACCTGATCGACAACTTCTACCAGCGCGTCGCGCCCAACGAAGAACTGCAGGTGCTGCCCTGCGACGCGCCCGAATCCGTTTTCTAAAAAGGAGAAGCACCAGCAATGTCCATTCTGCCAACTACCAAAACGCAACCCAAGCCATACCTCGCCGATCTCACCGTGCTTGTGTACGGGCAAACGAAGATCGGGAAGTCCACGTTCTGCTCGCAGTCCGACAGCGCCCTGTTCCTCGCTTCGGAGCCGGGCCTGAACTCCCTCGACGTTTATCAGGCGCCCATCCAGTCCTGGGAGGATCTGCTGAGCGCCTGCGCCGAAATCGGCGAGGGGAAACATCCGTTCCAGACCGCCATCATCGACACCATCGACAACGCCTACAAGTTCTGCACCGAGTACATCCTGCGGAAGTTCAAGGTCGAGCACGAATCGGACCTAGCCTACGGAAAGGGCTACGCCATCGTCAACAACGAGTTCCAGCGCGTGCTGACGAAGCTGGCTTTTCTGCCTTACGGCCTGTTCCTCGTCTCGCACGCCAAGGAAATCGAGGTCGAGACACGTACCGGCAAGTACACCCGGATCGTGCCCACGCTGCCTGACAAGGCGCGCAAGATCGTGCTCGGCATGGTGGACATGGTCCTGTTCTGCGATCTGGATGTGACCACCGGCGAAGAGGGCACGCAGAACATCCGGCGCGTGATCCGCACGAAGCCCAGCCTTTACTACGAGGCCGGCGACCGCACGGGACGCCTTCCCGAGACCATCGACCTGGACTTCAAGAAGTTCATGGACGCATTCACCACGGCGGTGGCGCCGCTCAAGCCCATCGCCGGCAAACCCGTGGCTTCGGCCACGAAGTAACCAACAGGAGGGAGCACCGATGAGTAAACGCAGTTCGATTGACCTTTCGCAGTTTGACGACGGGTTTCGCGGCGAGCAGCCCGAGGAGCGCGGCGAATTCGAGAGCGTCCCCGACGGGAAATACCAGGTGACCGTCGAGAAGGTGGAGATGGCGGAAGCCCAGAGCACGGGCAACCCCATGCTGAAGTGGACGCTTCGGGTTATCGCGCCGAAATTCGTGAACCGGCTAATGTGGCGCAACAGCGTCATCACCCACAACACGCTCAAGTACGTGAAAACCGACCTGCATCTGTGCGGGCTCGACCTCGACAAGCTGTCGGACCTGCCGAAACACCTGAAGAAGCTGCTCGACGTGAAGCTCGAGGTGACCAAGAAGACCAAGGGCGACAACGAGAACATCTTCTTCAACCGCCGCATCGAGAACGACAAGACGCCGGGGAAGTTCCGGAAAGAGGCGGGCGACGCGCTTGTCCCGTTCTAACGGGCAAGCGGCCACGATCATCATCGACACGCGGGAGCAGGAGCCGTATTCGTTCGATTCCCGGCTGGCAGCGACGGTGCGGCGGGCGCTGCCAGCCGGGGATTATTCGCTCGACGGCTTCGAGAGCGTCGTCGCCGTGGAGCGAAAAACGCTCGACGACTTCGTCGCGACGGTGATCCACAGCCGGAAGCGGTTCCGCGAGGAGCTGCGAAAGCTCGCGGGCTACCGGGCGGCGTGCGTGGTGGTTGAGGCCGGCCTTCTCGACCTGTTGCAGAAGCGCTACCGGGGCGGCGCGCATCCCAACGCGGTTCTCGGGAGCGCGCTGTCGCTCATTCTCGATTACCGCGTCCCGGTATTTTTCTGCTCAAACCGCCAGGCGGCCTGCCACTTCGTGCAGGCGTACCTGCTCGCCGCGCACGCGAGGTGGGGGACATGATTGTGGAGCGCACAAGCATCCGAGGCGTCGTAGAGGCGGTTTACTACTCCGGACCTACCTTCACCGCCGGCCGCCTTCGAACATCAGAGGGGGCTTCGGTGAAATTCGCGGGCAAGGTGTCCGTGAAGGAGAACGCTCCAGTGCGTCTGGAGGGCCAGTGGACTCATCACCCCAAGTACGGCCGCCAGTTCGAGGCCGAGTTCATGGGCCACGACCTGGAGATGGACCCGGACGGATTGGCGAACTTCCTGGCGAATCATCCGGACGTGAAAGGGATCGGTCCCGTGAAGGCCCGGCTCATCGCGGACCGCTTCGGCGTTGGATTCGACGCCGCCATTCGGGGTCAACCCGAAGCGGTGGCGGCAATCGCAAAGGTCCCTCTGGATGCCATCCTCGACTTGCAGCGCATCTGGATCGCCAACAGCGATTTCAACGCGGCGATGGCATATCTGGCCGCCTTTGGGCTCACCCATCACCAGGTGACGACGCTGGTGGGCAAGTTTGGCAGCCAGGTGGTGCCGATCCTGGAGAACGATCCCTATGTGCTCATGCGGGAGATCGCCGGCTTCGGCTTCAAGCGCGTGGACAAGATCGCGCGCATGATGGGAACGCCAAAGGACCTGCCCTCACGGATTCGCGCCGGTCTTCACTACTGCGTGCTGGCCGCACTCGACGACGGCGACTGCTGGGTCGAGTACGAAGATTTGCTCGACCGCGCCAATACCCTGCTGGTGATGGACACGCTCGACAGCCGCGAGGTTATCGAGCGGAATCTGGAAGTGTTGATCTCCGAGGGGCGACTCACGTGCCAGCCCTTTGAGCGTCTTGTGGTCGCCGATCCGGAGATTCACCGGATGGAAATGGAACTTGCGGGAGTCCTCCGGACGGCCCACCAACGGAGCCCCCATGCCGTCGACGGCCTGGAGCAGTTGCTCGAGGCCGAAGGTGGCGAACTCAATCCCGAGCAGAGAGACGCCGTCAAGAACTCTCTAAGTTTCTCCGTCTCCCTGATGGCCGGCGGCGCTGGCAGCGGCAAGACGTACGCGGTCTCGACTATCGCCACCATCGCGGAGCGGCTGGAGTTGAAGGTTGTTCTTGCGGCGCCCACCGGCAAGGCGGCGAAGCGGCTTCAAGAGGTTGTGGGCCATGAGGCAAGTACCATCCATCGGCTTCTCGGCTTCAATGGGAACACGTACTCGAAGGACACTCTCAATCCGGTCGAGGCCGACATCCTGGTTGTGGACGAAGTCTCGATGGTGGACGTCCAGCTTGCCTGGCGGCTGTTCCAGGCGGTGGATCGTGCGCGCACCGCCGTTGTCCTGGTCGGTGACCACAACCAGTTGCCGCCCGTGGGGCCGGGCAACCTCCTCAGGGACCTGGTGCGATCGCGTGCGATTCCCACCACAGTTCTCACCAGGATCATTCGCCAAGCCGGCGTGCTGAAGGAAAACTCCACCGCGATTCTCTCAGGCGAGGTGCGAGCCACCTCGGAGGTGCAGACGGGCGCGCGCCGCCCCTGGTACGTGATCGACAAGTTCACGGACAGAGATGACGTGCGCCGCATGCTTCTGCTCCTCTTCGAAGAGGTGCTCCATGACCGCCTCGGCTACGACCTGATTCGCGATGTCCAGGTGCTCACGCCGACTCACAAGGGGCCGCTTGGCACGGTCGAGGTGAACATCGAGTTGCAGCGGCTGCTTCAGAGGAAGTTGTACGGATTCGATGTTCCCGATCTGGAGCCTGGCCACCGGCCACGCCTGTATGCCGGCGACAAGGTGATTCAGATGAAGAACGACTACGAGTTGGGCGTCATGAATGGCGCGATGGGCATCGTGCTGGACACCACCGCCGACGGTAGCCTTACCATCGACTTCGACGGCCATCCGCTTGAGATCTCCGGAGACTCCGGTGCGGCCGGCAATCTCCAGTTGGCCTACGCGACCTCCATCCACAAAGTGCAAGGTTCGGAGTTCCCGTGCGCTATCGTGATCGCCCACAAGTCGCATTCCTTCATGCATCACCGCAACCTGCTTTATACGGCAGTGACGCGCGCCAAGGACGCGGTGATCATCCTCGGCGACCGCTGGGGCATCGACAACTGCGCCAGCAAGTGCCAGGTGGACCGGCGTAACACGTTCCTCTCGTTCCTGCTGCAGGGCGAGGCGCGCCCGTGACCGCGCCCCCGGTGGATGTTCACACCTACTACCGCCAAATCACCGACGTGGACATCGGTGAGATCGCCCGTGAGTTGCTCGGTGGCCGCATTACCCAGGATTCCCGGCAGACGCTGTTCTGTGACTGCCCGAACCACCGGAGCCAGTCTCATCGTTCCCTCCACATCATGCTCGATAAGCAGGGCTGGTACTGCTTCGGCTGTGGCGTCGGCGGCGATGTGCTGCAGCTCGTCGAGTTCGTTCGTGACGGCGGGGTGACGCGCGGCCAGTCTGGGCAAATGCCGGAGTCCCACCGCCAGGCTCGTGACTTCCTGGCGGCGCGTGCCGGGATGCCGCCTTTGTCGAAGCTCGGCTCCGGAAACCCGGAAGAGGCCGAAGAAGCCCACCAGTTGACGCTTCGCGTTCATGAGGCGCTGACCGCGTTGGCAGAGATCTACCATCAACGGCTGATCGGGAATGCTGAAGTCCTCGCATGGTTCCGCGGCAAGTACGGGATTGGCCAGGAGACGACTGAGCGGCTGAAGATCGGCTTTGCCGACAACGGCGAGCCAGGCGCGGCGCGCTTGCTGATGGAAGGTCCCGGCGCCTTCACGATGCGGGAACTGGCGGCGACGTCGGCGTTCAGGCCCACGGCCCAGGATGGACTCGTTCCGTCTTTCGATGGCCGGATCGTTTTCCCCTACTGGAGCCGCGGCCGCGTGGTATTCATGATTGGCCGCCGGACTCCATGGACGCCGGATCACGACTGGGAGAAGTCGAAGTACAAGAAGCTTGCCGTCCGCAATGACCGCAACCACAGCCACGTTGCGCCCTGCATCCGCAATGATGTCCTTTACAACGAAGACGTCCTGTTGACGCGTCCAGAGCGCATCATCATCACAGAGGGCGTCACAGATTGCATTTCGCTCATGGAGCACGGCTTCCCCGTCGTATCGCCGGTCACCGTGCAGATACGCGAAGCGGACTGGGAACGCCTGCTACCAAAGCTTGCCGGCGTGAAGACGGTCTTCATCTGCCAGGACAACGAAGTGTCCGAAGCCGGCATGACAGGCGCGTTGCGCACGGCACGCATCCTCGCTGAGCATGGCATTCTCACCAGGCTCGCCATTCTTCCCCTCGGAGAGAAGCAACAGGAAGCACGCCGCCAACTGCGGGAACAGTTCGGCGTGGGTGCGTCTGACGATGCCAAGAGTCTTCCACGGGAGGCCGAAGCGCTGCTCTCGGACGCCAAGATCGACGTCAACGAGTTCTTTGCGTCTGGAAAGACGGCGGCAGACTTCGAAGCTATCCTGGAAGCCGCGCAAACGCCGGTGGAATTGGCCATTTCCGAACTCTCGGCCGAGACCCCGGAAGCTGACCTCGGGCGATTGCTCGATCCGATCCTTGCCGAGGTGCGGCGACTCGATCCCCTCGATCAGGACCGCCATCTGCGCCTGATCCAGCAACGCGTCGGCAAAGGCCGCGTGCCGGTCTCTGTTCTTCGGCGTCAGATGAATGTCGTCGAAATCAGCAGGAAGAGCACTGGCAAAGGATCGCGCTCATCCGGTCGGGGGCGGGCAGCCGTAGCGGCCATCGACGAGAAGGCTTCGGGAGACTGGCGCAATGACTTACTGCTGAACCTGAACGGCACCGTCAAGCCCATCCTCGCCAACGCAATCACCGCCTTGCGCGGGGCGGACGAGTGGAAGGGCGCGCTGGCGTATGACGACTTTGCCTTGAAAACCGTGGCTCTCCGCGCGCCTCCATGGATGAGTCCAGGCGTTCAGATGCCATTCCCTTGGGCGACTGCCGACGATATTCTTGCCACCAATTGGCTTCAGCACCAGGGAATCTGCGTGCCACAGCATGTCGCCGGCCCGGCAGTTGAGGTCGCTGCAAAGGATCGCCGCATTCACCCCGTGCGGGAGTATCTTCAAAGTCTCACCTGGGATGGAACGTCGCGGCTGCGCAGTTGGTTGACCACGTACCTGGGCGTCGAACCGTCGTCGTACGCTGCGGCGGTCGGAACGCGCTGGATGATCTCCGCTGTGGCGCGCATCTTATCTCCCGGCGTCAAAGCCGACACCTGTCTGATCCTGGAAGGCCCACAAGGCATCAAGAAATCCACCGCATTGCGCGTATTGGGCGAACCGTGGTTCACGGACCAGATTCCCGAACTTGGGTCGAAGGATGCAGCCATCCAGATCCATGGCGTCTGGATTGTTGAGATCGCGGAACTGGAATCGATGGCGCGAACTGAAGTGGGCCGGGTGAAGGCTTTCATGAGCTGTCAGTCCGACCGCTTCCGGCCGCCGTACGCTACACGGCCTATCGATTCGCCGCGCCAGTGCGTCTTTGCCGGCAGCGTGAATCACGCTGATTATCTTCGGGACGACACCGGTAATCGCCGGTTCTGGCCTGTGGAGTGCAAGGCCGCCGTGATTGATATTGACGGGCTTGCCGCCGCCAAAGACCAGCTGTGGGCTGAGGCGGTTTACTTGCATTTTGAGGGTAAGGCCTGGTGGTTGGACAC
>OCTA010003414.1_pt1 | contig 14082 bp, 10 predicted proteins | sample 1538991 | NCBI WGS metagenome assembly OCTA01 (sample SAMEA3539302, study PRJEB22396) | soil metagenome | biome: tundra; feature: field; material: soil | place: USA | collected 2010-05 | depth 0.15 m
GGCTGCGCGCACCCGGCGGCTGTCCCTGGGACCGGGAACAGACCTTCGACACGATTAAGCCATACACCATCGAAGAGTCCTACGAAGTGCTCGATGCGATCGACCGGCGCGACTACGCGGGGCTGCGCGAAGAACTCGGTGACCTCATATTGCAGGTCGTATTCTACGCGCAGATGGCGCGCGAAGAGGGCCGCTTCTCGATCGCCGATTCGTTGGACGCGATCAACGCGAAGCTGATTCGCCGCCATCCGCATGTCTTCGCCGAAGGCGATGCGAAAACGCCGGACGAAGTGCTGCTGCGCTGGGATGAGATCAAGCGCGAGGAGAAGCGCGAGAAGGGCGAGCCGCCCACGGGACGCCTGGACGGCGTCCAGCGTGCGCTGCCGGCATTGATGGAGGCCCACGAAATCTCGAAAAAGGCCGCCCAAGCGGGCTTCGAATGGTCCGCTTTCGAGCAGGTCCTGGAGAAACTGCACGAGGAACTCGGCGAACTGGCCCACGCTCGCGCACTCGGATCGCAGGATGAAATCGAAGGCGAAGTCGGCGATCTGCTGTTCACGCTGGTCAACGTGGCGCGCTGGCTAAAGGTTGACCCGGAACAGGCGCTACGCAAGACCAACGCCAAATTCCGGCGCCGGTTCGCGCACCTCGAACGGAGCCTCGCGGCGCGCGGCCAAAGTCTCGAACAATCGACGCTGGAGGAGATGGAGTCGCTGTGGCAACAGGCCAAGACGCTGCCCGAATCTCGTTGAGCCCGCTCGCATCGCTGGCCGAATTCCGCGAGGCGCTCAAACTGCAGCGCGAGATCTGGGGCTTCGAAGACATCGAACTGCTGCCATTGCGCCTTTTCGTGGTCGCGCGCAAAGTGGGCGGGCAGGTGATCGGCGCGTTCGACGACTCGGCCGTAGAGCGCCCGATGATCGGGTTCCTGCTGGCGATCCCGGGATTGAATCAGGACGGCGTGTATCTGCACAGCCACATGATGGGCGTGCAGGCGCGCTACCGCGATCTCGGCGTCGGGCGCAGGCTGAAGCTGGCGCAGCGCGAAGAAGCTCTGCGGCGCGGCGTACGGCTCATCGAGTGGACCTTCGATCCGCTGGAGACCAAGAATGCCTTCTTCAATATCGAACGGCTGGGTGCGATCGTGCGCCGGTTCGTGCTCAATCAGTACGGCACCACCAGCAGCCCGTTGCACGGCGGCCTGCCGACGGACCGGTGTGTGGCCGAATGGTTTCTCGATAGCGCACGCGTGCGCGGCGTGGTGGCGGGCGGGCCAGCGCCGCACGGAGAAATCCTGGCACGCGTCGGCGTGCCGCACGACATCGCGGAGATTCGCCGCCACGATCTACGACGGGCGCTCGATATTCAACGGGGCGTGAGCAGCGGCATGCTGGAGAACCTGAGCCGCGGCCTGGCGGTCACGGGGCTGGAACTAACGCCCGAAGCGGCCGTCTACCTTTTCTCAAAATGGCCTTCCGAATAGACCGAATTCGTTTGCACCGGCTGGAGATGCCGCTGGTGCATTTCTTCGAGACCAGCTTCAGCCGCACGTTTAGCCGCCAGATCATTCTCGTCGAAGTTGTTTCGGGCGATTTTTCAGGGTGGGGCGAAGTCACCTGTGGGGAGCATCCTTTTTACAACGAAGAGTGGACCGACGCGGCGTGGCTTTTGTTGAAGCACTACATCGCGCCGGCGGCGCTGGGCCAGACGCTCGGGAGCGCCATGGAGGCCGGATCGCTTTCCCAGGGGATTCGCGGCCACCGCATGGCGCGCGGCGGATTCGAGGCCGCGTGTTGGGATCTCGAAGCGCGCCTCGCCGGTCTGCCGCTGTGGAAACTCATCGGCGGCGGCGCGCGCCGCGAGATTCCCTGTGGCGTGTCGATTGGCATCCAGGACAGCGTGCCCCAATTGATCGGAAAGATCGGCGTCGAAATCGAAGCCGGTTATCAGCGCATCAAAATGAAGATCAAACCGGGCTGGGACGTGGACGTGATCCGCGCGGTGCGCCGCGAATTTCCCGATGTCGCGCTGATGGCCGATGCCAATTCGGCCTACACGCTGGCCGACGGCGAGCATTTGAAGCGTCTCGACGAGTTCAACCTGATGATGATCGAACAACCGCTGGCGCACGACGAGATCATCGACCACGCGGCGCTGCAGCAGGCCCTGCGCACGCCGATCTGTCTGGATGAATGCATCCGCACGGCGCACCACGCCGCCCAGGCCATCCGTCTCGGCGCCTGCCGCATCATCAATATCAAGCTGGGGCGCGTGGGCGGCTTTGCCGAAGCCCGCAAGGTGCACGACGTGTGCCTGAGCCACGATATTCCGGTATGGTGCGGCGGCATGCTCGAGAGCGGCGTCGGCCGCGCGCACAACATCGCGCTGGCGACGCTCGCCGGTTTCGTGCTGCCGGGCGACGTCTCGGCCAGCCGCCGGTATTGGACGCGGGACGTCATCGATCCGTGGGTTGAGGTCACGCCGCGCGGGACCATCGTCAGCGGCGACGGTCCGGGCTTCGGCTACACCCTCGACCTCGATTTCCTGGCCTCGGTACGCGTGGCGCTGGAGACGCTCGAGCCGCAGTGATTTCCGTTGATCCCCTGAGTTCGGTGCGGCGGCCGGCCCCTTCGCAGGCCCGTATTTACGGGCTTGTCTGCCTGATGACCCTGATCTGGAGCCTCAACTACGTTGTGGCCAAGATCGCCCTGCGCAGCTTCCCGCCGGTCTTCTTCGCCTGCCTGCGCATGATGCTCGCCGGGGCGCTGATGAGCGCCGTCTATGGCGTCTGGATTCGCCGCCGCCCCGCCGCGTCCTTTCGCAAATGGCCGTGGCGGGATCTCGTGATTGTCGCGGGAGTCGGCGTCCTGGGCATTGTTGGCAACCAGATTTTCTTCGTCGTCGGCATTGACTACACGTCGGTGGCGCATGCCTCGCTGGTCATCGCCACGACGCCGGTGCAGGTGCTGGTGCTAGCGTGGCTGCGCGGACAGGAGCGCCTCACTCAGCGCAAGGCGATCGGCATGGCGCTGGCCGTGGCCGGCGTGGCCGTGCTCAACCTCTCGCCCGGCCGCTCGGCGCACGGGGCTTCCCTCGTGGGCGACTTTCTGATTTTCCTGTGCGCGTTTTCCTTCGCGGTTTATACGGTCTTCACCAAGGAGCGGCTGCGGCGCTATGGCGCCATCCCGATTAACAGCCTGGGCTACGCAGTCAGCACGCTGCTGCTGGTCGCGCCGGTGTGGCTGTGGGGCCGCGAGTTCCACTACGCGGCCGTGCCGGCGGTGGGTTGGTGGATGCTGGCCTACATGGCCGTGCTCTCGTCGGTGGTGTGCTACATGATCTTCAGCTATGCGCTGGGCTTTCTGGCCGCTTCGCGCGTAGCGTCGTTCAGCTATGCCCAGCCGCTGATCGCATCGCTGGCCGCGTGGTGGCTGCTGGATGAACCGGTGACGCTGGCCGTTGCGCTGGGCGGCGGGATGGTATTGGCGGGAGTCTGGCTGAGTTCGCGAAACTGAGAAAGAGGGGCTGAGGCGTTGGCCGGATTTTTGCATTTACTACGCTCGAACCGCAACTACCGCACCACGTGGATGGCGCAGGTGGTGAGCGAGGTCGGCGACAACTTCAACAACATCGCGGTCTTTGCGCTGGTGATGCAGCAGACGCACTCCGGGCTGGCCGTGGGCGGCGTGATGCTCTCGCGGGCCGTCGGCATTCTGCTGGCCGGGCCGATCGCCGGCGTCGTGCTCGACCGCTTCGACCGCCGGCGCATCATGGTTGTCAGCGACCTGGTGCGCTCGGTGATCGCGCTCGCGTTTCTGCTGACGATCCACGAACGCAACGTCGGCTTGCTGCTGTTTCTGAGCGGTCTGCTGATGTTCGCGTCGCCTTTCTTCACGAGCGGCCGCGCATCGATTCTGCCGCGCATCGCGACGCGTGATGAACTGCACACCGCCAACTCGCTCACCCAGACCACGGCCTGGACGTCGGTCGCGCTGGGGAGTTTCCTCGGCGGTGCGGTCTCGTCCTGGTTCGGGTTCCACGTAGCGTTCGTCTTCAACGCCCTGTCGTTCCTCTTCTCGGCGTTGTTCATCGGCCGGCTGCGCTCGCCCGACCGCAACGGGTTCACAGCCAGCCGCGACGACGTTGAGCCGCACGAGCGTCATCCGCTGCGGGACTATGTGGACGGACTGCGCTACATGCGCAGCGTCCCGCTGCTGTTCGCGCTGGCGCTGGTGGGCGTGGGTTGGGCGACCGGAGGCGGCGCGGCGCAGATCCTTTTCAGCCTCTTCGGCGAAGTCGTTTTCAAGCGCGGCGCGGCCGGCATCGGCGAGGTCTGGGGCTGCGCGGGCATCGGCCTGATTCTCGGCGGCATCCTGGCCAACGCGTGGGGCCGCAGGCTGAGTTTCGAGCGCTACAAGTGGCTGGTTGTGATCTGCTTCACCGTGCATGGCGGCAGCTACATCCTGTTCAGCCTGAGCCCGAGCTACGCGCTGGCGCTGGTCTTCATCGGCCTGTCCCGACTCTCCATCGCGGTGAGCAGCGTACTCAACATGACGCAGGTGCTGCGGCACACGCCGGATGCCTACCGCGGCCGCGTCACCTCTACCATGGAGTCGATGGTGTGGGCGACCATGATGTTGTCGCTGAGCGTGGCCAGCTACTTTTCACAGACGCATTCGCCGCGCGACATTGGCGTGGTCGCGGGCGCGTGCAGCTCGATGACCGCCGTCTTCTGGGGCTGGGCGCAATTCAGCGGACGGCTGCCCGAGCCGGCGCTGGAAGGACACGAGCCGGAGCGGGACGAGGAGGTCGAGGTCCATGTCTGATACGGCAAGAGTCGGCGCAGGGTTTGATCTCGCGGGCAAGGTCGTGCTCGTCACCGGCGCCGCCCGGCGCATCGGCCGCTCGATCGCGCTGCGGCTGCACCGCGAAGGCGCGCGCGTGTTGATTCATTACTCGTCCTCGCAGGCCGAGGCCGGCCAGACCGCGGCCGAGTGCGGAGGCGCCCCCTTGTATCGCGCCAACCTGGAGAGCGTCTCCGAAATCAAAGCGCTGTTCGCCGAGATCGCCGCGCGCGAGAGCCGGCTCGACGCGCTGGTCAACAACGCGGCACGCTTCACCGCCGCCGATCCGCTGATGCTCACCGAAGCCGATTGGGACTCGATCCACGATGTCAACCTCAAGGCGACTTTCTTCTGCGCTCAGCAGGCCGCGTTGCTGATGCGCCGCAATCCCGGCGGAGCGGGCCGCATCGTGAATATGAGTTCGATGGGCGCCTTCCTGGCCTGGCCCGAACACGCGCATTACTGTGCCTCGAAAGCCGGCGTCGTGGCCTTGACGCGAGTTCTGGCCAAGGCCCTGGCGCCGGCCATCACGGTCAACTCCGTCGCGCCCGGCGTGATCCCCTTTGACGAAGTGGACGAGCCGCGCATTCAGGCCCTGGCGCGCGCGACGCCCGCCGGCCGGCCCGGCACGGGCGAGGAGATCGCCGCCGCGGTCGTGTACTTCCTGACGGCTTCAAACTTCGTCACCGGCCAGGTCCTGCAGGTGGACGGCGGCCTGGGTCTGGGCTGAACCGGCGCGGTGCAAAACCGGGAGATCGCAGCGGATTTTCCTCAAGACCGGCGGGCGCACAGCGATAAGGGTCTTGTGCAGGCCCTGATCGAGAACGCGCGGCGAATCCTGGACACGGCGGTTGAGGCCGAGCAGTCCGGACAGAGCGCCTCCGACTGGACCTTTTTCGTCGGGCCCGAGGGTGGTCTGGAAATCATCGCCGGGACCGAAACACCCCTCGATTCACTCACTTGGAGCCGAGGCGCGCGCATGGCCTGGCAACTGCGCCACGATGGCGGCGGGATTCGCGTGGAAGGCCGCTCCCTACTTGAGCACTGCCGGCTGGAGACGGAAGCGCCGTCGCGCGCCGCCCGCCTGCTGCTCGGCTGCGGCCCGCTCTATCAGTTCGCTCCCGCGGCCTGATTCGAATCGGCCCGCCGCTCAACCGAAAGCGTCGCCGGTGCGTCCGTATGCTATCTTGAGAGTGTCGCGGCGCGTGTAGCTCAGCTGGTAGCAGCGCCAGATTGTGGTTCTGGAAGTCGTGGGTTCGAACCCCACCACGCGCCCCAATTCAAGCTACTCATTCTAAACCACTTACTCCCCTTATAAGACCACCTGGCCCAAGCTGCTGCCAAGCGCGGTGGCAGGCGTACGGGGAGCGTGCGGGGAGAGCGATTGCAGCGTGAATTCAACGTCTTCGGGCCGCCCCAAACGGCGGCTCCACCGTGGCACCCTGCTTCCCGGTGGATCTGCTGCAATCAAAAGGCTTATTAAAACTTTCAGCATGTTCCACAGGAGCTCGGACGCGACGCTGGTTGGGACCGTGTTTTCAGCGTGCATTACCGTACGGCGCGAGGCGCGGTGAGGCCCGGCCAGTCGTCGGTGCGAAAAGGCGCAGCGGGCAAACCGGCGCCGTTGGCCAGGTTGGCGTCGGGATTATCGGCCCAGGCGTAACGCACGGCCACGGGGGCGGGAACCTGGGGGCTGGAAACCACGACTGCGTCGCCTTCCAGGCGGGCGTCGGCCCAGTAGAATTTGCGGTCGGCGGCGGCGATGGCGAAGCCGCGCAGGACCGAGCCCGCGCTGAGGGTCAGGCCCCCGCCGGTGTGCTGGAAGCCGATCCGGATGGCGCCGGCCTCGATACGCGCGGAATCGAACAGCGGACCGGAGAATTCGCCGCCGCGGCCGTAGGTTGTCCCGAGCGCCCAGAGGGCCAGGCGGTCGGCGACTTCGGCCTTGCGATGGGGGTGGACGTTACCGGCCTCGCCCAGCCCCAGGGCCACGGCCAGACCGGTATTGGGCGTATTCTTCAGGGTCAGGAACTGGGCCTCGCGCAACTCCGCCCAGTCGCTTTCGGAAGGCTGATCCCGGCGTGCACGAAATTCGGGCAATTGGACGATCAGGAAGGGGAAATCGCCTTGGTTCCAGGCCTGGCGCCAGCTACGGATGAGGGCCGGCAGGAGCGTGCGGTACTCGAAGGCGCGGCCGGCGTTGCCCTCGCCCTGGTACCAGATGGCGCCGCGCAGCGCATAGGGCGCCAAAGGCGCGATCATGCCATTGAAAAGGGATCCCGGGGGCATGAGGACGCCGGCGGCGGCGCGCTGGGGCATAATCCGAAAACCGCGCAGAGAGGCCAGGGTCAGCGGCTGCCGCACACCCCAGCCGGCCTGCTTCAAGTCGGCAAAGCGGATGGTGACGGGCTGCCAGGCCGGGGTCGCGTCAATGGCCGGGATGCGGTAATCGTCGGAATCGAGCACAGCGGGTTCCAGGACATCGAAGCGAAAGACGCCGCGGCCGCGGCAGTCGAAGCGCAGCCCGGAGTACGGGCTGAGGTCGCGCACCTGGTGGCGCAAAGCGAAGTCGCCGGTGAGGGCTGGAGATTCGTCGGCTTCCAGGCTGCCGCTGAGGCGCGCGGCCGGGCTCGGCGCGGTGCGGCCGGAGGGAACCAACTCGAAGTGCGAGTTGCGCACGGCGTCCCAGTTGAAGCTCCATTCCGGGTGCAGGGATTCCGCGGTGCCATCGGCGCGCAGAAGTTCGAAGCGGTCAAAGTCCAGTTGGAACTCGGTGGGGTGGGCCGCCAGCGCGCGGGTGAGGACATCGCCGGAGTCCCAGGATTTCAGAAGCGGCTGCAATTCCGGGCTGGCGGCCAAGGCCGCCGTGGAGGTCCACAACTCGGCTGAGGTCCCGGACCAGGTGCTTTGGATGATGCCGACCGGCACGCCGAGTTCCTTGTACATCCGGCGGGCGAAGAGATAGCCGACGGCCGAGAAGCCACGGGCCGAGTCCGGCGTGAGCTGGCGCCAGACGGCATCGGGGGTGGTTTCCAAAGGCTGAAGGACGCTGCGCGACGGCACTTGGAAGAGCCGGATGCCGGTGTAATCGGCGTCGGCAATATCGTCGGCGGCGGTGGCGGCGCCGGAGAGCGCGAAAGCCATGTTGGACTGGCCGGAACAGATCCAGACCTCGCCGACCAGGACGTCGTCGAACACCACGGCGCGGTTGCCTTGGACGGTGAGCCGGTAAGGCCCGCCGGCGGGCAGAGCCGCGAGCGTGAGACGCCAGCGCCCGGCGGCATCGGCGGTGGTTTGGCGCGCCTGGTCGAGGATCGTGACCGTGATGCGCTCCTGCGGATCGGCCCAGCCCCAGACCGGGACTGCCCCGCCCTGCTGGAGCACCATATGATTGCCGAACAGCGGAGGCAGAACCGGGTTGGCATGGAGGGAGGCGGCGAACAAGAAGGCGGCGAAAGCGAGTTTCATGCTCCTTCACATTGGAACACGCGCCCGAGCAGGCTCGCCAGAGCGAGGCGCATTCCAGGCTCATCATTCCAAGGCTGCGGAAAATCCGAGGCCGATGGCCCGGCACGCAAAGCCAGCCCGCGGCGCTCACAAGCCGACGTGCGAGATTTCCTCTACGCGCCGTTAACGGGCTGGCAAACCGTAGCTGGCAAGGTCGAAGAGTGTGCCGTGTTGCTCGATCATCTCGGCCAATAGAACGTCTTCCGCGGCCGGCAGATCCTGCAACTCAGTTCGTAGCCGGGAGAGCCAGGTCTTCTCGCGCGGAGGCAGAGCGCAAAGGCCGCTGGCTTGCGCCTCTTCGAGAATCGCCACGGCTTCGCGGCCGGCGGCGACCGTACGGCCGTAGTCGCCGGCGACGCTGACAATGGCGCGGGCGATGCGCAGAGTGGAGAGCGGGGAAAGAAGCAGCGCCTGCGGGCTCAGATGTTCGTCGGATTCAGTGAGCCAGTCGCGAAGCACGTTCTGCTGGCCGTGCTGGGTGGCGACGTTCATGAGGCGGCAATCGTAGGCCAGCAGTTCGGCAAAAGCCTCCGGCGCGTTGCCCGAAAGCAGACGAATGTTCTGGACGGACTCGTTGCTCCACAGATCGCACATGGCCGAGGCGATGTTGCCGACCGGGCTGAAGTGGGCGCAGGCAGCCGACTTGCCCTCCATCGAGATCGGACAGCCGGTGATGGCCTTGAGCACGGGCCCTTCATAGGCGCAGTCCTTGGAAGGACCCTGCGCGCCGTGCTCGAAAGCGACCAGGCTGCGGGCGGCACTCATCGCCCGGACGACGGCGGCCAGGACCTCGGGCAGCATTTTCTGATGGGCCAGTTGCATGGCCGTGTTGGCGAAACCGCAGGCCGTATCGCCGCCCGGGATCGCGCGCGGCGAAGCGGCGCAGGCTTCGGCGATCCGATCCCACAACCAGGCCATGTCGCGCGGAGCCAGCACGCCCAAGGCGCATACGATCGCGCGGAAATCGCCGTACATCAAGCCTTCGTCGTGCAGTTCCTTGCCGCCGATCGATTCGATGGACAGGATGTCGGCGCCCGCTGCGATGCACAATTCAAACGAGCGTCGAAGCCGCTCCCAGGCCGGGCCGGTGCGCAGCAGCGGGGGCTTGGCCTGCTCGCGAATGTCGGTGGGAGTCACGCGCAGGGCCGAGCGCAGGCCGTGTTTCTCATGCGCTTCCCCCAGACAGGCGTGCAGCAGGGCCGTGATTTCGGCGCCCCACTCGGGCGTTTCCGTCATGGCCGGGAGCAACTCGAACTCCAGCACAATGCCGGGTACCTGCAGCGCCACGGCGCGCCGCACGACGCCCGTGGCGATTTCGCGATAGTGCCCCAACACGTCGCTCCAAGTGGAAGCGTTCACCTCAATAGCCGGCAGGGTGAAATTCACTTCCGGGAACACGAGGCCGCCGCCGATGCGCAGGCCGAAGCCGCAATCGAGCGGCTTGGGCGCGGAGCCGAAAACCAGATTCTTTTCATCGGCAATGGCGAGCTCCCGATAACGGAACCCGGCCGAAGGTGTTTGTTTCATTTCGTATCCTTTCGGGCCGAACAGCGCGGGCACGTGGCCCGCGGCGCGGCTGAGGGGCGTTTGCAATCAACTGATGTCACGTGGCAATCACCAGCGCAACTCCTGGATGCCGGAGGAGGTCGCGCTCAGATAGCGGCTCAGACGCGGCGGCCGGGCGTCGGGCTCGAGCAGCCAGACCGTGCGGCCGGGGTAGTAGTGGCGCAGTTTTTCATCTTCATCCGAACCCAGATCGCGAGCCCAGACGACGCGGGCCGCATCGATGTCGGCCGCATTGAAGACCCACTCTTTGAAGCGATGCTGCGGCCAGTAGCGGACGAAGACCAGGTGCGTTCCGGGCGCCTGCGCGAGCTGCGTGGCGATCGCGATGCGCCCGTCCGGGTCGCCATAATTGATCGCGTCCCAGGTTTCGTAGCGGATCGCCGCCGACGCGAAGTCCTGGGTCCGGAACAAATGCAGGCCGTACCAGAAAACGAAGTGCGCCAGACAGAGGAAGATGAGCAAACGCGCGGCGTGCAGACCGATGGGCGATCCGCGCCAGCCGATCCGGCTCAGCCGTTCGAGCGCGGTCACGCCGATCAGAACGAACAGGCAGGTCTCGGCGGCGATGTAATGGGTGAAGAAATAGGAATAGAAATTGGTCCCCAGTGCGAACACGAGGAGCACAAGAAGCACCCAGGCGTAACGGGCATAGCGCGTTCTGAAGAAGTAGAACGGCAGGGCCAGATAGAGCGGCACAAGAAAGAAGAAACGGTAGAAGCGCACGTTTCTGCCGAGGCGCTCGAGGTAGGTGCCGACAGTGTCGGTGCGGTCTCCGTGCAGGTCGGCTTGCACGAGGTAATCGAGCTGCTGCTGAGGCGTCAGGTCACGGTGGGGGACGGCCTTGGGCTGAAAAGTGAAACTCGTGGGAATACCGTACTCATAGCGGCTGAGCGCGTAGGGATGGGTCGTCCAATTCCCGGTGACCTGCTGGTTGTGAAACAGTGTCAGTCCGATGGCCGGGAGCACGACCAGGCCCACGATCACCGCCGTGCGAATCAGGTTGCGGATTGCGTCACGGTCGCGCCATACCGGCAAGAAAAACAGGATCACCGCGAGGCACAGAAAGATGCATTCGTAAGGCCGCGTGAGCAGATGGATCGCGATCCCCGCGCCCAGCAGAACGGCATCGCGCCGGCGCCAGCGCGCCCTCAGCCGGGGCAGCGATCCAAACACGAGACAGCCCGCAGCCGCGCACACCGCGCCGCCCCAGTAGCTGTTCATCCACTGGTTGAGGGGGCCGAACTGGATCACCGCCAAAAGGCCGCCGAGCAGCGCCCAGCCGGGCGTGGTCCAGGCCCGCAGCATCCAATAACAGAGGGCGCACAGGGCGGCCACGGAAAGCGCCACGCCGGCCCAGGGATGGCCGAACACGAGCCAGCCCAGCGCCAGCACCAGCCCCTGCCCGAGGGCATAGATGGAGCTGTAGGTGGGCTGCTGGAGGACGAAGTAAGTCTCGAAGAACTGCGGTAGCGCGTGCGGCGGATTCGTCAGGCGGAAGTGGCGCAGGGTGTCGGCGAGGAGGATGTAGCTGAACTCGTCGGCGACGTACGGCGTCGGAATGGGGTAGTGGACCAGGAGCACGAGTCGGAGCGCGAGCGGCAGGAGTCCCAGCAACAGCATGCACCAACCGGTCCGGAGAGCCAGTTTGGACGCCATGGGCTCGAGCACTGGACGTGCGATTACGAGCAGCACGAGCAAGGCCGCGAGGGCCAATTCGACAAAATCGCTGGCACCAAACCCGATCGGGTTTTCGAAAGGATAGAAAGAACGCAGCAGGTGGAACGGGAACATGCAGCATTCCTATTGTTGCAAGGATTCAGGGGCGCGAAGAAGGGCGGCGACTCCCCCGATCCTCCACCACCGCGGGCATCAGCGAGACGGAGGCCGCTCAGCGGATGTCGATCTTGCGGCGGCTCAGCGTGGGTTCGCTGGCCTGCTCCGCCAGGGCCGAGGCCTTCAGCAGGACGGCGCCCGGCGTGGACGGAGCTTCGAGCGGCACCTGCCAGGTTTGCGCGCCATAAGCGGGAATCTCGAACGGCACGGCAGTGCCGGAGAGCCGCTGGCCGTCGCGCTCAAACGACAGGCTCAGCGTGCCGCGAAGATCGCGGCCTTCGTCATTCACCATCATCACGGCGTAGGTGCGTTTGGCCGAAGGCGTGAGGGTGGGCTGCCAGAAGTTGATGTAGACGCCCAGCGGCTTGAAGCTCTCGCGCACCCAATCGGCGAAGTTCGGCTCCAGCTCGAGCTGCTCGATATTGCGCCAGTGGTCGCCGGTCTTCACGCCGGAGTAATCGCAGGTCAGGAAGTTGAAATGCAGAACGCCCGCGAAATTGCGGTGAGCGCGCCAGAACTCCGTGAGTCCGGATAGGTAGTAGGCATAGAGTTCAAATCGCTGCTGCGGTGTGGCATCCTTTCCGAGCTGCTTTTCGTAGACCTTTTCGGTCAGCAGCGTGGGCGTGCCGTCGCGGCGCAGCCACAGCCATCCGTATTCGTTGATGATCGCCGCATGCGCGGTCGGTTGGGGCGAATTCTCGGACTTCGCGCCAGTCATTTTTTCGAGGCGTTTGATATCGAAGTTCGAATCGCTGAACAAATAGGGATGGTCCTCCACGCCGTCGTTGGCCGCGCCGGGCGTCGCATAGCCGTCGTCCCAGGGTCGGTTGGAGAGATCGAGTTGGCGCACCGTGGGGATGACGGTGTCGCGCAGCAACGGCCACTCAGTCTCATTGGTCGCGTCCCAGATAGCGACGCTCGGATGGTTCCAGTTGTCCCTCATCCACTCGCTGTACTCCGTGGTCAGCTCCTCGTTGCTGTAGGGAGGAAAGCGGTCCTTTCCGTTCCAGATGAAGTACTCGTTCTGGATCAGCAGCCCCGCTTCGTCGGCGATGTCGAGCCACATGTCGGGCACGGGACCGATGCAGAAGCGGAAGCTATTCCAGTTCATCCGCTTCGGCCAGGTCTTCAAGAGCTTCGTCACCCACTCGCGGTCCCACGGCAGGCGCCCGCTGTTGGGGTCCTCGAAGAAGCGGTGCAGGGTGACGTTGGAGCCGCGCAGGAAGTAGAGCTTGCCATTCAAATAGGCCCGCTTGGTGGGCGTGTCAAAACGGAATTCGCGCATGCCGAAGCGGAGGTCGATCGAATCGCCGCCGGTGGCCACGTGCAGCGTGTAGAGAAAAGGATCTTCGGGCGTCCACAGATGCGCGTCCTTCAAGTCCAATGTGAGTTTCAGCTTCTGAACTCCGATTCCGTTGTCGATCGTGGCGCTGCCGCGAACTGGCGACTCCGATCCCTTGGTCACGGCCGCGGTAAAACCAAGCGGACCGCTGGCGCGCCCCGGATTCAATTCCACCTCGACATCCGCCGTCATCGTCGCCAGTCGCGGCGCCACCTGCACGCTCTCGATGCGCGGCCAGTCGCCCTGGGATAACGTCACGCTGTCGTAGATGCCCGGCGTCCAGCGATACTTTTCGTAGTCGGAGCCGGTCGGGACCGAGACGGGCAGCACGGCCGGGTGAGCGCCCACGCGGATGACGACCACGTTTGCGCCCAGCTTAAGCAGTGGGCCGACTTCGAAGACGCCCGCCGTGAAGCAACCCAAGTGCTCTCCCGCTTTCACGCCGTTCACCCACACGGCCGTGCCGAACTGCGCCTTGCCGACTCTCAGCAGCGCCCACGCGCGCAGCTTGTCGACCTGAAAGGTTCGCTGGTACCAGAAATAGTTGCGAATCTGGCGCGGAACGCCGGCTGTCACCACGCGCGCCGACTCAGGCAGTTTCTTCTCGCGAATGCTGGCTTCGATGAACTCACGGCCATCGAAGAGGTCGACGTCCGGGAACGCGGGCGTCGCGAGATGCACGAGTCCCGGCACGGGCACGCGCGCGGGAAAAGTCTGTGGCATGGCGGCGGCACTGATGCTGTCCGCGATTTGCCATTCGCCGTCGAGCTGAACGATCGTCCGGTCCGCGGCGACCAGTGAGTAGGCGCAAGCCAGGAACAAACCGAGTGTGCAGTTGAGAAGTCGCATTGCCGAGTGCATCCTAACACCGGTGAAGGGCGACCTGCAGCTTCATCGGCGCTGGATCGAGGCGCGCTCCCGCGAGCGTACCAATCCGTGCCCGCCTAGATCGGAAGAGCGTCGTGTAGGGAAAGAGTGTAGATCTCGGTG
>OCTA010003416.1_pt1 | contig 14079 bp, 11 predicted proteins | sample 1538991 | NCBI WGS metagenome assembly OCTA01 (sample SAMEA3539302, study PRJEB22396) | soil metagenome | biome: tundra; feature: field; material: soil | place: USA | collected 2010-05 | depth 0.15 m
ACCGCCCGCCGGCGATGGCGGGGGGCGACCTACGAGATAGTTGTTCACCAAGAACCGGGCGTGGGGGGCCGTGTCCAGCGGCTGGTAGTCGACGGCACGAGCGTCGAGGGCAACCTCGTATGCCCGGCACCGGAGGGGTCAACTGTCAGGATCGAGGCAACCCTGGAGCGCGCACTGCCGTCGTGCTGACCGAGCCAGTTCGGTTCGCGCCAGCCGTCCGAGGTGCAACGCGGCGAACAGGGAACCTTGACACCTAACCGAATAAGTAGTTCACTTCTTTACGAATGGTTTACGGCGCGGCGTGGGGCGTGCCCTTGGTTGAACGACCGCGTAACTGGGCTGAAGACGAGCAACTTAGGGAGAAGCGGTGTCGCCCCTTGTTAAGGGGCACTCCCTGGGTTGGTGTCAATTGCTGGTCGAATGTGTCAACCGCCCGAGCGGTACCGTCGCCGTCCAGCGCATCGCGGCCGGTTTGCCGGATCTGCGGGCACCCGGAGTATTGGTCTAGGCTTAAGCGGTTCGGCATGGCGGCGATGCGCTGCGAGGGTGTCAGCGCCGTGGCGCCGTCCGGACGGCTTCTCAGATCGGAAAGTTGTTCAACTAGGACCACGAGAGAAGAGGAGGAAAGGGCGTATTCTAAGTAAGCCCGTGCTGGACCGGTCGAGTTTCGAGCGGTCAGGCGGGGTGGCACTCCGTCATCACAGCGTGCCGCAGCGTAGCTGCGAGCAATCTAAGACAGGAGAGAACTGGGATTATGGTAATCCACAAGAGAAAGATGGCAGTCGGGCTCGTCACCGCCGTTGCGGCGCTTTCGCTGATGCTGCCACTGCTCGGAGTCGGGGCTTCTGGTGCATCGACTCATGCGAGCAAGGCGAACCCGATCACGAGCCTCCCGCGCAACGAGACCCTCTACACGAGCGGTGCCGCGTACACAGCGCCGACCATCTGGAACCCGATGGACCTGGGCAACTTCGCGACGGGGACTGAGGGCCTGATCTACGAGACATTGTTCCTCTACAACCCGGTGGCGAACTCGTACGTCCCGTGGCTGGCCAAGAGCGGTACCTGGACGACTCCGAGCACGTACACGATCGTGTTGCGCAAAGGCGTCACCTGGAGCAACGGGAAACCGTTGACCTGCACCGACGTGGCCTACACGATCATGCTCGCCAAGACGAACCCGGCTGTGCCGTACTCCAACCTCGGCGCGGACCTGAGCGGCGTCTCGTGCACCAACGCCACAACGGCAGTGGTCACGTTCTCCACCCCGGCGTACACGCAGTGGACGAGCTTCCTCTGGCACGACCCGATCATCAACCAGTCGGTCTGGTCGAAGCTGTCCCCGGCCAAGCAGGTGACCGGAGCTAACACCCACCCGATCGGTTCCGGCCCGATGCTGTTCTTTGCCGCCAACGACCAGGAGGTCGTGTACACGGTCAACCCCAACTGGTGGGCGACCAAGGACCTCGGCTTGAAGTTCCACTTCAAGTACCTCGTTGACATCGTGAATGCAGCCAACCCTGTCGAGCTCGGCCAGCTGCTCGAGGGCAACATCGACATCAGCAACAACTTCCTTGCGGGCATCGGGTCGCTGGTCAGCTCTCCGGCGTCCACGGGAGTGCTCAACGGCACGGGCGGCGATGGCCTCCTCACGTACTACCCGACGGCGCCGTACATGATGTCGGCCAACACCGTCTGGCTGGAGCCCAACACGACCAAGTTCCCGATGAGCAACCTGAACTTCCGTAAGGCGCTGGCGTACGCGATCAACCCGAACCAGATCGCGTCCGTTATCTACGACAACCTCGTGAAGGCGGCGAACCCGGTCGGACTGCTGCCCAACCTTTACCCGTTCATCCCCAAGAGCATGAAGTCGTTGGAGTTCAGCTACAACCCGGCGAAGGCGAAGGCGTTCTTGGCGGCGTCCGGTTACAAGGGCACGCCCGTCACGATCCAGGACCCGGTCGGCTGGACGGACTGGAACTCGGCCACCGACCTCATCGTTCAAGAGCTCAAGAGTGTCGGCATCAATGCAGTCGCGTACTTCCCGCAGGACGCGGCACGCAACGCGAACTTGACGGACGGGACCTACGACCTGGCGCTTGACAACAACGCCGGGCCGGACTCCAACCCGTGGTCGTACTTCAACCGCGTGTTCGCGCTGCCGATCGCGAAGCAGCAGACTGTGCAGTGGAACTGGGAGCGCTTCAACGACCCCGCAGCGTTCGCACTCGTCCAGAAGATCGGCACGATCGTGCCGACCGACACAGCGGCCCTCCAGGGCGTCTACACCCAGCTCGAGACGATCTTCCTGCAGAACCTGCCGGAGATCCCCCTCTGGTACAACGGCGCGTGGGCGCAGTACAACACCACGTACTGGCACGACTACCCGGTTTCGACCAGCCGGACTGACCAGTACACCCCCGTTGTATGGGGTGGCTGGCTCGGCAACATGACCACTGTCCTCGGGCTGGCTCAGCTCATGCCAGTCGTCGCGGCCAAGTAGCGGTCACCAGCTAGCCTGTTGCGAACCGGCCACCCCGCCTCCTGCGAAGGGCAGGGGTGAGGTGGCCGGTCGCGACGAGCAGAGGATTCACGGGAGAGAGCCGTGCGCCGGTACCTGGTGAGAAAGCTCATCATTTACATTCTCACCTTCTTCGTCGCGGCCACGATTGACTGGATCCTGCCCAGGCTCGTCTCCGGGAACCCGATCTCGATCCTGCTGTCGAAGATGAGCCTGCAGCCGGGAACCTACAACGCCACCTACAAGCTGTACATGAACGCCTTCGGGTTCAACCGGCCGTGGTGGAAGCAGTACCTGACCTTCTGGACGGCCCTGTTTCACGGGAACCTAGGGATCAGCATCTACCAGTTCCCGAAGCCCGTCACATCGGTCATCGCCGACTACGTGCTGTTCACCCTGGCGCTGCTCATCCCCGCCATCCTGCTGGCGTACTTCGCGGGGAACAGGGTCGGCGCCATGGCGGCTCGCCGCAAGCTGCTCGACAACTCCGTCCTCCCGGTCAGCTACCTCCTCACGGCGACCGCGTACCCTTGGCTGGCTCTGCTGCTCGCCTTCCTGTTCGCGGCGGGCGGGATCGGCCACTTCTTCCCCATCTCAGGCGGCTTCTCGTACGGCCTTCTCCCGAGCTGGAATTGGACCTTCATCTGGAGCCTCGTGACACACTGGTTCCTGCCGTTCCTCACCTTGTTCCTCGTCGCCTTCGGTGGCTGGGCGATCGGGATGAGGAACCTCATCATCTACGAGCTCGAGTCTGACTACACCCACTATCTGGAGGCGCTCGGCGCGCCCACCAGGCTCGTGCGCAGGTACGCGTACCGCAACGCCGTTCTGCCCCAGTTGACCGGGCTCGCCCTGTCGCTCGGCATGGTCGTGGGCGGGGCGGTGGTCACCGAGGTCACGTTCGCCTACCCCGGTCTTGGCTATCTCGTCTTCCAGGCCGTCGGCAACAACGACTATTTCCTGCTGCAAGGCATCTTCTTGTTCATCATCGCCGGCGTTCTCATTGCCAACTTCGTGATCGACATCGTCTACGTGATCGTCGACCCCCGCACCCGCGTCGGGATCAGCGGTGCGTAGCCACGCCGCGCCGAGGAGGCCAACATGACTGTTATGGGAACGGACGAGGTCGCCGCAGGGGCGGGCGAACCTCCCGCAGCCGTCACTGCCGGGTCGGCAAAGCCCAGGCGCTTCGAGTTCCTCTACTTCGCCGTGCGCAACAAGAAACTGCTCCTCGGCTTGAGCGTCGTGGTGCTCTTCGTCCTCTTCGCGGTCTTCGGCCCCCTGTTCGTCCAACACTCGATGCTCAACTACTACATACCGTTCCGCCCCCCGTCGAGCTCTTTCTGGTTCGGCACGAACTACTTCGGCCAGGACGTCTTCTCCGAGTTCGTCTACGGGCTCAGGGAGAGCCTGCTCGTCGGGCTCCTCGGCGGTTGCGGTGCGACCGTGATCGGCATGACCCTCGGTTTCATCTCCGGCTACAAGGGGGGCCTCATCGATGAGGCTCTCAACGTGCTTTGCAATATCTTTCTCACGATGCCCGCCCTCGTGCTGCTGATCCTCGTCGCGGGCTTCCTGCATCACACGAGCGCTCTCGTCGAAGCGATCCTGATCGCGTGCACGACGTGGACCTGGTCCATGCGCGCGATCCGGGCCCAGACCTTCTCGCTGGTTTCGCGGGACTTCGTCGGCCTCGCCCGGCTGTCAGGCGAGAAGAGCCGGCAGATCATCATGCGGGAGATCGCACCCAACATGAGCTCCTACCTCTTGCTCGTGTTCATCCTCTCCTTCGGAGGGGCGATCCTCCTCGCGGCGAGCTTGGACTACCTCGGCCTCGGCCCCTCCAACGGCATGTCTCTCGGCATCATGATGCAGGGGGCCAGCAATTGGAACGCGCTCCAGCTGCACTTGTGGTGGTGGTTCGTCCCGCCGGGCGCCGCGATCACCTGCATCGTCGGGGGCCTCTACCTGGCCAACGTCGGCCTCGACGAGGTGTTCAACCCCAAGCTGCGGGAGCTCTAGGACGATGGGCCTCACAGTCGACCATCTGCAGGTCTGTTATCGGACGCTGCGCGGCGACGTGAAGGCCGTGGACGACGTTACCTTCGGCATCGAAGACGGGGAGATCATGGGCCTCGCCGGTGAGTCCGGCTGCGGCAAGTCGACGCTCGGCAACAGTCTCGTCCGCATGGACGTTCGCATGCGCCAGCTCGGCGGCCACGTCGAGCTGGACGGCAAGGAGCTTCCGATCTCGGACGCGAAGGCGATGCGCGATTTCCGCTTCAAGGAGGTCTCGATCGTCCCCCAGTACGCGATGAGCGCGCTCAACCCCACGCGCCGGGTCGGCCGGATGGTGGCCGAGCTGCTGAAGTCGAGGGGCTTCGACTACAAGTCCGCACTTCCCGAGCTCGAGCGCCGGGTCAAGCTGGTCGGGCTCGACGCGGACATCCTCAAGCGGTACCCGATCGAGCTCTCAGGCGGGATGAAACAGCGCGTCGTGATGATCATCTCGACGCTGCTCAACCCGTCGCTGCTCATTGCCGACGAGGTCACTTCCGCCCTCGACGTCTCCACCCAGCGCGCGGTCGGCGAGATGCTGCTCGAGTTCCGCGACCGGAAGTTCGTGAAGTCCACGATGGTGATCACTCACGACCTGTCGATCCTGGCGCAGGTCGCGGACACGATCCTCATCATGTACGCGGGCAAGCTCGCCGAGAAGGCGAAGGCCGACGTGGTCATCAACAACCCGCTGCACCCGTACACCCAGCTGCTCATCTCCTCGCTCCCGGAAGTGGGGATACGCCACGACGAGCACACGCTCGTCGGCATCCCGGGCCGCCCTCCCCCGCTCCTCAATCCCCCGGCCGGCTGCAGGTTCCGCGACCGATGCCCGTTCGCCTTCGACCGCTGTGCGAACGAGCCACCTTTTGTGGAGGTCAAGCCCGGTCATTCGGTGGCGTGCTGGCTTCACGCGGACGGCGTCCTGCCGTCGGGAGGCGTTTGAGCCGTGCTGGTACTCGACAATGTCACCAAGGCCTTCAAGACAGGCACCTTCGGCGGTGGGACACTGCCGGCCGTGCGCGGCGCGAGCTTCGAGATCCGCCCCGGCGAGGTGACCGCCCTGATCGGCGAGAGCGGCAGTGGGAAGTCCACCCTCGGCAAGATGATCCTGCGGCTCACGCCCGTTACCTCGGGCACGATCATCTTCGAGGGCACGGACATCGCCACTTTGAAAGGCAAGCAGCTCCGGGAGTACTACCGTCACGTCCAGGGTGTGTTCCAGGACCCGTTCAGCTCGTACAACCCCGTGTACCGGGCTGACCGCGTTTTCGCGACGATCAAGCATTCGTACTTCCCCGGCGTGAGCGCCGATGAGTGGCATGAGCGAGTGGACAAGGTGCTCGAGTCTGTCGGCCTCAACCCCGTGGACGTGCGCGACAAGTTCACCCACCAGCTCTCGGGTGGCCAGCTGCAGCGGATCCTCATCGCACGGGCGTTGCTCTTGGACATCAAGATCCTCATCGCGGACGAGATCATAAGCATGATCGACGCCTCGACCCGGGTGGACGTGCTCAACCTCTTGTCGAACCTGAAGACCCGCGGCCTCGGTGTGCTCTTCGTCACCCACGACCTTTCCCTCGGCAACTACATCAGCGAACGCACGATCATCCTGCGCCGTGGCGTGGTGGTCGAGATGGGCGCGACCCAGAAGGTGTTCGACAACCCCCAGCACGAGTACACGAGGATGCTGCTGACCGCCGTGCCGCAGCTCCACAAGAAGTGGGAGGGCGAGTTGGGTGCCGGGATGGAGGCCACGGGTGTCACTTCGGCCGGCGATGGGCGCCCGGGCCGCTACTCGAGGAGCAGCCTTCACCCGCTCGCGGGCATGAACGGCCGCAAGGGGCGCCGAGCCCAGGCAGCCGCGCACGAGCACGACCTCGCAGCGGGCCTACTCCGAACCGATACGTACCTGCGGACCCACGAGGAGGTTCCGCCACTGGTCGAGATCGAGGAGGATCACTTCGTGGCGATCTCCACAGGTGCCAAATAGCCAGGCTGCTCCTCGGGCGATAGCTCGACCAACTTGGTGCGCGGCTGAGCACCGACACGCGGAACCCGGATCACGTCTTCAAGTGTGCGTCGAAGAAGGCGACGATGCGGCGGCGGGCGTCCAGAGCAGCCTGCTCGCGGAAGCTCGTCCCCGAGAGTCGCCCCAAGGCGGCGAAGACAAGTGGCGCCTTGTCCCCGGCTCCTTCGTGGTCGTTGAGGAACCCGTGCCCGGCGCCCGGGTACTCCTTGACATCATGCTCGATTCCGACCGCCGCCAACGCCTCCTCGAGGCGGTTCGCAGCGCCCCTGAGCGCCCGGTCCTCGGCGCCGTAGCTCGCGACGACAGGGCAGGCTCCTTTGAGGAAGGCGGAGGTGTAAGCCCGTTTCGGGGCAGTGCCGTAGTTGACGCTCGACACGGCGAACCCGCGACTCGGCGCCAGCATCAAGGCGAACCCGCCACCCATGCAGAAGCCGATCACGCCGATCGCACCGGTGCAGTCCTCCCGCGCCGCGAGTGATGCGCGTGCGGCTTCGATCTTGTCGTAGGCCCCGCCCTTGCCGGCTCGCACATCGCGCATGACAGAGATGATGCAGGCTGCTCTTCCTCTCCCATGGAACAGATCCGGCGCCGCAACGAGGTATCCTTCGCCCGCGAGCCAATCGGCCTGGTTCCGCAGATCTTGGTTCATCCCGAGGGCGTCGTGGATGACGACGACTCCAGACCACGGGCCCTCGCTCGACGGCGTGGACACGTACAGCGGAAGCTGTCCACTCGGGATATTGATCATTGAGCCGGGCACCCACACAGCATCGCAGGGCCGACGGCTAAAGGAAAAGGCAGATGATCCGCTCAGGCCGTCGGGCCGCTGCCGAGCCAGCCGCGCCGCCTGAAGAGGATGAACAAGAGCACGAGCGCGACCAGCTCTGAGCCGATGCCGAGGAAGAGGAAATAGCTGATGTTCGACTGCAGATGACCGGTCAGCCAGGCGAAGTTCTGCCCGAAGAACCCGGTGAGATATCCCAGTGGCATGAAGATGGTGGCGATGATGGCCAGCTGCTTCATGACCACGTTCAGCCGGTTGGACACCATGGACAGGTGCGTGTCCATGGCGCCACCGATCAGGTCCCGGTACCCGTCCACCATGTCGCTGATGCGAATGAGGTGGTCGTAGAGGTTGCGAAAGTAGGCCGAACCTTGATCGGTCATCCCGGGGATCGCCACCATCCCGGCGTTGAGGCTGGAGATCATGTCGCGCTGGGGCGATATCACCTTGCGGACGGCCATGATCTGCCGCTTCATGTCGAACAGCGTCCCCAGCTGCTCTTCGGTCGGCTTCTTCAAGATGGCGCCCTCGAGATCGTCGATCGAATCGTCGAAGTCGGCCAGCACGGGGAAGAACGAGTCGATCAGGTTGTCCATGATCAGGTAGAAGACGGCAACCTGCGGCGCGACCACATCCGAAGAGTGGTGGCTGCCGAGACGGTCGCGCACCGTGGCCAGTGCCGGGCAGTCGCCCTGGTGGAGGCTGATGATGAGCTTCTCGGTGATGAAGCAGTGCACCTCGGCCATGTTCTTCCCGTCGGCAGCCATGCCGAATGTGACGATGTGGACGAAGTCGTCGTAGTCGTCGATGCGGGCCCGTTGGCCGAACTGGTCTGCTGCCTCCACGGCCACAGGGTGGAAGTGGAACGTGTTGATCAACAGCCCGGTGACGTCGTCGTCCGGCCCCGGGTCGTGGAGGTCGAGATCGAGCCAGAAGAACGCGCCTCCCGCCGCCGCCTGTTCAATCCCCTGCTGGGTGGCTTCGGTGGTCTTGCCGTCTTGAGTGAGAGTGCCCTTCATGGAGACGATGCTTTCACTCTCGGGAGGTGGATGCCCCCTCGTCTGGCTCGAACGGTCCGTCCGCCTCAGCCTCTGCGTCTGCCACTGCATCGATGGCAGCCACTTCGGTCGGGGTGGCACCGAGCCGCCGCTCGACGTCGGCGAGCCGATCGCTGATGACCGCCAGCTGCTGGCCCAGATCGGCGTGGCCCTTCTTGATCGTCTCCTTGTTGGCGTCGGTGTGCTCTTTGATGAAAACCGAAGCGACGGTGGCGGTAAGCACTCCGATCAAGCCGATGCCCACCAGCATGAGGACCGCGGCCACCACCCGGCCACCTACGGAGACCGGGTACCGGTCCCCGTAGCCGACGGTGGTCACCGTCACGATGGCCCACCAAAGAGCGTCTGGGTAGTTGTGGATGTTGCTTGCCTTGGCATTCTCTTCGAAGAGCAGCACCACCCAGGCCCCGGTGACCAGGGTGGCGCAGGCGGCGATGAGCACCCGGAAGAGGCTGTGGTGCTTGAGGATGGCCTCGACCCGCAGCTCGCCCTCGTGCAAGAGGAGGCTCAGCTTCTCGATCCCGATGAAGTGCCAGCCCTGGAAGACGGGCACCATTACTGTCACCGGCTCCGCCCACCGCCGCTTGAGATAGCCGCGGCTGTCGGGGGTGACCACGAGACGCACGAGGTACTCCACCAGCACGATGGCCCAGAGCGCGAAGAGAGTGCCGACGAGGGATATGGAGGCCGAGCCGTTGGCGTCGGTCGTGAGGATGACGATGGCGATGACCAGCCAGGCGATTCCCAGGAGGGCCATGGGGTACCTCGTGACCCGCTCGATCTGATCGACGAGCTCGTGGCGCCCGCCCGACGGCTTGACCCCGGCGATGGTCTGGCGTCGTTGCTCCTCCTTGCGAGCCTTCTCCTCCAGGCGCTCCTGCTCCAGCTTCTCCAGCCGCCGGATGCGCTCGATGGAGGACGGTTTCTTTTCTGGCGCGGCACTGCCCGGAGCAGTTCTCACGTCGGTGGAGTCCTGCATGCTGAGACGAAGATAGTGGGTGGGCGGCCCTCGTGAATGGCCGTTCAACCTGGTTTCTTAGGTGGTCTCGTCGGGCCGCTCCCTGGCCTAGGCCTGGGCGAGGACGGTGTCCATTGTCTCCATGATCGCGATGCTCTCGTCGAGCGGCATCAGTGGGCTCTCCAGCAGCCCGGCTCTGAGGCAGCGCGCGACCTCGTCGGCTTCATAGTGCAGACCCTTCCCCTTGTGCGGCGGCTCGAAGCGGGTGGCATCCCCGTCGCGACCGATGAGCGTGAAGGACGAAGGTGCGTAGAAGAGGCTGTCGATCTCTATGCGGGCCTCGGTACCGACGATCGCCGCTCGAACCGGAGTCCTGGCGGAAGACGTGCAGGTCAGGATCGCTTGAGCTCCGCTGGCGAACCCGAAGAGCATCGAGGTTTGCCCGTCGACACCCGTGAACGCCGGGGTGACCAGCGCCACGATCTGGGACGGCTTGCCAAGAATCATCGACGCGAACGACACCGGGTAGACACCGCAGTCGAGAAGCACGCCACCGCCGAGCTCGTGTGCGAAGAGACGGAACGCAGGATCTTTCGGGAACCATTGGCCGTGATCGGCCATGACTGTCACGATGTCACCAAGCGCGCCGGCGGCGACCAGGCGATTGACTTCGGCTATGTGCGGCAGGAACCGTGTCCACATCGCCTCCATCGCGAACAGCTTCTTGGCGCGCGCGGTGGTGACCAGCTCGCGAGCCTCATCGGCGTTCATGGTGAACGCTTTCTCCACCAGTACCGGCTTGCCGGCGTCGAGCGCGAGCAGCGCGTTGGCGAGGTGCATCGGGTGTGGTGTCGCCACGTAGACAACGTCCACGTCCGGGTCAGCCACCAGCGCCTCGTAGGAGGCGTGACGGTTGGGGATGCCGAACTTGTCGGCGAATCTGTCGGCCGACTCTTGGCTGCGTGAACCGATGGCGACGACCCGGCCGGAGTCAGTCACGCTCAGGTCGTCGGCGAAAGCGGTGGCGATCAGACCCGAACCGATCAACCCCCAGCGCAACGGTTCTGTCGTCAACTCTCGCTCTCCTTGTCCTGTAGAAGCCACGTGACGTCCCTCCTTCTCGTCCGACTGAGCGTGCTCACCTAATAGGCCCTTCAACAGGGCAGTCGCAGCGGAGGAGGTGGGACAACGTTCGAACCAGGACCTCTGGGACCAGGTCAGGCAGCTGATCAAGAATCTTCTCTGATGAGCCTACCTGAGCGATACTTGGCGTGAGCTTGCGCCCCGGAACGGGGTGGTGTGCCAAAAGGCAGTGCCCATCTCATTCCTCTCGGAGAAGCAGCGCCGTGGGCATGCGGGCAGCGATGCGCCCAGGAATGGCGGCGGCGAGGTTGACCAGCACGAGCGCTCCGATGGCGAGAAGCACGAGCGCCAGCATGGGCACGGTGGGCGCGGGCACCGCAAAGATCTCGTGGGCGAACAGAACCCAGAGCAACCGACCGAGGACGATCCCGAGAGGTAGGCCAACGAGTAGTCCGATGATCGCGACCACTGTCGAGTGCACGGCCACTGACGCCGACAGCTGCGCCTTGGTGAACCCGAGCGCCTTCAGCAGTGCAAGATCCCTCCTGCGGCGGCGCACCGAAGCCGCAAGGGTGAGCCCAAGGGCGACGATCGCACCTGCCGCGAGACTCCCGGCGAGGAGGACCGGCGTTACGCCCATCGAGCGGTAGTCGACTATCTCTGCAGGCCGCAGGACGGACATCACGGTGATGGTGCCACCAGTGCCGAGACCGTGCGGCACGGCAGTGAAGGCCTCGGCTGCGGCGGTGGCGATCCGGCTCATGTCGGCCAGCCCGGTGGCATCACTGACACCGGTGCGCATCCGGACAAAGACGAATTCTGGGCCGTTGAGCGTTGCGTAGCGATTTGTCAACGCCTTCTGAAGCGCCGCCGGTTCGATACCTTCCGAGATCACCGCACCTGTTCCCATGGACGGATGGTCGCCCTCGGAGCTGGGGAACCCGATCGCGGGCATCGTCGCTGTGCCCACGATGTGAAGGACCGTCGGGGGAACATACAAAGGTCGGCTCTTCGGGCTCCCGAAGCTAGCGGTGACCGTGCCGCCGACGCGCTCGTGCAGCTGCTGCATGGTTGCAGCGCCGAGGACGATTTCGTCGGCCGAGCCGGCGCCACGTCCCGACAGGATCGGCGGAGCCACCGCTGCATGTGAGGGTTCCAGAATGACCGGAACGGTCTCGCCGTCGATCTGCACTCCGATGATGGTCACGCCGGTCCATGCGGCGACCTTGGGGTCGTGGCTGAGCAATGCAGTTGCCTGCGGGGGAACGTCCGGGGCGTCCTCAGAAACGAGCCCATAGGTCCAGTTCCACCCGTACAGGGACGGATGAGACACCAGGGTCTGCAGACTGCTGCCGAACGTGAGCGTGGCGGTGACCACGATGACGGCGAGGACGGTGCCGATTAGGGCTGAGCGCGCCGGCACGGGGGTCCGGCCAGCGTTCGATTCGAGAGCGAAGCGAACGCCGATGACTCCCGGCGCCGGCAGACCGGAGGCCATTGCCGCTGCGGCAACCATCGAGTGCTGCGTGCGGGCCAGTTTGCGTCTAGCGCCGAGATGATGAGGCGCCCAACGATAAGCGAGCGAGATGGTGATCGCTCCGAGCCCGACGATCAAGACGGCGAGCCCCAAACCGAGCACGGTCCAGTCGGCGGCGAATCCTCGCGAGGGGTACACGGGCCGAACCGGGCCGATAGGGCCGATCGGCGAGAGTGCAATCGCGACCCCGTCGGCAAGCAGCGATCCAAGGACGACGGCGCCAAGAACGCCCAGGAGGCCGTCGCTCATCGTGATGCCAAGATCGGCACCGAGCGCACGGAGGACCTCTGTGTCGGAGCGGTTCGTCCACAGCTGACGGGCGATCGCCTGGCCGGCAACGGCGAACGCGGCAAGTGCCGCGATCAATCCGAACACACCGAGGGCGATCGACTCCGGCTTGATGGCTCGGTTTGCCTTGGCGGCCACGAACGATGTGACAGCGAACTGGGGGGTGACGAAGGGCGGGAGGGCTTTGCCGATCGCCACCTCGACGGCAGGGACGTCTCTGCTTCCTCCCACGAGTTGGAGGTTGTAGAACGTGGCGTTGATCGAGGTGGAGCTGCGTGCGAGCAACGTTCGCGTGAGCGCGGGAGTGAACAGTGCGAACGTCGGCAGGCGGTCGACTTCGTCCTGTACTACGCCATTGCTGAACACGACGAGGCCGACCATCTTGGCGTCGACGCGAACGACCGGCCTCACGCCTCCCGATGCAAAGCGTGGTGACGAGATCCCCGCGGACGTGTAGAAGCCGAACGGGATCCGTTCACCGACATGCCACCCGTACAGCTGAGCGCCCTCCGCGGTCGTCACGAACTCGTCGGTGCTGTTGGGATCGGCCATCCGGCCCTTGACAACGGCAACGCGGTCCTGATTGAAGTACTCGCCGTTGAAGCTGCTGATCACGGTCAGGTCCGAGAGCGAGCCGACCCGGGGGTCGCCGTCGGGTGCCAAGGGGACCCCGAGCGGCTCGACGGAGATCCCCAAGTGCTTGACGTCCGGCAGATGGTCAACGATCCGCGTCATGCTCGTCGAATAGTTAAGAGCCTGGGACTGCGAAGGAAACACCACCAGGGTCAGGTCGGAGGGGTTGGTGCTGGCAAGGAACGTCGTGAAGGATGACTGCGTGCGCCGGGCGGCGGCGATCGAGCCCATGGCGATGCCGCCGATCAGCCCGATGAGGAGCACGAGAACGAGATGGCCGCCCCATCGGCGCCCGAAGGTGACTCGGAACCGATACCAGGCGACGCGGAAAGCTCGCCTGATCAAGGTACGCCTGGAAGCTTCGGTCGTCTCATGCCTTCTCCGGCATCCAATTACGGGCCGGACCGGCCCGTTCTGTTGGGAGCATCACATACCTGCTGGCCATGGCCAAGGTGGCTAACCGGTGCGCCTGCCTCGTGGCAGCACCACAATGCACCCCGGGCGCGGCGAGGCTCGTTCTACCCAGCCACTGCGTGATCGAAAAGTAAGCGGTCAAACGCAAAGCGTGCTGATCAGGGCAAGTGAGCTTCCCCCGGTTTGACGGTCACGTACCTTGATGTTTGGAGTCTCCAGGCATTTGAGGGAAGGCCTGCCGTAGCCGCACGGCGATCAGCTTCTCGACCAGCTCGGGCGGTAGAGGCTGATCGACGGGGAATTTCAAAGCTCCGGAGGACTTCCCGAATCCGGCCAGCTCCTCGGCTAGCTCGGGGAACACCGAGCCGCTGTGGGGCAGGTAGCTCAGGTGGTTCTTGAAGGCGGCAAAGCCGGCGATCGTCTTGCCGGCGACCTTGAAGCCGGGCACGGCGTAGGAGATGCACTGCTCGGCGTCGGGAACCACAGCGAGGATGTCGCGGCGCAATCGGCTGAGGGTCGAGCGCTTCGGTTCGTCCAGACGGTCCAGGTAATCGTCGATCTCGGCGGCCGACATCAGTCGCCTCCCCGCTCGAGCCGCTCCTCGAGCGCGACCGTTGCCGGGTTCCCGCGCTTCTTGGCGACAGGCAACACCACGTACGTCCAGCCTCCTTTCCTGGGGCTTTTCTGCAGGAAGGCCCTGAACCGCTTGT